>ULQF01024233.1_pt1 | contig 9356 bp, 10 predicted proteins | sample 1954211 | NCBI WGS metagenome assembly ULQF01 (sample SAMEA4835648, study PRJEB28245) | human gut metagenome | biome: gut microbiome; material: fecal sample | place: Denmark | collected 2008 | reverse complement strand
GCGCAGGTGCGCAAAAGCATCATGCCCGCCTTCGCCGAGGGGTTGGAGCTGAAGGCCGCCGCCCTCCAGAATGACGCCGGGCTTGTCGGCGCAGTGTACTATTTCAGAAATAACAGCATTGATCTGCATCTGTAAGCCAAAGTTTTTTCCGTACATCACACGGAATGCAGGTAAATTGTATAGGGTATTGAGATAGCGGGACGCAAAGACTATTGTTACGGTCATTTTTCACTGGCATTGCGCCATACCGCTTTCAAAAAATGTGCGGACTAGCCCCAGCCTTATCCTGTGCTTTGTACACTCTCGACAGACGGCTGCACTGCCCATGTGCCGGACTTCCCCAAAATCGTCATCACTGCATCAACATTAGACGCTGCCCTGCTGGAAGTCAAGCAGCAAATCCAAAAAGCCCTGCGCCAGTACAAAAACCCGCCCATTCCCACCAAACAGGAACAGATCGTCGTACCAAACAACAGCGTGTTGGTACTCGTCAAGGCGAGCTGACTACACTGACCGCTCCTATTTTTACCTGCCAACTCCGCAAGATTTATCCACAAAAAGCGCCCGGTCGGTTGAAAATTTCAGCCGTCCGGGCGCAGTCATTTTGCCGTTTTGGGGTCATTTTGGGGTCAAAGTTACCCGCTTGTTACCACTTTTGCCATAATGTAGAAAAAAGCTCGTTGAAACTTGTCGTTTCAACGAGCTTTTGTTGTCTGAGTGTTACAAAAAAGATACCTTTATTCATAGTCGGAACAAAATGAGCTCTTTTGAATCACTAACCGGAAATCATACTAACTGGCAACGCCAAGGCTGTCAAATTATTTACCGCTTCCCTCCCAGTACTATTACCGAGTTGCTGTGATATATCTTTTTCTATAGCCTCTTGATCGATTTTTAGCTTCTTAAGTAAGAAACTGTGTCTTAGCTCGAAGCTCTTAAAAACATCTGCCCAAGTTAAAGCGTAGAGTTCGTAGTTCTCTACACTAAAAACCAAGCCTTTCTTCCCTTTTGTCTGATTTGTGGCATAGCGTGCTCTTACATCGTCATCAACATTATTGCAAACGGCGATAAACCTCCACCTGCATAATTGTGTATTAAATTGAGGCTGTTTCCTAACGAAATCCATATAGTCCTCTATTTGGCGCAGAACTTTTTTGGTCAAAACAACTTTTGGCGCTTTTAACTCTATAACCAAGTTTTCTTGAATTTCATCTCCAACAGAGTCCTCTGTTTTTCTTGCACCGCATAGAAAAATATCCATTCGCCGCATCTCCTCTTGATCAGGATTCAATGTGGCATCGGGAGCATCTGAACCATAAAGAATATTTAAATAATTGGCTAATGCCTTCTGCATTCGTTGATCAGCAGTCACAAGATTGTACTGCTCCCCAAACAGCCAATAATGTTGTTCAACAATTTTCTGAACGTGGTAACGTTCATTTGCATAATCAGTATAATCAAATACTACTTGCTTTAAAGCCTCAACGACCTTATAGCGGTCTTCAATAAACTGAATCGTATCTATAATATTTCCCAATTGGGTTCGTTTTAATATATCAGAGAAGCCCTTTCGCTGCTCAGGGGTCAAACTGACAATGCTTTCTATGATATCGAGCATATTTTCGCGTTCTTCTGATTGGAGCAGAAGATTGATAAATCCTAGCAGAGACTTCTCTTGAATCGGTTTTAGCTTATAGAATATCCGGGCATCCAACTTATAAAGTTCTTGCGTTACGGTCATTAAGTCCTTCTTTTGTAGTTGCCCCGGAATATCGTCCGAAAACGTCGGAAAAGACTCACGATCCATCATATCTTGAACAGCCTTCGTCGCTTGGGCCGATAAGAATGCTGTAAGTGCATCATCAATAGCTTCTTGGATCTCTTTCTTTACTTTTCGCAAAAAAGTGCGATTACTCGGCTGATCGTCGAAAGCTATCTGTTCATTGCCGCTATCATCTGTCGTTAAAGAAGTGTCACTGTCTCTATCAAAACAGAGTGATCTTACAAATACACTATGGTTAAAGTTCACTGTATTCCTATTGAATGATGTCGTATCTCTCCCTTTTAACACCCCCTCAAGATTCATAAAATATATACAAAATTTCTCTCGAATTTTTTCTTTCCAAACTACAACGTCAATCTTTAATCCAATACCGTCTATCAGCAAATCCTTTTTTGCGCTAAATCTGGTATCAATGTATTTCGTATAGTCTACGCGTTCACCGTTGACCAGTATTTCAACATTTCTTTCCTTATTAAGATAAAGGTACCATTTATGATTTGCAAATCACTGATTTCTTATGCCTCTTACCCCTTCTTCCGCCATCAGGATTCCAAACTGCAATTGCAGTATTTTTAGTATATCATCATTCGTCATTTGTTCTAATGAACGTCCCCTTATCGCAATCGGCACAGTCACTCCTAATGCCAGTTCGGGATAGCTCATGCAATTTTTCTCTACTTGTCCAATCGCAGTATTCCTATCGAACGGAGATTTTAACATTTCCTTTTCCGTATCAATAATATCTTTTTGCCGCGGCGTAAGTACGTTTTCCTGTTTAAGTATCTCTGTGCCTGTGCTAATAAAATCCATGCTTTTCTCCTTTGTTCTGTATGTAGTCGTTCCCTTAAAATTAGCACATATTCACAGTATAGAACGTCGAAATATCGCCTATAAATTATACTTTTCTCGCCTCCTTTGCTATACTGGAATCCTCACACTATTTTAGCAAAGGAGTTCACCAATGGGCAAAAAGCATTACTCGCAATCTATCAAAGATGAAGCCGTTCTTTTCTACGAGCTCGGTCACTCATTCGCGGAAACACAAGCCAAGTATGGCATGGCTGAAAGCACATTCTTTACATGGAAGCAGAAATTTGATAAGGCTCATCCCGTACATGCGGCTATTACCACCAACCGGGCAACCAGCCACAAATCTAAGCGCCACCTTGAAAAACTTGCGCTGGAATTAGAGGTCCTTCGGCAGTGTCCGTGCGGCAGTAAAGCCTCTATCGCCGAAAAAGTAGCTGCTGTTAATGCATTGTGCGGGCGCTATTCCATCCACGTTTTATGCGACGCACTAAGCCTACCGCGCGGAACTTACTACAACCGTAAGCGGCGCGAGGGGCAACGGACTTCTTATGAGATAAATGATGAAAAGCTGAAGCCTCTGATTCGTCAAATCTTCCACGACAGTAAGAACCGTTTTGGCAGAAAGCCAATTCATCACAAACTTGCAGAACTAGGCTACAAAGTCAGTGAAAAGCGCATCGTTCGTCTTATGAAGGAGATGGGATTATCCGTTGCAAAACCGTGCTACAAGGCAGAGCATCAAAAAAGTCTGCCGCGTGCTTATTTCAGAAATTTGTTAGCACGCCAATTTGACCAGCCTCAGCCCAATCTAATTTGGGTCAGCGACATCACCTATATCAAAGTGCTCGACCAATATTACTATATCTGCGTGGTGCTGGACCTGTTCTCACGGCGTATACTTTCGTACAGCATATCGGATTCCATCAACACAGCTCTTACGCTTGCTGCTTTTGATGACGCTTTCCAGTCTCGGAATCCCCCGCAAGATCTGATGTTCCACAGTGACCAAGGCGCACAGTATACATCCTACATTTTCCGCGCACATTTAAAAGAGCTTCATATAAAGCAATCCTTTTCCACACCCGGCACACCTTACGACAATTCCGTCTGCGAGTCGTTTTTCCACACGCTGAAAAAGGAGGCGCTTTATCACCACCTGTATGGCACACCGCAGGAACTGCAAGCCGTTCTGGACGAATATATCAATTTCTACAACAGCCAACGCCCGCATAGAAAACTAAACATGAAAACGCCGAACCAATATGAATCGGCGTTCTATTCTGGCTGCTTATAAAAAGAAAAGTTCCCACTTTCAAACCGGAGTTACCGGGTTCAAAAGTGGGAACCTATTCAACTTTGCCCTTGTGATTTTCCTTGCTTTTAATTTTTTCTTTTGCTTACACCACTCTTTCAAAAAATCACCCACTTCATCAAAATCGTCAAAGAGCAAAACTATATCAATCGGAACGCTCCCGCCGCAGCCATGTTCCCAGTCATACCAAATCATCAAGCGAATAATGTCCTCCTGCGTTTCTGCGCTTGTAAAGAAATTTTCCTCGCGGACATTCAACGCTTTGGCTATGTCTTTGGTTCTGCTCTCTTTGGGCGTTCGGAATCCCGACTCATATTGAGCAATACGGTTTGCCGCATTGCCATCCAAGTGCAGTCGTTCTCCTAGTTCCCGCTGTGTCAGCCCTCTGTGCTTACGAACCAGCTTGATTTTCTCTCCCAGCTTCATAACTACCTCTTTCCGATAAAAGTGAAAAAGGGCATACCCAATCGAAGATGCCTTATCTCCGATTGGGTATGCCCTCTTTATTTTTATATCAGTTGCATTGTCTTTTTATAGCCGCCGATGAACCGTATTTCAATTTCATTGCGCGACCTCACCGTGATTTTCTCAATGATTCGCGCAGTCAGCGTATCGTCATATTCTTGGATTTGCATATCTTTGGCCGACAGCAGCATTTCCGGTTGACCGATTTTTTCCTGTCGGGCGGCGCTGTCCTCGATGGCTTTTTTCAGACTCTTAATTTTACTATTCAGCTTTTTCAACCTGTCATCGAGAAACGGCGTATCCTCATCGAAGTCCAAGGACATTTCCAGCAGGCGGTCAAATTCCTGCTGGGTCTGTTCCAGCTGCTCCTGCAAATTGGGCTTTGCGCTTTCGCCGGTCTGTATGTCATGCAGGATGCCATTGATCTGGGCAGCAACTTCATCGGTAAAGTTTGCAGCCAAATCTTGCACCGCTTTCAAAATGGCACGGTGCAGTTCTTCTTCCGGGATGGACGGTGAGCTGCCGCAGAATTTCGTGCCATACTCGATGCGCTTCACGCACCGCCAGACGATTTGCTTTCGGCCGTGAATATTCCAAGTCACCCGCTTGTAAGGGCTGCCGCAATCACCGCAGAACAGCCGTTCGGACAAGGCGTATTTACTACTGTAACGACCCCGGCGGCGCTTGCGCTGGTTGGCAGCTGACTTGCTGTTTCGGCGGGCAATCTCGGCTTGCACCTCGCGGAACATCTGCTTACTGACGATGCCCTCGTGGTAATTTTCAATGTAATATTGCGGGAGTTGCCCGGTGTTTTTCTTATGTACACCCGTCAGCACATCCTCAGTAAAGGTCTTTTGCAGTAATACGTCACCACAGTATTTCTCGTTTTGCAGGATACGCTGGATGCTTTGTGCTGACCATGCGGTGTTGCCGCGGGCTGTGAGCGCACCAGCGGTTTCCAGCTTTGCCTTGATGCTTTGCAGACTGTCACCTTGCAGGTAGCTGTTGAAAATCAGCCGAATGATTTCTGCCTGCTCCGGGATGATCTCCGGCTTGCCGTCTGCTCCTTTCCGATAGCCGATGATCCTGCCGTAAGGGAAGGCAAATTTGCCGTGCTTATATCCCATGCGTTTGCCGCGGGCAACATTTTGGGAGATAGATTCGCTCTCGGCCTGCGCAAAGGCGCTCAGCACAGTGAGGATCATCTCGGAGTTCATGGTGGCGGTGTTGATATTCTCTTTTTCAAATACCACCGCGATTCCCATCTGCTTCAGCATTCGGACATATTGGATACTATCCAGCGTGTTGCGGGCAAACCGTGAAATAGATTTCGTCAGGATAAGGTCGATTTTGTGTTTCTTGCAATCCTGAATCATCTGGTTGAATCCATCGCGCTTCTTGGTGTGTACACCAGAGATACCGTCATCCGCATAGATGCCAGCAACCTCCCATTCCGGGGTGGAATTGATTTTCTCGGTGTAGTACAGTTTCTGGATTTCAAAGCTGCCCTGCTGTTCTTCTTCCTCGGTGCTGACGCGGCAGTAGGCCGCCACCCGCAGCTTGCGCACCGTGTTTTTCCGTCCGGCGCCCTCTCGCAAATATGCCGGTATCTCGATGATTTTCATGTTGCTCATGGCTTTCCCCTTACACAATTTGTCCGTTCTGCAGTTCAAGTTCGATGTGAGTGTTGCGGTACAGGATGACCTTGCTGACGACTTCTTTATAAAAGGTTTCCGGAAATTCCTCTGTTGGCGCATACTCAGCACACGCTTTTTGTATTTGCATAGTTGCCGGGTCGGCATCTCCTGCAGAGCAGAATTCATATTCCAGTTCCGCCCGGTGCAGGATTTTAGTGATTAGCGCATCAGCATCTGGTTCCGCATCCAGCAGAGCCTGTTCAATCTCCCTATCCAGCAGAACAATTTCCATTGATTGCACATTTGCCTTGCCCGCTGGCGGATGGATGAGTTCGGGGTTCTGTTGGAGCCATCGCAGTTTTTCTACAATGCTATTGAAAGTTTCCTCGGCTTGTGTCGGCTTCGACCACATTCCGCACTCACGGCAAAACCATTGATTGCTTTTGGGGTGCCAGTAAAGCCTTGCACCGCAGCATCCGCATTGCATATCTTTGCGGAACGGTTTCAGCGTTACCGAGTAGGTGACCGTCTTGCTTTTTCGGATTTGTTCTGCCGCTTCAAGCTGCCCTGCGGTGATGATTTGTGGGTATTCCGCCGTACCGCAGTAGTCTGCATTGGCAAGGATACGGCTTACCATGTTTTTATTCCAGCGAGATGCATCCGAACGGTAGGGGATACCTTGGGAAGACAGCGCATTGGCAATCTGTTGAAATGTTTTCCCTGCGGTGTAGTCAGCGAATATCCGGCGTACAGCTTCGACCTGTTCGGAATCTGCCACGATTTTGCCGTCTGCAATTTTATAACCGAATGGGAGATAGCGATTTTTCATGGTTCTGTTCTCCCCTCTGTCAGCTTCATTCCATTGATCAGTCCAAATGTTATCGCTGTACTGCTGATTTGCACTCTGCTTACCAGAGCCGTAAACGTGGCTTCATCAAAGTCCGTCAGCGGCGGTCCTGCTGCCAACAGATTGTTGATTTCCTTTGTCTGCCGCAGCGCTTTTTCGATATTCTTGTTGAAAACTCTGCGCATCAATAATGCTTTCTTTTCAATGAGCTGCTGTTCGATTACAGCGCGGCGTTCCCAGTATTGGGCGCTATCGATACAGCCTGTGGTGCGGAGACGCTCCAGATTATGGTTTTGTTTACCCAATCGTTGAATTTCTTCCGTTATAGTCACACGCTCGGAATTTCTTTGTTCTTGCAGATATCGGAGACTGGCAAGGTCATCCAGCGCCGGGCTCAGGATTTTCTCGCGGTTTGCTTGCAGTTTGTTGTACATGGATAAGAATGCCCGGTAAAGGTCTGCTTCGTACACAGGCTTTACCGGGCATAATTCAGATTTATCCAGATGCTTTCTGCAGCCCCACACAACGACACCGTTGGCTCTGACTTTTCGAGAAAAGACAGAACCGCACTCGGCACAGTACAGCTTATTGCTGAAAGCGCAGGTATTCTGATTCTTTCGTTCCGTGCCTTTTCTTTTTAATAAGGTCTGCACCTTTTCAAATTCCTGTCGTGAGACTAACGCCTCGTGATGGTTCTGCACATAATACTGCGGAAGCTGACCGCTGTTTTTCTGGCACAGCAGGGGAAGATCATCGGGGGTAAAGTTCTTTTGATGGCGGACATCCCCGATGTACTTCTCATTCATAAGGATGCGCCGCACAGCAGATACATACCATGTGCCGTTCTCTTTCGGATACCGGCGATTCAGTTCCTCTGCAATTTGCACAGTACCTACTCCGACCAGAAAACTGCTGTAAATGTAGCGGACGATTTCCGCTTCGCGCTCAATGGGAATCAGCTGACTTTCCTGCTTTTCGTAGCCGAAAGGTGACATACCATTCAGGTATGTGCCGTCCTGCATCCGTTTGCGGATACCCCACTTTAGATTCTTAGAGATTGACAGCGACTCTTCCTGTGCTGCAGCGCAAATCATACTCAGAATCATTTCGCCGTTGGCAGTTTCGGTGTCAAAGCCTTCTTTTTCAAAAACAACCGTTACGCCAAGGCTTTTCATTTCGCGCACCGATGCCAGCGCATCCGCTGTGTTGCGGGCGAAGCGGGATGCTGATTTGACCAGCACACGGTCAATCAGTCCTGCGCGGCAGTCATCCAGCAAACGGTTGAACTGTTCACGGTGTTTGGTGCTGGTGCCGGTAATGCCTTCATCGGCATAGATTCCGGCGAAATCCCAGTTTGGATTTTCCTGTATCAGATGAGTGTAGTAGTCCACCTGCACAGACAGCGAGTTCAGCTGATCCTCGGAATCACTGCTGACACGGGCATAGGCCGCCACGCGCAGACGCTTCGGCTGTTGCTGTATTGGCTGGATGACTTGGACTTGTGGCATGATGTTCACCTCTAGATGTGACGCTGTGACATTCTTTTTATCACATACAACATACCCGAAAGGCAGGTCAAAAGCTATTCACGAGAACCACTAAACTTCTCGGCGCAAAACGCCGCATTTCCGGGCATAACCAACATTTGTGCGCTGGCAGATGTCCCTAGGCAATCTTCCGTTTGCGGCAGCGGATACCAGCGAGGCATAGGCCAGTGCGTATTTCAGCTCCTGTTCCAGCCTTACGGGAAACGGGTCAATCTGCATCGACAGCCACCTCCCACGGCACTCTTTTTCCGGTCCGCGCGGTACGAGTCAGGATGCGACTCTCCAACCCTGTCAGATAGAGTTCATATTGCAGATTGGTTTCGGTCGTAATCAGCACTGCACCGTAATTTTGCAGAAAGCGCAGGATGCGATACAAGGTTGTAAGGTCGTGGCTCAGTCGGTCAAGGCTCTGCACCATGACGGCGTTGACACGCCCCTGCTGCACGGCGGTGAGCATGGCGAACAGGGCAGGACGCCAGAATTCGGTGCCGTACTTCTGCTCCATGCAGGAGTTGACGATGATGTAGCCGCGCCGGTCAGCTTCACGCATGACTTCTGCAAGCTGTTCTTCCAATGCGGGCAGGTTCGGTGCGGCACTGCGGGCAAACGCCCATACTTTGTATTCAGTCATAGCGGCACCTCAAAACTGGTCCATCAGCGGGAGGCGGACATCAAATCGCGGCTTTCCAAAGGATGCCCGCGTGAAGCGGTCACCGACAAAGCGTTCAAGACCACTGTTAATGAGTTCTGCGTTCAGGTCACATTCGGTGGTAATAAGATAGACATCATTCTGGCGCAGAATTTCAATAACTCCTACCAGTATGTAGCTGTTGCGGCTGATCTGTTCCAAATCGCGCACCATCACGGCTTCGACCCGACCGTTCTCTACTGCGTCCAGCATGGTGCGCAGACCAATGCGGTCTTTCAAGGTGTTTCCGCTGCAATGGTCAAAAGA
>ULQF01007360.1_pt1 | contig 9414 bp, 10 predicted proteins | sample 1954211 | NCBI WGS metagenome assembly ULQF01 (sample SAMEA4835648, study PRJEB28245) | human gut metagenome | biome: gut microbiome; material: fecal sample | place: Denmark | collected 2008 | reverse complement strand
GTCCGTAAGGTTGATGTTACCGGCAGCCCTCTCGCTGGTGCGGAGCTGCTGCTGGAGACTTCCACAGACGGTCAGGCCTGGACAGAAGTGGGCAAAATCACCACCGATAAAACCGGCATCGCCCAGTGGACTGACCTCAAGATCGGCGCGCAGTATCGCCTGACGGAGACCAAGGCCCCCGCAGGCTATACCCTGATGACCGAGCCGCTGTTCACCGGGACGCTGGACAGCGATAATCCAGATGTTACTATCACCGCCTGCAACAGCGCAGGCTTCGTCCTGCCGTTCACGGGCGGCGTGGGCTTCGCCCCCTATATTCTGTTTGCAGCACTCATGCTCTGCATGGGTGTTTATTTTTGCAAAAAATCTGATTTTATGAAGGAGAACAACTAAGCATGAAAAAGATCCATCGCGTATTGGCGCTGCTGATGGCGGCGCTCATGGCTTTCGGCCTGATGACTACGGCATTTGCCGCGGAACCTACCATCAACACCAGCAAGAAGGCGTCACTCTCCATTTACAAGTACGATATCACCAAGGCCAGCGCGGACGGTGTATGGGATGCAGAATCCTACGTTTCCACCGGCCTGCATGACGACGCTGTCATTGACAAGCTGAGCAAATATGCCATTCAGGGTGTGGAGTTCACCTACCTCCGCGTCGCTGACATTGCCATGAACAACGAGGTGGTGGATGGTCAGCGTCAGGTGGGTGTGCTGTATGGCTTCGATGGCTCCGACCGCAGCAACGCCGTGCTGTCCGCCATCGGTCTGACTGCTTCCGATGCTCATAAGACTGAGAACGGCGTCAACTACTTTACGTCTGATAGCCTGAACAACAAGCTGGCCGCTGCACTGGCTGCCAATGCCACAAACGTGAAGAACGCTCTGGAAGTTGCTGTCAAAAATGGTGGCGTTACCATGACTGAGACCGATGCGACCGGTCATACCTCTGCGTCCAACATGGAGCAGGGCCTGTACCTCGTTGTGGAGACTCGCGTTCCCGAAATGGTCACCAGCACCTGCAACCCCTTCTTTGTATCTCTGCCCATGACCACCATTGATGGGAGCGAGTGGATTTACGACTTGACCGTGTACCCCAAGAACCAGACCGGCAACCCCGACCTCGAAAAGACCGTCCGTGAGATCAAGAACAGCACCGGAAAGAACAACGGCAGCCTGACCGACATCGCGGACGGTTACGCTCATACCGCTACCGCTTCCGTGGGCGACATCGTGGACTACCAGATTCTGAGCACCCTGCCCACGATTACCTCCAAGGCTTCCGGCCTGAGTGAGTATACCTATGTGGATACTCTGAGCAAGGGTATTCGCTACCACAAGAACGACGTGGTTATCGAGTTCTTCCGCGATTCCGCCTGCACCGATAAGATCACCACATGGGCGGAGGATTCCGGCAAGTTCACCTTGGTTTATGATGACGCGCAGAACTCTATGACCATCCGCATGACCGAAGCCGGTCTGAGCGAGATCAACGAAGCGACCACTGTTTACACCGACAGCGTCAAGCGCGGCTACAGCGATTGCTCCATGCGGATCACTTATGCGGCCACTCTGACCGCTGATGCTCAGATGGGCGACAAGGATAACCCCAACACTGTTACCCTGACTTGGAAGCGCACCAACACTACTTACTATGACACACTGGAGGACTGCTGCCATGTGTATACTTACGGCATTGATGTGCTGAAGCAGTTCAGCGATGGCAAGGGCAACGTCCAGAACGTCAAGTTCAACCTGCATAATGACAGTGACGACTGCTACATCATCGCAGACCTGAAGGATGGCATCTACTTCGCCAAGAGCTTTACTTCCAAGAAGTCTGATGCTACCACCTTTGTTCCCAATGGCAGCGGCCACATTATCGTGAAAGGGCTGGAGGATGACACATATTCGCTGATTGAGGTTGCTACCGATAAGGGTTACATTCTCCTCGCGGACGCCATCGAGCTCGTTATCAAGACTGGCGAGAGCGGCACCTGTGAGCAGTGCGCTACCAAGTTGCTGACCGCTTCCGCCACCGTCAACGGCAAGGACGTCACTATGACCGATGGCAACGCCATCGTGCCTCTGACTGTGCTGAACAACCCCGGCTTTAACTTGCCAAAGACCGGTGGCCGGGGTGTTTGGATGTATACGGTGGGCGGTGTCCTGCTTCTGAGCGCAGCGGCTTTCATCGTGGTCAAGTCCTGCAAGCATAAGAGCGAGCAGTGAAACGCTGGCTACTGGCGGCGGCTTGCGGTGTTGTGGCGCTGGGGCTTCTGCTTTACCCGCTGGTGGGAGAACTCTTGAATGAGAAGTACCACTCTGATGTGGAAACCACCTACAACGCGGCCATTGCAGATACTGACGACGCCGAGCTGACTGCCCAGCGGCAGGCGGCGGAGCAGTACAACGCCATGTTGGCCAAAGCGACGATCTCTGAGGGAGGGGCATCCGCCCCTCCCTTGGCCTACGCCGACCAACTTACGGTTGGTGGAGTCATGGCGTATGTGGACATCCCCAAGATCAACGTGTACTTGCCCGTACAGCACGGAACGGGAGCCGACACGCTGGAAAAATCGGTCGGCCATGTCGTAGGAACGTCTCTGCCGGTGGGCGGAAGCGGCACCCACGCCGTGCTGTCAGCCCACAGCGGCATGGCATCGTCCAAGCTATTTTCGGATATCGACCAGCTCGCAGAGGGCGATATATTTTACATCCATGTGCTGGGCGAGGTACTGGCCTATGAGGTAGATGCCATCAACACGGTGTTGCCCACGGATACGAGCCTGCTCCAGATTAAGGACGGCAGGGACTATGTAACGTTGGTGACCTGCACACCTTTCGGCATCAACACCCACCGGCTTTTAGTTCGAGGGCACCGTGTTCCTTACACTCTCGAACAGGAAGTATCTGCTGCAGAAGAAAAGCCCGTGGCGTCCTCGTGGACACAGCACTATCTCACAGGCCTTGGCATTGGTCTTGGTGCGGCGACAGTGATTGGCGGCGGGTATGTCATCATTAGGAGGAAGCGCCATGCGTAAGACATCCCTTGTACTGGCGGCACTGCTGGCTGTGGCGGGCATCTGCGTCATGCTGTGGCCGGTGTTCATGGGACACAGACTCCAGAGTAACGCCGCAACTGCTGTGCAAGAGTTCTTGACAGAACATGATGAACCGGAGCCGCAGTACCCCGAACTGCTGGCAGACCTGCAAACTTATAATCGACGCATCTATAACGAAAAGCAATCCAGCCTTGTTGACCTGGAAGCCTGCGAAGAACCCGCCGCCGACCTGACCGCCTATGGCATCGAGGATGAGATCATCGGTGTCTTAGAGATACCTGCCATGGAGCTGACCATGCCGGTCTATCTTGGCGCATCCAATGCCCACCTCGCGTCAGGTGCCGCGGTGCTGGGCAACACATCCGCCCCCATCGGCGGTGCCAACACCAACTGCGTCATTGCAGGCCACCGTGGGTGGCGCGGTGCTGATTACTTCCGGCATATAGACCGCTTGCAGGTGGGCGATACCGTTACGCTGACGAATCTATGGAAAACGCTGACATATACGGTGGCCGACATTCAAATCATTCAACCTCATGAGGTGGAGAAAATCAAAATCCAGCCAAACCGAGACTTACTGACGCTGCTGACCTGCCACCCCTATGCTTCAGGTGGGCGACAGAGATATGTGGTGTACTGTGTATGCACTGAAAAATAGGAGGATAACCGTGAAAAGAACCACTTGTATTATACTGATCGTAGTTGCTACAGCGGCTTTCTTCTTTACCCGCCCCTGTGACCGCGATGAAATGTGAGCGCAGAGTGGCGTAAACGACCTGTTGTATGGTCCCTGTGGAAGGGTTGCAATCGGCATATCTCGTGGTATAATAAGCGGGAAAACTCGAATACCACGCAGAGTTGTATGTACAACAGGAGGAATGCAGCAATGGTAAAGAAAGAACTTATTAACTATGTTGCCGAGAAAGCAAATCTCAGCAAAAAGGACGCAGAGGCCGCGGTGAATGCGGTTTTTGACGGTATCGTAGAGACTCTGAAGGCAGACGGTAAGGTTCAGTTGGTCGGCTTTGGCTCCTTTGAGGTAAAGGAGCGTGCTGCCAGAACTGGCACGAATCCGGCTACCGGAGCAGCAATTGAGATCCCTGCCAGCAAGGCACCCGTATTCAAGGCTGGTAAGGCGCTCAAAGAATCCATCAAGTGAAACTGAGATATTTGAAAAAGCGGTCTGAGAAATCAGACCGCTTTTTTTGTTTGAAACGAAAGGAGAAGTTTATGCGAAAAACTTGGATCGGCAAGATCATGTTATTTGCCTGTTGCCTACTGATGTGTACGAGTATTACCTATGCGGCAGGTGACGATACGGATGGCACAGAACTGCAGGTGGCGCAGCCGGTCGTTCTTCAAATCCAGCTTGGCCAGCAATGGGCTGGGACAGAGTTTCAGCTCAAAACGAATGCCGGTCTATATCCCGGAACGATCACGGTGGGACAAGACGGTATTCTCCGCACAGAACTGGGCAGCAGCGGGACCTATATTCTCTCCTGCGTAAACGCTGGTATTACCGTATTACCCCCAGATGATAACCCCGTCCCTGCAGAGCAGGATGACGTGGCAACTGATACGGACGAGATCACCCAGGGCACAGCGGATCCGGAACTCCAGCGCAATACAGTTGGCGGAATTCCTGTCGTGCATCTTGTTCTCTTCGGCGGCGGACTTCTCCTTGCACTGGGCGCCTTGCTTACCATGCGCATTGTAAGCCGTCGTCACTCCTCGGGTGACACGTTCTTAGATGATGAGGATGAAGACGAGTATTGAGCTGTCCGTCAGCGTGATTGTTTTCCTTCCAAGCAGGCAAAGCACAAACCGTAAAGGAATAGACAAGGAGAAAGCTGATAAAATATTCCAAAAAGGCTTGACATCAAGAACGCTGTATGCTAATCTATAACCATGGCAGGGGCTTGCGCTCAGGCTTTCAGTACTTCGGAAGAGCTCCCGGAGTTAGACTCTCCCCGCGGGAGAGGAACTGTTACGGATTTTGCGCAATGAGCGATCCACACGGCGCAAGCAACAACTGACGTCATTGGCCGGAAGGCTGTAATGATGACAGGAACGTATTCGGTATTTAGAAACCGACTTTGCTGTTCTTGTTGTCATGCAGTTTTCCGGCCTTTTTTTATACCCAAATGGAGGTGAATCGAAATATGAAATGTAAGAAGAAAGGAATTGACCCGACCCGCATGCGTTGCCAATATTGTGGTGGAACTGCAGTGTTGCGCTCAGCGGATGGGATTTATCGCAAAAACCCCAATCACACCATGCTCTATGTTTGCAGCAACTATCCACGTTGTGATGCTTATGTCCGGACACATTCCGGAACCAGTATTCCTGTAGGTACTTTGGCAAATTCCAAGCTGCGCAAGCTTCGATACCAAGCCCACCATTACTTCAATCAACTATACTGCAGCGGGCTCATGAGTAAGCAAGAGGCGTATCTGTGGTTGGCGGAATTGCTGCAGATACCTCCTTCGGAGGCGCATATCGGTTTACTGGGCGAGTATTACTGTGGCGAAGTTATCAAAGAGAGCAAAAGGCTTCTGGCACAGGGGAACAGGATGCATGCGGCCGAGTCCCATTTCTCTGAGGGAGGCGCGGTGTCATGACCCTTACTCAAGATCAGCAGAAGCTCGTAGAAGAGAATATGGGACTTGTGGGAAAGGTTATTAAAGACAAGGTACATGGACTCGACCAGCTCAGGTTCTTTACCTATGACGATCTGTATCAAATCGGCTGCATCGGACTGTGCAAAGCGGCGAGCAGTGATAAAGGCGGCTGCTTTTCGACCTTTGCATATCGACTGATCTGGAACGAGATATGCTCAGCGTTGATCTATGCAAATCGACGCGCCGGCAGAGAATGTGAACTGGTCCCAGAGATACTCGATGTTCGGCAGCAGGAGAAGGAATACAGTGATCTGCATTCGGTTTTGGGCAAAATCGAGGCGGAAGCCACTGACGCGATGGCCAAGGGGATCCGTGCGATCCGGCTCAATGCCGAGGGCTATTCCTGTGCAGAGATCGGCCAAGTATTAGGGGAAAGCGCCAAATGCGTCGCTGCGCGAATCTCCCGTACTAAAAAATATCTCAAAGAGCAGCCTGCGCTTGCGGCGTTCCATTCGTTATAAGGCGTGATGAACTCCGTCAGGCGCTGCAGGGAATTCTTGCCATGGATATTTGCTTCTGGAGTTAATCGCGCTATAAAGCAATTAAGACCGGCATCTACGAAAAGTGCAACACCCGATATGTTTTTATGATTAAACTCCTACACAATATCCGGAGAGGGACGCGGATACAAGCGATCAAATTCAGAAAACACTCGCTCCATAGCTGCACCCTGCGGAACACTTTTTCGGAAAACTATTCCCACATCTATTCCTTCGCCGTAGAATCGCTCAATGTGTTTTCCGGTTGCAAACAAGGCCGCCTGAATCTCACGGGTAGCAACAAAGGGTTTTCCCTTTTTCTGAGCAAAATAAGCGGTCTTTAGTGCGGGGAAAATTCGTTGGCGTCTGCCTTTTTCTGAAAGAGGAATTGAATACGAATATTGAGCCATATATGTTCCCTCTTGATCTGAATGAATTACTTGAGGACAGGTAAATTGGATGCCAGCATCTCCATATTTGTCTATCCCTGCATATTTATAAACCGTTACCCTCTGCTTTTGTAATTGCCGTTTAATGTTACCTGTACGAAATGCAATTACATCTGTATGCAACTTAAATGCCGCACTGGTGAGATAAAGGACAATATAATCAACGGCAACCTCTGGAATTGAAGAAAGCATATGAACAATATCTTCTACCATAGGCAGCAAGCCAGTTTCGTCAACACGAATTGTGTCGTTTTCATTAAAGAACATCTGTGGAAAAGCTGTCTCGATCTCTATCAAAAGTGCCAACTCTATCCGTCTCTGTCCTGCAAACTGCTGAACATTTTTTCGATATGCATCTACATTGTCCATGTGTTTTTTCAATGAGGATGAGAATGCATTCAAGAAGCTCCTATATTGCAAAGTATTCGCCTGTTGTGCTAAGAGTACACTGTTTTTCATTAGCTTACGGCAGATGTCATCTGAAACTTCTCCCGAATCCTTTAGTTCTTGATGTCCTTTTTCATAAGCTTCCCATATGTGCGCCACAGATTCTTTTCCCAAAGATTTATAGCCATTCCCAGCACGTTTAACTATTTGATTTACGCAAAAATGCTCTATTCCCACGACTACTTCTTCGTGCTTTGAATTCGTACATAATCTTATTAAATCGGGTCGATCCTTTTTAGAACGGGTATCAATATTCTGTCCGTTCAAGTATGATAATATCTTGTCGGTGTCACCGCCGCGTTTGTGTGCTGCATCAACCGCAAGTTGGAAGCATTTCTCTTCATTAGCTTCTTTTTTAGTATCATTTTCACTCTTGCTTTTTGTGGACAAACAAATCATCCTCCTCCATTGTTTTTGGGCTTTGGAATATCCTCTGTCACGTTCCTGAGTTACATATGCAAATTACGGTCTCTATATTGTCCTATTTCATGCAACAGCGCATTAACTAAATCAGCAATTAAACGAAAAGGGGAAACAACATGTAAGAAGCCGCTCTGCCATACGGCAGAGCGGTTTTCTTCATATAGTAGGGTTAATTACCATGTGATCCACGAGTGTGCGGAGGCTAAGATCATACTGTTCTTGTGAAATCACTCTACGAGCGAGAAAAGTATCCAAGATGCCTTTCTGTTTCAGGAAAAGATGCTGTTGCTGTTCTTGCTTAGAAAGGCCCTGCCATTCATCTGTTACCGTAAAGTCGAGATCCATTATATTTCCCTCCCATAGTATTCACACGGGTTCTACTATACCACGGATGGTGGCGAAAGGAAATTGGCAAATCGACGGAATCTATGGTGAAATTTTCTATCAGCTCTTTACTCAAGAAAGGGAAAACGCCGACTGAATATAAGGCATTGCAACAGAGTATGCAGGTATGTAAAACCGCGCAACCGCTTGACCTGACGTAAGCACATCGGGTATAATATGTGTTACGCATTGTAGGAGGTGGTCTTACGGCAAGGCGGTATAGATTGGCAAGGAAACAAAAGAAGATCACACTTACGGCGGCCGCGAGAGCACTCAATGTGTCTCAGCCTACGCTGAGCGCATGGGAGGGCGAACGGAAGAACCCGTCTGTGGACTCATTGATCCGAATGTCCGAGCTGTATGGCGTGAGTGTGGACTATCTTCTCGGACTGCCCGCTGAGCGCTATCATCGCGCTGACCTGCTGCAGCCGATTCCCGTTGAGATCATCCCCATTTTCCATGAAACTCCGGTGTTTTCCATTGACCGTGGCTGGGCAATGGTAGATGCGATAGAGGGCGTGCTGCATTTTGCGGACGGAGCAACTCAGCCGCTTGCAAAATTGGTTGATACTTGCTACGTACTGCCGCCGGCGCATGTCATTCCCGGTATGGTCACGGAGAAGCCTTTGTACAGAGATGAGTTGATGGATCATGATACCGTATGGGTCGAACCAATCTCGATGGACTCACATCTGCGTATGGAGCTTCGTGGATGGTATCATGTAAAAAACCGATTTGTTGAGAACGAAGTGGGGCAACGTTTCTATTTTGATTTCTATGATATCAAATGGCTAGCATTTGCAAACGGCCCGGAAACAAGATACACAAACGGTCCAGAAGCAAAATAAACAATACTTGCAGGATTCAAAGTTTCATGCTATAATAACAATTGAAAGTTTCGTAATTGCTTCCGAGCAATTAAAGTAGACGTGTTACTAAGTGGCTGAAGATAGTTTTATCTTCAGCCACTTTTTTTGTTTCTGCTGCTTCTTGCGAAGAGAGGCACAGACTGGCATGATGGGGGGACATCTCCTCTAGCATGCATAGATCTTCATATCGTGGATCTGTGGATCCAAAAGCACTCAAAGGACTGCGATTCTTTGAGTGCTTTTTTATATAAATCGGAGCCGGACGGCTCCCTAACTCTTTGCTCCGGATATGCCTTACGGCATATCCGCTTATTATAGATACTACGCGCAGAAATGCAGAAAGGAATTTAAATGGAAGACGATTATTTACCCGTGATCAACCGGTGTATTGCGGAAATTATCATGGCAGCGATCCCTGACCAAACCAAGAACCTGCGCTTCCTCGCAGTTCTGAAATTACAGGGCTATTTGCATCAGTATGAACAGCGTGGCTATATGCCGAAGTTGATTCATGCGATCGCAGAGAAGAAGTGCAGGATGATCGGGACGATCACGACCGAGTCGGAGATGGAGAAGCTGCTCAAACCCAGTTGCCCGCATTATTACGGCGGGAGG
>ULQF01031030.1_pt1 | contig 9475 bp, 7 predicted proteins | sample 1954211 | NCBI WGS metagenome assembly ULQF01 (sample SAMEA4835648, study PRJEB28245) | human gut metagenome | biome: gut microbiome; material: fecal sample | place: Denmark | collected 2008 | reverse complement strand
CCTCATCGGCGGCGCCGCCCTCAAGGCTGAAGATTTCCATTCCGTCTGCGCGGCTGCCCGCGTCGATTGATTTTTCACTCTAAGGTTTAACCGCCATGCATTTTCTTCTTAGCATCGCTCTCGTTCTGCAGATCATCTCTGCCGTCGTCGTGATCGTGCTCGTGCTCATGCAGCACGGCAAGGGTGCCGACCTCGGTGCCGCCTTCGGTTCCGGCGCCTCCGGCTCTGTCTTCGGCGCTACGGGCAGCGCAAACTTCCTCTCCCGTTCCACGGCCATCGCCGCCACGGTCTTCTTCTGCTCCACGATCGCCCTGACGCTCGCTTCCGGCGCCTTCAACAAGCGTTCCGCTCAGCCAGCGGGTGGTGTTTTGTCGACGGTCGAACAGCCGGCATCCCATGAATATGGTATGTCTGGTAGTGAAAACCCTAATAAGGCCCCCACGAACGAAATTCCGAGGTAAAATACACCTCCTCTGCTGGTGACCTCGCTTCTTCGGATGCACATCAGTGGGGAACAGTTCGGGCCGCGGTCGTGGCGAAATTGGTAGACGCGCAGCGTTGAGGTCGCTGTGGTGAGAGCCATGAGAGTTCGAGTCTCTCCGACCGCACCATTTACTGGGGTATCGCCAAGTCTGGTTAAGGCATCGGATTCTGAATCCGACATTCGTAGGTTCGAATCCTACTACCCCTGCCAACCGTTCTGTTGGATGTGCCGTCAGACTCAGCAATGACGACGCGTCCGGTGCGCAGCACCAAATACAAGCTGAGAAGGTTTCGCGGTCGTGGCGAAATTGGTAGACGCGCAGCGTTGAGGTCGCTGTGGTGAGAGCCATGAGAGTTCGAGTCTCTCCGACCGCACCATTTACTGGGGTATCGCCAAGTCCGGTTAAGGCATCGGATTCTGAATCCGACATTCGTAGGTTCGAATCCTACTACCCCTGCCAAGTCAATCAACGGAGTGACTCTCCGGATGCTCCTCAAGCATCGAACAGTCAACATTTCGCGGTCGTGGCGAAATTGGTAGACGCGCAGCGTTGAGGTCGCTGTGGTGAGAGCCATGAGAGTTCGAGTCTCTCCGACCGCACCAGATTTACTGGGGTATCGCCAAGTCCGGTTAAGGCATCGGATTCTGAATCCGACATTCGTAGGTTCGAATCCTACTACCCCTGCCAAGTCATCGAGAGAATGGACGTTCTTCGGAACGTCCATTTTTTTTTGCCTTTTCCTTCCCCTTTCCCTCACGCCGCCTCCTCTCTTTTCCCGATACCGCATGACGGCGCACAAGAGCCCGCCAGATTTCGGGCGACGTCCTCCTCCGCGAGCCGTATCCTTTCTGAATCCCCTTCAACTTCAAGGCCGGAGAGCCATGCACGACGTCTTCATTCACAATGCCGTCATTCACGACGGCGAACGCTTCACCGACGCGGACGCCCTTCTCGTCAAGGCGGGCCGCATCTCCTGGATCGGTCCCGGCGCCTGCGCACCCGCGCACGACGGCGTGCCGTCCGTCGACCTCGAGGGACGCACGGTTCTGCCCGCGCTCTGCGACGTTCACACCCATCCGAGCTGGATTGCGGCCACGGTGAGGTCCGTGCCCTGCGTCTCCCCGATCGTCAACACGATCGAGGAGATGATTGAGGCGCTCAGGCGCCATCCGCTCGCCGGCCGAGGGCCCGAGGCCTGGATCACGGGCTTCGGCTATGACGAAGGCAAGCTCGCCGAACACCGCACCCCCACCATCGAGGACCTCGACCGCGTCAGCACGACGCAGCCCGTGTTCGTGAAGCGCTCCGACTGCCACTCTGCGATCTGCAACAGCGTCGCCCTGCGCCTCGCTGGCATTGAGGCAGGTACGCCCGATCCCGCCGGCGGGCGCTTCGGACGCTTTCCCGACGGTCGCCCCAACGGCGTTCTCACCGAATTCAATGCCGCACAGGTCGTCGAGCGCCTGATGGGCGAGCCCACGTTCGAGAGCGAAGTGGAGATGATGACGGCCTCGGGCGAACACTTTCTTGCGCGCGGCATTCTCGCCTTCACCGAAATGATGGCCGACTACCGCCAGCTCGCCGTCTACCGCGAGGCGGCGCGCCGCGGCTTTCCCGTCAGGGCAGGGCTCTACCTCGTCTGGAAGGGCGGACGCGACCCTCGGGGCATGCCCGCGCTCACGGACGAGGACAGGACGGGAGACCACTTCATCGCGGGCGTCAAGCTCTTTGCCGACGGAAGCGTCTCGGGCGCCACGGCGGCCGTGACGACGCCCTTTCTCAACGGCTCGACCGGGATGGTCACGCTCGACGACGGCGCGCTTGAGGCCGCGGCCGAGTACGCCCGCACCAACAAAATCCAGCTCTCCGTCCACGCCATGGGTGACAGGGCCGTCGGGCGCATCATCGACTTCTTCGAGGATCAGACGCCCTGGCTTGAGGACCGCCCGTCCGTGCGCATCGAGCACGCCACCTTCCTCAACGAGGCTCAGCTCGCCCGCATGAACGCCTCGGCCATGCGCTTCGGAGTGACAACCCAGGTGATCTTCCCGTACGCCGAAATCGAAGGCTACAGGGCCGTGCTCGCCCCGAAGGACCTTGAGCGCGTCTATCCCGTGAGGACCGTCTCCTCGGCGCTCGACGCCTTCGCGCTCTCCTCCGACGCGCCCGCCACCGCCTGGGCCGATCCCGACGATCCCTTCGTCTCGATGGGCGCTGCGGTCACGCGCACAGCCTGGGACGGCACCGTCTTCAACAGGTCCGAAGCCGTCTCCTGCGAAGAGGCCGTCTCGCTCTACACCTCCCGCCCGATGAAGGTCCTGCCATTCGAAGGCGTAGGAAGGCTCGCGCCCGGCATGAGGGCCGACTTCATCGTCCTGCGCGATCCCGTCACGGACGACGGCGAGGCTCTCGCCCGGAACGCCGTCTCCGAGGTTTTCCGTGCCGGAGCCCTGATCCACCGCGCCCCCCGCTAAAATGGAAGGCATTCTCAGGGGGACACACTCATGCAGCGATTCACGCTTTCCATCGACGACGAGCTTGCCGAGCGCTTCGACGCGTACCTGACCGAACACGGCTACGCCAACCGCTCCGAATGCTTCCGCGACATTCTCCGCAATCACTTCACCAGTGAGGACGTGAAGGACAATCCCTCGGCCGAATGCGTCGGCGTGCTCAGCTACGCCTACAACCACCACGAGCGCCAGCTCGCCATGCGTATGACCGAGTACCAGCACGAGCATGCGGGCGAGGTCATCTCCACCATGCACGTGCACGCCACGCACGAAGAGTGCGTCGAGAGCGTCGTGATCCGCGGCCGCGCCGAGGACGTCGTCACGCTCTCCCGCCGCCTTTCGGCCGAACCCGGCGTGCGCCACGGACGCCTCAACCTCATCCCCGTGACGCCCGACGACACGCACGAACATGCTCATGAGCACGCCCATTCACATGATCATCACCACGGGCATTGAGCCGGGCGTGAACCCGAGATGAACAAAACGGCGGACTCCGAAGCGGATCCGCCGTTTTTGTTCCTGTCGGTGACGATCAGGCGTAGTAGCCGGGCATGCTCATCTCGCGCGCCGCGAACTGCCTGTAGCCGTCCATGTCGAGCGGATAGTCCCAGCAGCCCATCTGGTGGTACATCTGGCCGCCAAAGCCCGTCTTGAAGCGGTAGAGGCCGTGCATCGGATGCGAAGGATCCGCGTTGGGCGCGACACCGAAGAGGTCGTACTCACTGCAGCCCGCGCGCCTGGCGGTCTGCATGGCGCACCACTGGAGCGCATAGGTGGGCATCAGGTGGCGGCCCTTGGTGGCACTGGCGCCGTAGAGATATGTGGCGCGGTGAGCCGAGAGGATCAGGAACATCGCGGCGAGGGGCTTCTCTTCATGGAAGGCCATCAGGAGCTTCACGCTCACCTCGGGATCGGAACACTGCATGCGGCTCGCGATGACGCTCTCGAAGTAGCGCCTGTCGTTGACGTGCAGGCCGTTGCGGTGAGCCGTCTGCGAGTAGAGGTCGTACCAGAGGCCGAGCGCCTCGGGCCCCATCTCGCGGACTTCGACGCCCTTCCTGCGGGCAAGGCCGATGTTGTAGCGGGTCTTGGGCTTCATCGAGGCGAGGATCTGCTCCTCGGTCCCGCACAGATCGACCACGATCGTGTCGGAGGGGAGCACGTTCATGTTCGCCTTGAAGAGGTTCCAGGTGGCCGTGCCGTAGTTCATGTGCATCTCCTGGAACTCCTTGCGCGGACAACCGCGCCAGTTGCCCTCGGCGTCGAAGTCGCCCTCCTTGCACCAGTGGGACTGCCAGTTGAGGTCGTAGCGGATCGCCAGGCACCCCTTGGGCAGGTAGCTCCTCAGGCACTCGGAAAGCTCCTCGAGGAAGCGCCCCTGGTTCTCCTCCGACGGCTCGATCTCGGGACCGTACGGAAGATAGGCCACGTATTCGTCACTGCTGCAGTACTGCGCAAACATCAGGAGGTCCGCATTGGTGCGCGACCAGCCGCCCACGTCGGTGTAGAGGTCGCTGTTGCGCACGGAAAACTCGAAGGCCTTGGAACGCATGCCCAGATTCGCCTTGACGCGGGACCAGAAGGAGGTCTGCTGAACGATGGGCGTGCTGTAGGCGTCGGAGACGTCCTTGGGTTCGACGGTAAGCTGCATGGCGTGAAGGGTCCCTTGGTTCCTTTATTCGAAGAATGCAAAAAAGCACGCGGGCGCATGTGCTGATGCGCCCGCGTGCGGGTACAGGTGTCACTTTAACGCATCTTTTCCGCAAAGTCACTAGTACGACAGTTCAATGCAGGAAAATGCCGGCCTTCACGCGCCCAAGTGTTGCGTAAAGACAACTATCCTCTGCTTTTTCCCTGCGGTTCAGGATTGGCGAATGAAGAAAACGCCCCGAAGCCTTCGCTTCGGGGCGCCTGTTTTTCAGCCTTGTTTCAGCCTGTTTTCTTCAGGACGGCTCTCAGATGAGGAAGAGCATGTCCATCAGGAAGAAGGTCGGGAAGAGGATCGTCACCGACCAGAGCATGTAGCCGAAGAACGTCGGCATCTTGATGCCGCGCTCGTTGCAGATGGAGACCGTCATGAAGTTCGGGGCGTTGCCGATGTAGGTCACGGCGCCCATGAACACGGAGCCCATCGAGATGGCCATCAGGGTCTTGGCGCCCTCGCCCATCAGCACGGTCGGATCGCCGCCGGCGAGGTTGAAGAACGCCAGATACGTCGGCGCGTTGTCAAGGAACGCGGAGAGCATGCCCGTCAGCCAGAAGAAGAACGTGTTGTTGAAGCTGCCGTCGGCGTTCGTCACGAGGGCGACGAGCGGCGCGAAGTGGCCGTCGTGACCCGCGCGGAGCATGGCGAGCACCGGCACGATGCAGCAGAAGATGCCGAAGAAGAGCTTGGCGACCTCAAGGATCGGATCCCAACTGAAGTGGTTGGCTTCGCGGGTGGCCTTCGTGGTAAGCAGCAGGGAAGCGCCGGAGATCACGATGAAGAGCGCGTCGCGGAGCACGCCCTCGAGCGAGAAGTGCACGCCGAGGAACGTGAAGTCCACGCCCGAGCGCCAGAAGCCGGACATCAGGACCGTGCCGACGATGGCGGCGAGAAACAGGATGTTGATGCCGCCGTCGACGCCGATGGCCTGCTTTTCCTCGGGCGCCTTGAAGCCATCCTTGAGGTCGCGGGAGAACATGAAGCTGTCGATCGCGAAGTAGACCGCAAGCAGGATGGCGCAGGTCACGAGCCACGGAAGCATCAGGTGCTCAAGCGTCCAGAAGAAGCTCACGCCCTTGAGGAAGCCGAGGAAGAGCGGAGGATCGCCGAGCGGGGTCAGCGCGCCCCCCACGTTGGCGACGAGGAAAATGAAGAAGATGAAGGTGTGGACCTTGCGCCTGCGGTTCTCGTTGGCGCCGATGAGCGGGCGGATGAGAAGCATGGCAGCGCCCGTCGTGCCCATGAAGTTGGCAAGCACGGCGCCGAGCGCGAGGATCGCGGTGTTCACGATCGGACGACCGACGAAGCTGCCGCGGACGTGAATGCCGCCGGCAACGATGAAGAGCGAGCCCACGAAGATGATGAACGGCACGTAGTCGGCGAGAAGCACGTGGGCGATCTCGTGGAAGGCCGTGTCAGGACCGAAGACGGTCGCAAGCGGAATGATGCAGCACAGGGCCCAGAAGACGGAGATCTTGCCGAAATGATGGTGCCAGATGTGCGGGGCGAACAGCGGGAAAAGCGCGATGGAAAGCAGAATGCCGGCAAACGGCACGGCCCACGCAAGGCCGAGCTCGGCGCCGTTCATGTCGCTCGCCATGGCGGCAGCAGGCAGCAGAAGGGTTGCAGTTGCAGCCGCAACGCTTTTAATGGACAAAGTCACGATGGAGACTCCCTGGGGCGACCGCCTGAGCGCCGGCCGCCGGTTGAAAATGGCGTACGTTGGAAGGTGCGGTCGAAAGCGCTTCCCGGGAGCGGAGGCGCCAACTGTACTTTCCAATGTGCACCGCGTTACAAAATATCTCAGAATGCAAACATACACGGATTTTCTGATCCCTGCAGAACTTTCCGAGGTTTCTTTACAAATGAGGGGCCCCTTAAGCCGAAAGGACTGGAAAATGAAAGGCGCAGGCCCTAGGTCCGCGCCTTTCATCGTGCCCGTGAGACTCCTATGCCACGGGCGGCAGTCCGAAGACCTGCCTGAGGTAACGCAGATAGCCCTCGTCCTCGCACATGCCCTTCTCGGGCGCGTCGGAGATCTTGGCGACGGGCTGCCCATTGGCCTTGACCATCTTCATGACGACGTTGAGCGGCTGCGGCCCCCTGTCGTTCATCAGGTTCGTGCCGATGCCGAAGGCGACCTTGACCCTGCCGTGGAAGCGCTCGTAGAGCTCTATGGCCTTCGGGACCGTCAGGCTGTCGCTGAAGATGAGGGACTTCGTCCTCGGGTCGCAGCGGTTGGCCTTCCAGTGCTCGATCATGCGCTCGCCCCAGACGAAGGGATCGCCCGAGTCGTGCCTGACGCCGTCGAAGAGCTTGCAGAAGAACATGTCGAAGTCGCGCAGGAAGGGATCCATCCCGTAGACGTCGGAGAGTGCGATGCCGAGGTCGCCCCTGTACTCCTTGGCCCACATCTCGAAGGCGAAGACCTGCGTGTCGCGCAGTCTTGGGCCCAGCGCCTGGCAGGCCTGCAGGAACTCGTGGGCCATCGTGCCGTGGGGCGTGAGGCCGAGCTCCTTGGCGTACATGACGTTCGACGTGCCAGTGAAGATGCCGCCGAGACGCTCCTTCATGTTGAGGAGAACCTTCTTCTGCCAGGCCTTGGAGAAGCGGCGCCTCGTACCGTAGTCGGAGATCCGCAGCCCGCCGTTGTCGGGCTCGTTGCGCAGAAGCTCGATCTTGCGCTCAAGGCGTGCGACCCCCTCCGTCTCGTCAAGATCTGGATACGTGTTCCTGAAGTAGACCTCGTTGACGATCGCAAGCACGGGAATCTCAAAGAGGATCGTGTGCAGCCACGGGCCCTTCGCGGTGATGTCGATGCCGCAGGGATAGTCCTGAGACTTCGTCACGGAGATGTACTTGCGCTTCAGATGGAAGAGGCTCAGAAACTCGACGTAGTCCGACTTGATGAAGCGCAGGCTGTCGAGGTAGGCGAGCTCGTCCTCCCTGAAGTAGAGGCTGCAGAGATGGTCGAGCTCGGCGTTGATCTCGTCGACGAAGGGCGAAAGATCGATGCCGGGCGTGCGGCACTTGAAGCGGTATTCGGCATCGGCCCCCGGGAACTGGTGCAGCACGCACTGCTGCATCGTGAATTTGTAGAGGTCCGTGTCGAGCAGTGATTCGATGATCAAGACAGCCTTCCTATACGTGGAATGATTGACGCCTTCGGGGCCGGCCGTCAGGCCGCCAGAAGGGAGCGGGCCTCTTCAAGCTCCGCACCGCCGCAAGCCGCGGCGGGCGCGAGCCCCGCAAGGCGCGCGTCGAATTCGGGCGTTCGAGTCCAACGCAGGTTCGCGAGAAGCTCGTCGGCCATGTCGGGACGATTGCATACGAGTACCATGTCGCAGCCCGCCGCAAGCGCCTTCTCGGCCTGCTCCGTCACGCTGCCGCCCGCGGCGCCCTTCATGCTGAGGTCGTCCGAGAAGACGAGGCCGCGAAAGCCCAGCCGTTCTCGAAGCTCGTCCTGCAGGAGGCGCCTCGAGAAGGTGGCGACCTCCCCCTCAAAGGCATGATAAGCCACATGGGCCGTCATGACGGATGCAAGTTCAGGCAGTTTGCCGTAGGGGAGCATGTCCCGCATCAGACTCTCCGCATCCCTTTCGTCCTCGGGAAGGGCCGTATGGCTGTCGGCCTCGGCCCAGCCGTGCCCCGGAAAATGCTTGCCGCAGGAGGCCATGCCGCCCCTGCGAAGCCCGCGAATGAGCGCGGCGGCATGCGCCGTCACGAGCTCGGGCGTCGTGCCAAGGCTGCGCGAGCCGATCACGGCCGATCGGCCGTAGTCGACGTCGAGCACGGGCGCGAAGGTGAAGTCGACGCCGCAGGCGCGAAGCTCGGCGGCAAGCACGAGACCGGCCGCCTCGAAGCGCGCCTCGGCGTCCTCGTGCGCCGCGATCTCGGACATGGCGGGCACATCGGTGAATTCGGAGCGGAAGCGCTGCACGCGGCCGCCCTCATGGTCGACGCTGATGAGGATGCCCGGACGCACGGCGTGGATTTCGTCGCACAGCGCCCTGAGCTGTTCCCGGTCCCTGTAGTTGCGGGTGAAAAGGATCACCATGCCCGTCATCGGATGACGCAGGCGCCCACGCTCATGCTCGGTGAGTGAAAGGCCCTCAACGTCGACGCAGACGGGACCCGGCTTCAGTACTTCGATCATGCCCAGCTCCTCCCTTCAGTCTTCGGACGCGGCGACGCGGTCGAGGATCTCCTCGTAGCGCCTGACCGTTTCGGCAAAGCCGAACTGGAGCGCCTCGGCGGTGAGCGCATGGCCGATCGAGACCTCGCTCACCTCGCGGCAGGCCTTGAGGAAGACCTCGAGATTGTCGAGCGAGAGGTCGTGCCCGGCGTTGACGTCAAGTCCGGCCTCGCGGGCGGCCTTCACGCTGGCGGCGTACTGCTCGAGGACCTTGTCCTGGACTTCGGTGCCGTGCGCCTGAGCCCAGCCCTCCGTGTAGAGTTCGACGCGGTCGGCGCCGAGTTCGGCGGCCTTCGCCATCAGGGCGGGGTCGGGATCCATGAAGAGGCTCACGCGGCAGCCCCAAGCCTTCGCCTGCGCGATGAGCGGGCGGACGGCGTCGCAGACGGCGGGATCCGAAAGATCGAACCCGTGGTCGGACGTTTTCTGGCCGAGGCTGTCGGGCACGAACGTCGCCTGATCGGGACGCACGGCCTCAAGGTGGCCCATCAGATTGTGGAAGGGGTTGCCCTCGATGTTGTATTCGCGGTCGGGATATTCGCTCACGAGTGCGGCAATCGCGGGGACATCCGTCGCG
>ULQF01089414.1_pt1 | contig 9517 bp, 6 predicted proteins | sample 1954211 | NCBI WGS metagenome assembly ULQF01 (sample SAMEA4835648, study PRJEB28245) | human gut metagenome | biome: gut microbiome; material: fecal sample | place: Denmark | collected 2008 | reverse complement strand
TGGTAATATAGTTGTAACTTGACTATAACAAGATTTTGTTTTATAATCTAGTTTTGTAAGAGTTTGAATGTTTTTTCTTATGGAGGAATGATTTTTGATAGATGACATAGTCATTATACTGTGCCTTATTATTGTTAAGGGCCTTGTAACTGCTGCTTCTACCAGTCTTACAGTCTTGGATTTAAAGAAGAACAAATATTCTTCTGACAAAAATCCGGATATGGAGAAACTGAGCAAGATTCTTCCTAAATCTCGCCAGTATACGAATACAGCTAGTGTAATTAATGCCCTTTTTGGTATTATAATTGGTTTTATTCTCGCTTTCAGAACTTTTGGCAAAGTTCTTCAAGTGCTTTTAAGCCATCTTCCTAACATTCCTGTGGTAATCAACGAAATTATTGCTGCTATTATTATAATATTGGTAACAACATATTTTTTCGCAATGTTCAGTCTTTTACTTCCTAAGACATTTGCTAATAAGTATCCTGTTAAAATAGTTTTGAAACTTAAAGGTTTGTTAGCATTTTTCAGTGTTATATGTAGCCCTATTGTATGGCTTGTGGATATTTCATCTGAGTTATGCTCTAAAATATTTACTAAGAAATCTGCTGAAGAAGGCATTAGTGAAGAAGAAATTCTTATGATGGTTGATGCCAGTGGCGAACAGGGTAGCATTGACGAACAGGAAAAGGAAATGATAAACAATATCTTTGATTTTGATGACAAAAATGTGGTAGATATTGCTACTCACAGAAAAGACATTGTTGCATTGCCTATTGACGCAGAATTTGACGATATTATCAGTCTCGTAAGGGACCTTAAGTATTCTCGTATTCCTGTTTATGAAGAAGATATAGACAACATTATTGGTATTCTCCATATTAAAGATTTTATGCGTTATATTATCCTCTACGGTAAGGAGAAATTTAACCTTAAAAAACTTTTAAGAGAGCCTTATTTCGTACCTTTTACCAAAAAGACAAATGACCTTTTCAAGGAATTGCAAAGTAAAAAAATACATATGGCAGTTGTAGCCGATGAATACGGTGGCACAGCCGGTATTGTTACTATGGAAGACCTTATTGAAGAAGTTATGGGTGATATTCAGGACGAATATGACGATGAGGAAGAACCAGAAATAAAGACGGTTTCAGAAAATGTAATAAAAATCGAAGGCTCTACGGACCTTGAGGACGTAGCCGACGAATTAGAAATAGAAATGCCTGTTGACGAGTATGACACTTTAGGTGGCTTTATAATTGGTGTTTTAGATAGAATACCTGAGCCAAATGAAAAGGGTCTGAAAATCGAATACAAAGGCTATAGATTTTACGTTGACAAAGTGGAAGACAATCGTATTGCTCAAGTAACAGTATTGAAACTTCCAAACAACTAAATTTAAAAGACAACAAAATAGTGGGAAAGGCTTTGTTCTTTCCCACATCATAATAAATACTTTATTTAGTATACAAGTCAGGCAGACGGTCGCGCACCTTTTAGGTGTGAGGAAAGTCCGAGCTTCACAGAGCAGAGTGCCAGATAACGTCTGGTAGAGGCGACTCTAAGGATAGTGCAACAGAAATAAACCGCCTACTTTCGTAGGTAAGGGTGGAAAGGTAGCGTAAGAGACTACCGCACCTTTGGTAACAAAGGTGGCTCTGTAAACCCCACTTGAAGCAAGATTGGATAAGACATTAAGGGTTGCTCGCCCTGTCTTAGGTAGAAATCGCATGAGACTTGTGGCGACACAGGTACGAGATAGATGACCGTCCAACGACAGAACTCGGCTTATCGCTTGGCTTGTATATTAAATAAAGTATTTATTTTTTAAGCCCCTAAAACACTACAGTTTTAGAGGCTTTTTTAATTTATTCTAAATTATTTTAAATATTATAGAAACTACATATTACTGTTGCCATTTCAGCTCTTGTAATGTATGCTTTTGGTGACAATTTTCCGTCATTGCCTACAAATATTTTACTTCCAACTGCCCACTTCAAACTTTCTTCTGCCCAGCTTGAAATATAATTTATATCAGCAAAAGATGATAAATCACCTTGAGCAGTTACATCATCATTTTTGTACTTTGCGTACTTATAAAGCACTGTTGCCACCTGTTCTCTTGTCATTGGCTCATAAGGAGCAAATAAGCCATCTGTAACACCATTTACTATATCATTTTCTTCTGCCCACGCAACAGCATTGCTAAAATATGCACTTGGGTCAACATCTTCAAACTTACTCTTTCCTTCTACAGAAGGCATACCCTCTTTGCGATACAACACTTCCATAAGCATACCCCTTGTAATATAGCTTTTAGGAGCAAACTTCCTCTTTGTTGTGCCACTAAATAATTCATTTTCATAAACTTTCTTAACTGCATTATAATACCAATCATCAACACTGACATCTATAAATGGCAGTGTATTTTCTGCCTGATTAAGTATATTCTCAAAATACTTTTCTATTCCATTACCTATTTTTTCTGCCATTGCCTTCTGATTTTCAGCCTTAATAAGATACTGGTATTCCTTTGGATTACTCATATATCCTGTTTCCACAAGTACAGCTGGGCAAACAGTGGTCCTTGTTAACGCCAAATTTTGCTTTTGATAGCCTGTATTGTCCATATATTCTGTCAATTTCTGAACAAACCGGTCAGGAGTATCGTAGCTGTAGAGATTAAGTGTACCCTGTTTTTCTCCAAAGTCCTCCCACTCATTTCTGGAATTACAGTGTACAGACACAGAAATATCAGGCATAACTGTGTTAATAATATTTGTTCTATCTCCGAGAGAAATAAATGTATCGTCTTTTCTTGTAAGAGTAACTATAGCACCTCTTTCAGTAAGGTAGTCGTACAAATATTTAACTATAGCCAAATTAACTGTCTTTTCGTAGACCTTGCCCAATCCCAATGTACCATTGTCAGTACCACCATGACCGGCATCAAGTACTATTTTCATACCCTTTAATGACTTTTCAGGGCTTACAGTTCTGTCATTTAGCTTTATTGTAAATTTGTTACCCTCATAACCTGCCATAAACCCTACATAGTTGTCGCCCTTATTAAAGTAAAATGTGTATGTAGCCGGTGTGTTATTCTCAACACTTATTTCATCAAAGTCACTGCTGTCTGGAATTACTGCTTTGTTTTGCGTATCATATAGTTTGACTTCAATGTAATCCTTTGCAAATTCTACATCGTATTCTGTGGACCTGTTCATATTAAAAGATATAGTGTCTTTTGCTGTTTCTATACTATTTACTGAATTTTCACCATATTTTTTGTTTACCAAATTAACTGTGTCCTTGTATACGTAACTGCCATTTGCTGTCTTGTAGTATTCATAATTTTGAGCCACAATATGCAACAATGTACCCTTTACGTAAGGCAAAATAAGGTCATCATTCGCCTCATCAGGTTTTGAACGAACTGTAGGGTGATTTTTATTAATCTCCCCTACTAGATTTACAGTCTTAAAATTAGCATTTCCACTATTAGTCGATGACCCATTGGTTCTTGTAATTCTATAGGTCTTATTGGCTGTAGTATTTTCAAACTTAAATACATTTACCCCTTGTGCCAAAGACACGTAATAACTAAAGTAGCCTTCACTTGTAGTTTCTACTTTTTTGCCATTAATATATAATGGATAGTTAGGGTCTGCCGAACCGGCTAAACTGTAGCTAGATGCAGAGGTTTTCATACCGTCTTTTACATAGTTCATCTGAATATCTGCCCAAGTATTCACACTAAACAATGACACCCCAAGAATTAAAGCAATTAATTTTTTCATTATGTACCTCCCCTTTCTTTTTCAACATCTCTCTACAACAATTATATCAATCCTCACTAGAAACTTCAACTTTCTTACACTAAACAAGCATTTTTTATGCCATAAAAAAAAGACTTATACACATATCCGAGAAATTTTATTCTCCATTGTGTATAAGTCTTTTGCCATTGACATTTTTTCATAATAGTGTTAATATAATGGTACAAGGAAGTCAGCCAGAGCGATTTCCACTCAATGTTTATTATTAGAAAATAACCACTAAGTTTTGGTCGACGGAGTGGTTATTTTTTTGTACCTAAAATAACGGCTACAAGAGTCCCAAAGGCTATCATTAATGATATTGCTTCATATGTACTCATACGCCCCACCTCCTTTATTCCTAGAATAAAAGAAGTGGAAACCACTCTATTAACTAACTTTCGTTGGAGATTATATCATATATTAATTGATTTTACAATTCAAAAGAACCTATACCACATTCTTGTGTATAGGTTCTTTTAACATATCCACAAAAAAAGAGCTGTCACAATCGTAACAGCTCTTTCTCTAAATTAACTATTCAACTTAGTAAATTTATTACTTAAATTAGCACTCTTAGGTGCGATTGTTGTTGAAATGAAGTTAAGTGCATTTGTAGCATCGTCATTTAAGAAAGTATCGACTACTACAACAGGTTTACTATAAACTTTTTTCATAATCTATACCTCCTATTAATTGTTTGAAATTTCAATTCTTGTTCCCTTTGGATTAATATCGTATGCTCTCTGAGTAGCACCAGTGTACAATGTAAATGGATAAGCATAATATCTATGGCCTGCACTTACTGAAACAAGTTCAGCAAAGTAAGCAACATTGTTGTTTGTTTCAAGAGTTGAATCTACATCACCAGTATATCCTTCAGAACTATCTAAAGAAGAATTATAATTTGTTGCATCGTATACATTCTTGTAAATATCAGTTGTTTCTACGTAAACACCACCAAAGTTTACATCAGGGTTATTGTACTTTAACTGCATAGGTGTTAATGTACCATCCTTATCGTAAGTATCAACTGTATCAGCATCAAGAATTACGAAACCTACCTTTTCAATCTGGTTAAGGAATTCGCTTTCTCTATGGTTACCAGTAACAGTACCAATTAATGTAAATAACTTATCAGTAGTAGCTAAGCTATTTGATGTAACAACATCATAGAAAGGACTAGTTTCTGTCATTTCTGCTACTGTACCGTTATCTACCTTCTTATCACCATTAACGATATTGTTAAGGTTAAATAATCTAATACTCTTTACTACTGTGTAAGCATTAGCACTTGTACCTGTACCCTTGATTGTAATAGTTGTACCACCGTCTACATAGAACTGAACCTTTACGCCGTTATTAGACATACCTGTAATCTGAGCTGCAGTTGTACCTGTGCTACCATTGTAAGATGAGTAAAGATTACCACCTGTAGCAGTAACTATAGCATTATCACCAGAGCAGTCAAGAAGAACAAGAACCTTTTCTTTACTATTAATAGAATTTGTAAGTTCAATTTCATCAGCTGTTCCACCTAAAAGAAGAATTCTTTCATCTGGAATACCAAATTCTGTACCGTCCTTATCGTAATCACCAGAACCTACATCGAAAAGTGAATACTGATGACCCTTGATAATAGCATACTCAGCTAAATCGTTACCATTAGTCTTAACCTTGTACTGACCAAAGCCGTATGTACCATAACCAGCAGCTTTTGTTTCTGTCTGACCTAATGATACTGCAGCCGGCATTGAACTATAATAATCCATTTCAGGAATTGCTATAGTCTTGCCTACTGTGTATGTAAGAGTATAAGTCTTATCTCTAAATACAGACTTTAAATTGCTATTCCAATTTGTAATCTGCTTAGCCTGTTCTTTTGCAAATGTAAATGTAATAACATCATCTTCATTTACACCAGCAATTTCAGTTTCAGAACCAATGTTAAGAGCTGTTACATTACTAATTGTTGTACCATTCTTCTTTACAGTCACACTTACAGTTGTGTCACTACTTGATGCTGGATTATTTACATTAACCTTTAATACACCCATAGTAGTTTCTTCTGTAGTTGTAGTAGTTGTTGTTTCTGTACTTGTTTCTGTTGAGCCAGTTGGTGTTAATTCAGCTCTAAAGAGCATTAACTGGTTAGAAACATTGTATGTTTTACCTGCTTCAACATTAATAGTTATTGCTTCAACTGCTGTATTACCATTTCTTGCGGCAAATGTACCACTATAAACAGCTGTATCACCTGTTTTGATAGTACCATTTGTAACAGCATCATTACTATTTGCAACGATATAAAGCTTTAACTTACCTGTTGCTGTTGGAATAATATTTGTACTACCACTTAATAAAACATATTTCTGTCCTTCAATAGCACCTGTTGCTGTCTCACCGTCACCAAAAATACTATCTACGAAAGCTGATGTACGACCACTAACTGTTTCAGGTGTTACAGCACTAACAGCTGAACCTAAAATATCAGTCTTGTTATCTGGTGTCCAAACCTGAACACTAACTGTTGTTGTTTCAGTAGTTGTTTCTGTTGTTGTAGTAGTTGTAGTTTCTGTACTTGTTTCTGTTGAATCTGTTGCAAATACAAGATTTGTTAAGTTTGTATTACCTGAATCACCAGTTAATGTGTACTCTGTATCTGCTTTCAATGAATATGCTTTACCAGATGTTAATGCAGTACTATTAATAAAAAGTCCATTATTACTAAAAGTTGCTGTTAATGTACAATCCTGTGCTACCTTAAATTTAATAGTATTTTCACTTCTTAACTGTACATATGTACTAGACACAGTTCTAAGACTATAAGTCATATTTTTATATGTACCTGTCTTTGCTGTGCCACCTAAAGTAGATGAATTCCAATCATAAGAACCCATTGCAACATAGTCACTTGCAACAGTTGTAGCTTCTGTAGTAGCCTCAGTTGTAGTAGTTGTTGTTGTTTCTGTTGTAGTTTCTGTTGTTGTAGTTGCTTCTGTAGTAGTTGTTGCACTTGATGATTCTTCACTGCTTGCTTCTGCAAGAGTAAAAGATGAAATCTGACTATTATTTTTTGTATCATCATTTGTCAATGTATAATCGCCAGCAGGAAGTGTTGCAGAAGTTTCTCCTGACTTCAATACTACTGTGTCAGTACCGTTAGTAATAACAACATTTCTACTACTACTTTCCGTAAACTTAGCATTAATTGTAAATGATTTAGTAGTTGTAAAAGTTATTTCACTTGAACCTTTTCTTACAGTACCGTTATTGGTACTAATACTTCTCAAATTGAAAGTTACATTACCAACTGTAGCACTTTTTGTTGTAACTGCTAAATCGCCTGTAGCACTTGTACCAATAGTATAAGTACCAAATGTTGCAGGTTCAGCAGCTGATACACTTGCTACATTAGTAAACACAAGGCAAGTCATAGCCATAACGAGAGCTAAAACTGCACTTGCAAATCTTTTTAAAGATTGTGTCATTCCTATTCCTCCCTTATAAAAATATCTCTTGGAGTAAAATTCCCCCATATTTACTCCTTTTTAATTTTATTAATTATGCTTTATCCCTAAAAGCAATCCGTTTATTAACGGTTATTAAAGAATTATCCCATTCATAAACCAACAACAAAAATTTATCAATAAGAGTTCTTTAAAAGGGGGTGTAAAGCAAAGGAAATATATTCCTAATACTTTAAGGTTAATTATACTCTACTGCCATTTTAATTGCAATCTTTTTCAACATTTTTTATATAATTGAAACAAATTCATATTTTGTTCACACTTTTGGTTGAATTTGGTCACAACGCCCTTAAAATCTCACATATTTATCATATTTATGTAAACCACATTTTGGTTATATTTTCTTCTTTTAATTCTTATTGTGTTTTACATTATTATTCAAAACTGAACATTTCACCGTTTGATATTTCTTCCACAGCATATCTCATTGCATCCATAAGATGATTGAAGCTATCCACCGGTTTATTAAGCATTTTACCATTCAGGTCTTTATCCCAAGTATAATTGCTTATTTCCGTAATAAAATTTTGGCATTTAGGTGATACGTATATTTTATAATCTTGAAGAAAATCAATGCCGTTGTTTATGCTGTCTTTCCCTTTTCGGGCCGGTCGTATACCCTTTAACCCCAGTGTTCTCAATCTGTCAATAGACTTAGGTTCTGCACTATCAGCTCTGATTTTCTCTTTTTTATAACCCATTTCCACAACAGCCTCATAAATAGCCTCATTACTCATACCCTTTTTGTAAAGTTCATCAAAAACATATATTTCCTTTTTTTCTGTATTTATAAAGCCACAGAACAGAGCCGTTGGGTCATTAGTATACCCAAAATCCAAGCCGAAAACAGTTTCAAAACACTTTTCACCCTTTAATTCATCTATGCTAAAGTCTTTTTCTTCCCAGTTTTCAAAAACTAAGCCCTCAGATATGCCCCACTCACCCAAGCCGGCAACTCTGTATCGGCGAGGATTGTTCTTTTTCATATCTTCAAAAACCTTTAAATCACTTTCGTCAAGCCACTCATTACACATATAGTTTGTGGACTTAGCCATTATGTTGCTATCTATAACATCAAAAAACCTAGCCTTTATCCAATGTCTTTCGTTCCACGGATTTAGGGTAATAGTAATTTGCTTAAAAATACTTTTATCCACACTACCTCGTATACTTTCGTCAAGCATATTAAAATCGTCTTCATTTGTAATTTCGTAGGCCTCCTCTATCCAAAGCCAGCATAAAGAGCCTGTTTTTACTGTAATTGACGTTATTTTTAAAGGGTCATCTAAACCTCTAAAGTATATTTTTTGACCTGTAGGAATATACATAATTTCAAGGGGGCTTGTCTTACATTCAAAAAAATTGTCCATTTTTAGTCGATGTATTGCCCAGCATAATTCTGTGTAGCAACTGTCCTTTAATGTAGAATACACCTTTCTTACAACTAAAATATTTGCTAACGGATATTCAATCATACGAACGATGAGATTAAGGGCTGTGGTTTTGGATTTCTTACTGGCTCGTGACCCTTTGCATACCCTATATCTTCCCTTAAAATGCCAAAAATCACTATAACCTCCACCGACTATCTCTTTTAGAGATATTACTTCTTTATTCATATAAATCATCCTTTATTACAACAGGCAAAACATTTTCTGTCTTTTTACTTTCCGAAAAAGTGCCATTTCTTTTTCCCAAAAGCTCAGCAACTTTAATTCTGGTAGCTAAAGGCACAGGCTGGCTAAGAACTGTTATTACTGTGTTTCCTTCATCGTCTTTCTCCTTTATTGGTACAAGTTCTTCCTCCTCGCCCCTCATAATTTTAGAGCAATATTCCAATATTTCATCTGATGTTGCAATTTTAGGACTTTTACTTTCAATATAAGCTTTGACCTCCGGTCTATCAAATACATATGTACTTTTTTCATTATAATCTGCAAACACCAAAGCCTCTTTTTTATCTCTACATTCAAGATATTTATCGGCTAAATTTTTTTCTTTTTCTGTCATTATCATTACCTCCTAATATAGTTTTCTTTTAACATACACCAAGATTAATGACATATCGTGACATAATTTAAAACAAATTGACTTAATACTTAAAAAAGCCCCTACTTTTAAAAGTAGAGGCACAAAAAAAGAAGACCCATATACGCTACAGGACTTCCG
>ULQF01074469.1_pt1 | contig 9529 bp, 7 predicted proteins | sample 1954211 | NCBI WGS metagenome assembly ULQF01 (sample SAMEA4835648, study PRJEB28245) | human gut metagenome | biome: gut microbiome; material: fecal sample | place: Denmark | collected 2008 | reverse complement strand
CATTTTTATGGTTAAGCCATGTGGGTATCAAATAACAAAAGGCGGTTATTCTGATAATACCCGTATGGAAGAAAAGGATAAACTTTTATTCATGTTTGAAAAATCAGTATCATCAAAATAATGGAACGATCCAGGAATTTCTATAAGACAATACGGTTGGGGTATATACTTATCTCCGTTCTTATCGGATGTATAGCATATAATAGCTTCTATGAATGGCAGGAGATAGAAGCATTAGAACTTGACAATAAAAAAATAGACGAGTTCCGAAAAGAGATAAACAATATCAATATTCAAATGATAAAATTCTCTCTATTTGGTGAAACAATACTGGAATGGAACGATAAAGATATCGAACATTACCATGCACAGCGTATGGCAATGGACAGTATGCTCTGCCGTTTCAAAGCTACCTATCCGGCAGAGCGTATAGACAGCGTACGCCATCTTCTCGAAGATAAGGAACGGCAGATGTGCCAAATCGTGCAGATACTTGAACAGCAACAAGCCATCAACGATAAGATACCCCGTCAAGTACCCGTAATCGCGCAGAAAAGTGTGCAAGAACAACCCAAGAAACCTAAACGAAAAGGATTCTTGGGCATCTTCGGCAAAAAGGAAGAAGCGAAACCAACTGTGACTACCACGATGCACCGTTCCTTTAACCGGAATATGAGAACCGAACAACAGGCGCAAAGCCGTCGCTTATCGGTTCATGCCGATAGCCTTGCCGCACGAAATGCGGAACTTAACAGGCAACTGCAAGGACTGGTTGTTCAAATAGACGGGAAAGTACAAACTGACCTACAAAAGCGGGAAGCCGAGATAACAGCCATGCGGGAACGGTCGTTCATTCAGATTGGGGGCTTGACAGGGTTCGTTATACTGCTACTGGTCATATCATATATCATCATACACCGAAATGCCAACCGCATCAAGCGATATAAACAGGAAACCGCAGATTTAATTGAGCGACTGCAACAAATGGCAAAGCGAAACGAGGCACTGATAGCCTCTCGCAAGAAAGCCGTTCATACCATTACCCATGAATTACGTACACCACTGACGGCAATAACGGGTTATGCCGGACTGATGCGGAAAGACTGCAATACGGATAAAACCGGGACGTATATCCGAAACATTCAGGAATCTTCTGACCGCATGCGTGAAATGCTGAACACCCTGCTGAATTTTTTCCGGCTGGACAACGGCAAGGAACAGCCTAATTTCTCCGCATGTAGGATTTCCGCAATCACACATACGCTCGAAACGGAGTTTATGCCAATCGCCATAAACAAAGGACTGACTCTGACAATACATTGCCACAAGGATGCCTTTGTATGTACAGATAAGGAACGCATCTTGCAAATCGGGAACAACCTGCTGTCCAACGCTATCAAGTTCACGGAGAACGGCAGTGTTTCTTTGCGGGCAGATTATGATAACGGTCTGCTGAAACTTATCGTCGAAGATACGGGTACAGGTATGACCGAAGAGGAACAGCAACGGGTATTCGGGGCGTTTGAACGTCTGTCAAACGCTGCCGCAAAGGATGGCTTCGGATTAGGTCTTTCCATTGTTCAGCGTATTGTGACAATGCTCGGCGGCACAATCCGTCTGGAGAGCGATAAAGGCAAAGGTAGCCGTTTCACGGTGGAAATCCCCATGCAGACAGCCGAGGAACTACCGGAACGGATAAATCAAACACAGGTTCATCATAACCATACATTCCACGATGTGGTTGCCATCGACAATGACGAAGTGCTGCTCCTGATGCTGAAAGAAATGTATGCACAGGAAGGGATACACTGCGATACCTGCACCAATGCTGCGGAGCTGATGGAACTGATACGAAAAAAGGAATACAGCCTTCTTCTGACGGATCTGAATATGCCGGATATAAACGGTTTCGAGTTGCTGGAACTGTTGCGCACTTCCAACGTTGGCAATTCAAGGGATATCCCGGTAATCGTGACAACCGCTTCGGGCAGTTGCGGCAAAGAGGAACTTATAGAACATGGATTCACAGAATGCCTGTTCAAGCCGTTCTCCATATCTGAACTGATGGAGATTTCAAATAAATGCGCCATGAATGCGGCACAAAATGAAAAGCCGGGTTTCACCTCCCTGCTATCCTACGGCAATGAAGCCGTCATGCTGGAGAAATTGATAACGGAAACAGAAAAGGAAATGCAGTCGCTCAGGTATGCGGAACAACGGAAAGACCTTCCGGAACTGGACGCCCTAACACACCACCTGCGCAGCTCTTGGGAGATACTCCGTGCCGACAGACCGTTGAGGGAACTTTATAAACTGATTCATCACAATGGCACACCTGACGACAAAGCAATAGGCAATGCCGTAAGAGCTGTGCTGGATAAGGGTTCGGAGATAATCCGGCTGGCAAAAGAAGAAAGGAAGAAATACAACAATGGATAAGATAAAAATCATCGTGGTGGAGGACAACATCGTGTATTGCGAGTTTGTCTGTAACCTGCTGGCACGTGAGGGATTCCGTACCGTGCAGGCTTTCCACCTCTCGACAGCGAGGAAACTTCTGCAACAAGCCGCTGACGGGGACATCGTGGTTTCAGACCTGCGCCTACCTGACGGCAATGGTATCGACCTGTTGCGTTGGATGCGCAAAGAGGGTATGACGCAGCCGTTCATCATCATGACCGACTATGCCGAAGTGCATACGGCGGTTGAAAGTATGAAACTCGGCTCGCTGGACTACATACCCAAACAACTCGTGGAGGACAAACTCGTGCCTCTTCTCCGTACCATACTGAAAGAGCGGAATATCGGGCGGAGCCGTATGCCCGTGTTTGCCCGTGACGGTTCCGCCTTCCGGAAAATCATGCACCGGATAAGGCTGGTAGCACCAACCGACATGAGCGTACTGATATTCGGAGAGAACGGCACGGGCAAGGAGCATATCGCCCACCATCTGCATGATAAAAGCAAACGTTCCGGCAAGCCGTTCGTGGCTGTGGACTGCGGATCGTTAAACAAAGAGCTTGCTCCATCGGCATTTTTCGGACACGTCAAAGGCGCATTCACCGGTGCGGACAGTGCCAAGAAAGGATATTTCCATGAAGCCGAAGGCGGCACGCTGTTTTTGGACGAAGTGGGCAACCTCGCACCGGAAACCCAACAGATGCTTCTGCGTGCCATACAGGAGCGGCGATACCGCCCCGTTGGTGACAGGACGGATAGAAGTTTCAATGTCCGTATTATCGCTGCCACCAACGAGAATCTGGAAAAGGCGGTCAATGAAAAGCGTTTCCGGCAGGACTTGCTGTACCGTCTGCACGACTTCGATATAACCGTTCCGCCGCTGCGTGATTGTCAGGAAGACATCATGCCGCTGGCAGAGTTTTTCCGCGAGATTGCCAATAATGAATTGGAGTGCAAGGTTAGCGGATTCAGCTCCGAAGCACGGAAAGCGTTGCTGACCCATTCATGGCCGGGCAACGTGCGCGAGCTTCGGCAGAAAATCATGGGCGCGGTGTTGCAGGCACAGACGGGACTTGTCACGAAAGAGCATCTGGAACTTGGGATAACCGAAACAACCTCTATTACCGGCTTCTCCCTACGCAACGATGAGGAAGATAAAGAGCGGATTCTGCGTGCTTTGAAGCAGGCTGACGGGAACCGGAAGGTCGCTGCCGAATTGCTTGGAATAGGCAGGACAACACTCTATAATAAACTGGAAGAATATGGATTGAAGTATAAATTTGAGCAACCATAGCCCGCAATTCGCTGAAAATGGCTATCTTTGCATGACATATTAGAAGGTAACGGCGACTGGCAGAGCCTTTTGCCGCCTATATATAACATAAGACCGCAAGGCGTTTCGAGCGAAAATCTGGTAAATTGACACTACGGAGACGATTGCGTGATGCTTATGCTATGCCTACGCATAGCGTGCATTCACGTACTCTCCGTAAAAGGCTTTACCAGAGCCGTCGCTCGAAAGTAGTGTGATTTGCACGCTACTTTTTTGTCCTTGCCCAACGAAAGGAAACGATAATGGGTAAAGTACAGATTCTTGCCGTCCTCACGATGGACGGTTGTCAAAGCTCCGAGTTATGTTGCAAAGCGTATAAGGAACTGCGCCTTGAAGATTGCGGCATCAATAAGATAAGGGAAAACGCCCTTTATCATATCACACCGGATTATTCCATATCTATGCTTGACGAATGGCGGAAATCCACAACAGACATCTGCTATCTGGCAGAAGTCACTCCTGAAAAGGCGGACTACATCAACGGGCTGCTGCGTATGCGTGTGGTGGATGAAATCATACTTTACACGATTCCTTTCATTGCCGGAACGGGAAAGCGTTTCTTCCAGTCCGCCTTGCCACAGGGACAATGGACGCTGACCTCACAGAAGGTGTACCGCAACGGAGTGGTCCGCCATATCTATAAAGCGTGCGTTTGATGTCCGGAAAGTGGACGAATGTTCAGTAAATGAACACTTTAAGCTGAATACAATTCCTGTCGGATAAATAAATTGAGAAATTATCACACTGAAATCCAGCACCTTGCAGAGAGCGTGCCGGATTTTTTCTTTTATGTACACGCTTTTTGCCAATCATATTCATGTGCGCATACCGAAAAACAGAGTGTAAAATTTCAAAATTGACAGGACATGAATTATTTCTTATTGGCGGAAACCGAGTTCTTCCGCCGTATAAACGAAGCCGGGGACTGCAATATGGAAACGGCATACACGGCTTTCGCCACGCAAGTGATCGAACTATGCAGCGGCAATGTGGACACCAACCGCACCATCATTGCGCTGGCTTACATTGAAATCGAGTTGCAGCACCATCCCGTGCGCAATCTTCCCGAAGAAAAGAGGGAGGTTGCAGCCTACATCAGCAAGGCACTCTCTTTCGTGAGGAAGATGCAGAAGTTCCTTGCCGCTCCCCAAGTGCCACCACTAATCCCCATCCGTACATCCTCCGACAACACAACCGAAAATCCCGCCTCACCCCTGCAATGGACGGGCAACGCCATCGACCTCGTGGAACTTATCTACGGCATCAACGAGATGGGCTGCATCAACAACGGCAACATGCCGCTCAAACAGCTGGCCCCGCTTCTCTACAAGATTTTCGGGGTTGAATCAAAGGACTGCTACCGCTTCTATATAGACATCAAACGCCGGAAGAACGAAAGCCGCACCTATTTCCTTAACAGAATGCAGGAGAAACTGAACGAGAGAATGCTCCGCGACGAAGAAATGGAGCGCATGAGAAGATAAAAAATATCCATTATAAATAAAAAGACAGGATGCATGTATTCCTGTCTTTTTAGTTTATATTTGATTACATACTAATTAGTTCTATATGAAACCTTTCAATCCGATAAAGATAAACTGCAAAACATTATGTCTGGGAAATAATAGAACAATTAGTGCTATTAGCATTTATAATTACTACGAACGATGAAACAACTACTTTAAGATTGATCTATAAAAATCGCCACTTTGCAGTTTGTTTTTTGTGTAAAATTCGCCAATTAAAAAATTATGATTATCTTTGCACTATAATTCATAAAGGTATGGAAACAGTAAATAGAATACTTCAAGAGAAGATTACTGCACGAATCGCGCCCAATAAAGCAGTATTAATTTTTGGTGCCCGCCGTGTTGGTAAAACGGTAATGATGCGTAAAATTGTGGACAACTATTCAGGTAGGACTATGATGCTCAACGGTGAAGACTACGACACATTAGCACTTTTGGAGAATCGCTCAATTGCCAATTATCGACATTTGCTGGATGGTATTGATTTGCTGGCTATTGATGAGGCACAGAACATACCACAAATCGGTAGTATTCTGAAGTTGATAGTTGATGAAATACCGGGAATAAGCGTCTTGGCAAGTGGTTCTTCATCATTCGATTTACTGAATAAGACTGGTGAACCGTTGGTAGGTCGCAGTACGCAATTTTTACTTACTCCTTTTTCGCAACGGGAAATAGCACAAATAGAAACCCCTTTTGAAACTCGTCAGAATCTTGAAGCCCGTTTAATTTACGGTTCATATCCTGAAGTAGTAATGATGGAGAACTATGAACGTAAAACAGACTATTTACGCGATATTGTAGGTGCATACCTGCTTAAAGATATCTTAGCAATTGACGGCTTAAAAAATTCGAGCAAGATGCGCGATCTGCTTCGATTGATAGCTTTTCAGTTGGGCAGTGAAGTTTCTTACGATGAGTTAGGTAAACAGCTCAGCATGAGCAAAACAACAGTTGAAAAATATCTTGACCTCTTGGAGAAAGTATTCGTTATATATCGTCTTGGGGCTTACTCGCGCAATCTTCGCAAGGAGGTGACGAAAGCTGGGAAGTGGTATTTCTATGATAATGGCATTCGAAATGCTATTATAGGTGCTTTTTCACCATTGGCTATTCGGCAGGATGTTGGTGCATTGTGGGAGAACTATATCATCGGAGAGCGTCGTAAGGCGAATTTCAACGAAGGGCTGCATAAGGAGTTCTATTTTTGGCGTACTTACGATAAACAAGAGATTGATCTTATCGAAGAGAATCCTAATAATCTGACCGCATTGGAATTTAAATGGGGGAACAAGATGCCGACTGTTCCAAAAGTATTTCAAGAAGCATATCCACACGTAGAGTTTCATGTGGTGAACAGGGAAAATTATTTAGAATTTGTGTAATGTAAAAATTTATAAGAGTATGTATTTAAGCCGGTTGCATATTAGTAAGTTTAGAGTATTCGATGATATCACCTTGTATTTCAAGAATGGTATAAATATACTGATTGGAGAAAATAATTCGGGAAAAACCGCAATTATAGATGCCTTACGTATATGTCTCGGATGCGGTAAACCAGATAACTTTATTTATGTGCAAGACGGAGATTTACATGTTAATCCGGAAAATCCTTCAGAAATCAACACAGTCATACAATTTGACTTGATATTTGAATTTGGAGATGCGTCAATTGAAAGGGAATGTTTCTATGATTTCATATCACAAGATAAAGACAATCCTGACAAGCAAACGATACAGTTGCATTTGAAATTCATCCAAGAAAATAATGGGAAGAAAAAATATTTCAAACGAATAATATGGGGTGGAGACAACGAAGGGCAGCAAGTACCTTATGAATCTTTACAAGAAATCTTTTATACCTATTTAAGTCCACTAAGAGATGCCGTAAGTTGTCTGCGACCTTATTCATATGACAATAAAACATCGCAGTTATTCAACCAACTTACAAAATATGACAAAGGCAACGAAAGCATACCTCTGAATGAAGAAAAGAAAAAATCACTTGCAAAAAATCTATACCAAATCTTCGAGAATGATGCTTATGATTGGAAACATATTTTAACTACAGGAAAGAGCAAAGTTAATGAGCATCTTGAAGGTACAGGAATAACTCTAAAACATCCTGATATAGAAATGCGCTATGTAGGCCGAGAGTTCTCGGATGTTGTACGTGGTATCGAATTAAAATGTCCGGTTTATAAAACAGTCGAAGCCGGACAAGAACAGAAATACTTTACCCTATCTCAAAATGGTTTAGGTGAAAACAATCTTATTTTCACATCCGTTGTCTTAGGAGATCTTATCAACAGATGCGAAGACCATGCTTTGGAAATCTACAACGCTTTACTTGTGGAAGAGCCCGAAGCACACTTGCATCCACAGTATCAGAATACTTTCTTCGAGTATCTAAATGAATTACAAAGCAAAGGACTTCAAGTATTTGTAACATCGCACTCACCGACAATTACGGCTAAATCGGATGTCAATAATATTTCCATTTTGCAACGTAAACAAAGTATTATACAGTCATTTTCATTTGATGAATTATCGGAAGATGATTATCCGAAAGAAAGTAAACGACATTTGCGAAAATTCTTGGACACGACAAAAGCTCAATTATTTTTTGCTAACGGAGTGTTGTTGGTAGAAGGTGTCGCAGAAGCGATTATTATACCCATTCTCGCAAAGAAATTCTTGACCGAAAAAATCGACTTGTGTAAAAGTGGCATTGAATTAGTCAATATCGGAGGTGTCGCATTCAATCATTTTGGGTTATTATTTAACAATGATGATGAGAGAAAGCGACTATTGTCGAAATGTGCGATCATTACAGACAGCGATCCCAAAGACAATGGAGATATATCTGACAGAGCGCAAAAAGCAAAGGATTTAGAGAAACATAACCTGAAAGTATGTTTGGCTACACACACTCTTGAGCATGATTTATTCGAACAATCTGAGCGTAACAAAGCTATAATGCGAGATGTATATCGAAAAATACATGCTCAAACAGATGATTTAAGTGGTGATTTTAATGTCTCTACTTTAATGAAAAAACTCAAATCTAATAAAGATAAAGCGGAATTTGCATTACAACTTTGTGATAGATTAGAAACCGAAGTAGCGTTCGATGTACCTGATTATATAAAGGATGCTATTTTGTTCATAGCCCCTTCAGAATAAAAGTATGGATATTCAATTATCAGCACAACAACAAGCTGTTGTAGGTTGCAACGAGCCGAGAATTGTCGTGAAAGCCTGTCCGGGAAGTGGAAAGACTTTCTCTGTGGCTGCGCGTATGGCAAAACTTTTACGAGAGAATAATTTATCGAGACACCGAGGAATTGCAGCCATATCTTTTACCAACACTGCATGTGAGGTTATACAAAAAGAACTTAAAGAGACATTCGGTTGTCGAAATATAGGTTATCCTTCATTTATAGGGACGATTGATAGTTTTATAAATACTTACATATTTCTGCCTTATGCCCATTTAGTTATGGGATGTGATTGTCGTCCTGAAATAGTAGGAACCGCATTTAATAAATGGTTTGATTATGATCCGACCCAAACAAGATATATTAGGGGTAAGCACGGTGAACGAATAATTACATCTCGTGATACCAACTACTATTTCGATCTCATATCATTTGGGCTTAATGACCAATTATTGCGATTAGCCCCATATCAGTCATATCATTTCGGAAAAGCGGATTGGGATAATCCCAATAAGAAAGATGGTTCACCTAAAAAGATTATATCTGAATTGAAAGAGATGAAATGGAAACATTTCAATGCAGGCAAGTTCAATCAGGCAGATGCGATATATTTTACATTCAGAATATTAGATAAATATCCTTCAATAACACAAAATCTTGTCCGTAGATTTCCTATATTGATAATTAGGTCAGTTTACAAGGAACTACACGCAGACCGTGAAACGGGCTGCTGACAACAAACGGCGGTATGCTCCCGGAGAGGGCAGCATACCGCCTGTTTTGTTGTCCGGGGTTTCCAAAGGGGTGCCCCCTTTGGCACACGACTTTGCTTGCAAAGTGTAGTGTGTTATACCTGCTGGCGTGGCTGACGGGGGAAACGGGGTGCGGTGCTTCTTGCGCCCCGTTTGCTCCGGCAGGAAAACAGGCTGAATTTTTGCGAATGGGAATGAGCAAAAAATCGGCCTGTTTTCAGAGAACGGCGGCAG
>ULQF01064283.1_pt1 | contig 9619 bp, 5 predicted proteins | sample 1954211 | NCBI WGS metagenome assembly ULQF01 (sample SAMEA4835648, study PRJEB28245) | human gut metagenome | biome: gut microbiome; material: fecal sample | place: Denmark | collected 2008 | reverse complement strand
CCCTGCCGATAGCGACGGGGCAATTGGGGATGGACCCGGTACATTTCGGGATCATGATGGTATTGAACCTTTGTGTGGGATTATGTACGCCACCGGTGGGTTCGGTATTGTTTATCGGATGTAGCGTGGCGGGGACAAAGATCGATCAGGTGATCCGTCCGTTGCTGCCGATGTTCGCGGCGATGGTTATCGTCTTGTTCTTGGTGGCCTTCTTGCCGGATTTAAGCTTATTGATTCCCCGGTTGTTCGGTTTGTGATGTTCCCCCATAGGGTCGAGGTAGCCTTGTGCTATAAATAGGGCAGTACTGTGTACGAAGTATTCCAGTACTTACGTGCTGAGTACCGCAATACTTCGTACAGAGTACTGTAGTACTTTAGCCACAGTACTGCGGTACTTCGTACACAGTACTGTGCTAACTGTAAGACGCTGTCTTTTTAATGTCCTTTGAACAGGGATAAGGCGATACCCATCTCCAATCCCCGTAGTTCGGCCAGACCCCGTAAACGTCCGATGCAGGAGTAGCCCGGGTTGGTTTTCTTCTTTAGGTCGTCTATCATTTGATGTCCATGATCCGGTCGCATGGCGATGGAGCATTGGCGGCGTTGTTGCAATTCCAGTAAGGCTTTCATGACGCCGTACATATCCACATCGCCTTCCAGATGGTTCGCCTCGAAGAAATTACCCTCCGAGTCTCGTTGCGTGCTGCGGAAATGAACGAAATCGATCCGATCCCCGTAACGTTCCATGATCCCGGCCAAGTCGTTATCACTTCTGACACCGAAAGAACCTGTGCATAGGCAAAGCCCGTTGCTAGGATTCGGCACGGCCTCTATTAACTTCCGGAAATCATCTTCCGTGCTCAAGATACGGGGAAGCCCGAGAATGGAATAGGGGGGATCATCCGGATGGATAACGAGCTTGACACCGGCCTCGTCCGCCACGGGAGCTATTTCCCGTAAGAAATAGATCAGGTTCGAGCGAAGTCTCTCCGCGTCGATATCTTTATAACGGTCTAACGCTTCCCTAAACTGCTCGATCGTAAAAGTCTCTTCCGAGCCGGGTAGTCCGGCGATCATATTGCGAACCAACAGCTGGCGGTCTTCCTCGCTCATAGCGTCATAGCGTGCCTTGGCTTTCGCCTTGTCCGCCTCCGTATATTCGGCTTCCGCCGCCGGTCGTTTCAATATGAATAAGTCGAACGCCATAAAAGCCGCGCGTTCAAAGCGCAAGGCTTTGGAACCATCCGGCATCGTATAAGCCAAATCGGTACGAGTCCAGTCCAATACCGGCATGAAGTTGTAAGTAACTACCCGGATATCGCAAGCTCCCAGATTACGGATGCTTTGTTTGTAGTTCTCTATATAGGTTTGAAAATCCCCGGTTTGCGTCTTGATATGCTCGTGTACGGGCACACTCTCAACCACACTCCACCGTAATCCGGCGGATTCGATCAAGGCTTTCCGCTTTTGAATCTCTTCCGTAGTCCAAACTTCCCCGTTCGGGATATGGTGCAACGCATTTACGATACCGGTGGCACCCGCCTGACGGATGTCCCAAAGGCTGACAGGATCATTCGGTCCGTACCAACGCCAAGTTTGCTCACATAGATACATAATGAATAATTTTTAAATTTATCAATGTGCCAATATGCCAATGCGGTTTGATGCATGGCTGGTTGGCACATTATTTAGATGGAGAAAGCGTCGAAACCTCCGTCTATGGGGATCACGGTACCGGTTACGAATGCGGAGGCGTCGCTCGCCAGCCATTGTAAAGTACCGAGTAACTCCTCCGGTTTTCCTAAGCGGCGGAACGGCGTGTGCGCGACGATCGTGTTGCAACGATCACTAGGTGATCCATCCGGATTGCTCATCAATGCCCGGTTCTGCTCGGTAAGGAAGAATCCCGGTGCCATGGCGTTCACTCGCAGGCCCTCTCCGAATTTAATCGCCAGCTCCCCGGCCATGTATTGCGTGAAATTGTTGATAGCGGCTTTCGCGCATCCATAGCCAACCACACGAGTCAATGGGCGTAGGGATGATTCGGACGAGATGTTAATAATGCTTCCTTTCCCTTGTCCCACCATGACCTCGGCGAAAACCATTGTCGGCAGTACGGTCCCGAATAAGTTCAGGTCTACGACTGTCCGGAAAGCATCGATATCCAGATCAAAGATCGTCTTGTCGGGAGGAATCGTCGCTCCGGCTTGGTTGCCACCCGCCAAATTGACTAAAACATCAATCTTCCCATATGCTTTCAATATCTCTTGTTTGTTTTGCTCCAGCAAGGCTTTATCCAATACGTTTGAAACCAAGAATAAGGCCTCGCCCCCTTCCGCTTTAATTTCATTGACCAAGGCAGATCCTTTTTGCTCGTTTCGTCCGAGGATTACGACGTACGCGCCTTCTCTCGCCAAGTGCTTGGCCATGCAGGCTCCTAATATACCATAGCCTCCGGTCAACAAAATCACTTTCTCTTTTACGCTAAATAAGGAGTTCATCAGATATAATTATTGTAGTATTGTATATTTTCCTTTACCAAGATATCGATCGGCATATAATTGACAGGCTCAATTTTCTCCTTAAGGATCAGATGCCTGAAGAGTGCCTTGATACAATGATATCCTTGTACCTCCGGTCGTTGGGCGATCAAATGCGTGATCAAGCCGTTTTCCAGATAACGGACGTTCGGTTCTATCACGTCGTAGCCAAGAAGCTTGAAAGGATAGTCCGGCCGTTCGCTACTTAGATAATCTCCAAGGGAATGGGCCCTCGAATTAAAGATGATACCGATTCTTACTTGAGGATATTTCTCGAAGAAAGTATTCAGTAGCCTCTTATTCTCCTCCTTATCATCTGCGTGCACATGCAGCAAATGAATCTTTCCCTTGAATGGGGTGTTGGCGAGATAATCCCGGAATCCTTCCTCTCGTTTCTGCACTTGCGTAGAACATGAATCCCCTTTACGGGTGAAACGGAAAATCACTAGATCGTCCTCTTGACGGATTTGCTCGAATAAAAGGCGTCCCGCTATATATCCCGAATCATATGAATGCGTTCCGTAGTAAGAGATACAATTCGTGTGGTCGATAAAAGAATCGATTAATATATAAGGAATACCTTTCTGGTCTAGCCGCTGGGTCAAGGTCAAGACACTTTGCTTGAATAATGTAGCGATGATAACCCCTTGGCAATCCGCGGTCTCAATCTTCGGGATTAATTCGTCGAAACTGTTGCTGTCGTATTGGTCAAAATAGATTTGCTCGACATCGATATTATAGCTAAACAATTCCCGTTTTGCTTTCTCGATCCCTTGGCTTAGTTTCGCCCAGTATTCCCCTTCATGGAAAGAAGGGATCAAGGCGATGAAATGATATTTTTTCTTCAACGCTAAAGAACGGGCTATCAGATTTGGTTGATAGTCAATTTCTTTTAAGATTTTCTCCACCTTTTTCCGTGCGTCCTCCGATACCTTTCCCCGCTCATGTAAAATGCGGTCTACCGTACCGGTCGATACGCCGGATAATTCGGCGATATCTTTTATCCTGTAATTTTTATTCATGGTATAGATTGTAGTGTGTATTCGTCCTCTCTGTTTATTCGAGTATTTGAAGAGGTGTGTTCAATTTACGGAAAACGTAGCCATACATCATATAGATAAGAGGAACGGCGACGAAAATTCCGATACCGAACAAAATACATCCTAATATCAGGATCCCGATCATTACCAACGCCAGAATGAACAGAGGCAATGCTTGTCCTTTCGTTATCTCCCAGCTTTTATGCAAAGACTCGATAATTCCAGCGTTTTCCTCGATAATAAAGGCTTGGAAGAACTGAAGGCGCAATGCCAGATAAATACCGGGGATGATAAAAAATAAGAAACCCGCCAATACGACAAATCCCGTGATAAGACTCGCTAGAAAGTAGGTGATGATATTCTTTGTCTGTTGTCCATATGCGGAAAACTGAGGTTCTTCCCCATCCAACGCCTGAAATATATTTTTCATATATCCTAAGGAGAAAATAATGGAGAATAACGCGCTGATCACGTTTACGATGATTTTACCGATAATAGAACTTTGCATGGGCATCGCGAACGCTGTCAGCGTGAAAGACAAGATACAATATCCGATTAATAATCCGGCTAATATCCATAGTTGCGACTTCGTTCCCTTCCATGCGGTACTGAATACTTCTGATATTATAAATTTAGGTTCCATAATGTATAATATTTGTTTATTGTGTGTGGACACAAATGTAAAATATATTGTTGAAAAAAACAATTTTATTTTCGTTTGAAACCAAAATAGATGTATTTCAACAGGTGCTTCCTTCTAAGTGCTATTAATTTAGGTGAAAAAGATAAGTAGGAAACAGAAAATCGTGTAAAAAGTTTCTACATTTGTAGGATGAAACAGCGAGTAAAGACCCTATTGTGTGAATAGATGTAAAAGATCTCCACTTGGGTTAGAAAGAGAAGGTAACTGAAAAACAGCCTTGAATATATAATTATATACAAATATGGATAAACGAATGCTGAAAATTACGATTACTCAGTTAAGGCAGATCGCATTGTTTGCGGTTGGTATGTCTTTATTAACTGCCTGTGGAAACAGTCAGAGTGGTATGAAATTAGGGGATGCTGAGTTCGCTGTGATGGCGGTCAATTCAACGACTAGCGACCAAACAACATCCTATCCGGCTACCATCAAAGGTACGCAGGATATCGAAGTCCGTCCTCAAGTTTCTGGATTTATCGTGAAATTATGTGTGGATGAGGGAGCTACGGTTCGTAAAGGACAGGCGTTGTTCCAAATTGATCCTACGCAGTACGCTGCTGCGGTAGGTCAGGCTAAGGCCGCGGTCGAGATGGCGAAGGCAAACGTAAGCACTTTAACATTGACCGAGAGGAATAAGAAGACTTTGTTTGATCAGAAAATCATCAGTGATTTCGAGTATCAAACAGCCGTGAACCAGCTGATGTCGGCAAAAGCGAGCTTGGCGCAGGCAGAGGCTCAATTGGTGAGCGCTAACCAGAACTTATCTTTCTGTACGGTTACAAGTCCCTCGAACGGTGTTGTCGGTACATTCCCGTATCGTGTAGGTAGCTTGGTAAGCGCTTCGATCGCTCAACCGCTGACTACCGTATCTGAGATCGGTGATATGTATGTGTATTTCTCTATGACGGAAAAGGAGTTATTGGCATTGACGAAAGCCGGTGGTACCTTGAAAGAGCAATTAGAGAAGATGCCGGCCGTAAGACTGCAATTGGCGGATGGCTCTACGTACCATCATGAGGGTAAGATTGATGCCGTGAGCGGTGTTATCGATCAATCTACCGGTTCTGTAAGCATGCGTGCTATTTTCTCTAACGAGGGAAATGTCTTACGAAGCGGTGGTACTGGTAATATTATCTTCCCGTATACGATGAACGATATCATTACGATCCCTCAATCGGCTACCGTGGAGATCCAGGATAAGAAGTTCGTATTTGTATTGCAGTCTGATAATACGGTGAAGAATACGGAGATCAAGGTTTCCAATTTGGATGATGGTAAGAACTATTTAGTAACAAATGGCTTGAAGTCTGGCGATAAGATTGTCGTGGAAGGCGTACAGATCTTGAAAGACGGTCAAGAGATCCAGCCGATTACTCGTGAGCAACAAAAAGCAAAGTACGATCAGGCCTTGAAAGACCAGCATGACGGTAATTTGCAGACCGCTTTTAATTAATATGTAATCATAGAATAAGACAAATATTCGCTTTTGTCGAGTAAAAACGAAAAACATGAAATTAGATAGATTTATAAACCGCCCGGTGCTCTCCACGGTGATTTCCATCTTGATTGTCATCTTGGGTTTCCTAGGCTTGATTTCCTTGCCGGTTACCCAATATCCGGATATCGCCCCTCCAACCGTATCGGTGAGAGCCACTTATACGGGTGCTAACGCGCAAACCGTATTGAATAGTGTGATTGCGCCTTTGGAGGACCAGATCAATGGTGTTGAGAACATGATGTACATGAGTTCTACCGCCTCGAATAACGGTTCCGCGGAAATTTCCATTTATTTTACGCAGGGAACAGACCCGGATATGGCGGCTGTAAACGTGCAGAACCGTGTGTCTATGGCTCAAGGTTTGTTGCCTGCCGAGGTAACGCAGATTGGTGTGACTACCCAGAAGCGCCAGAACTCTATGTTGTTGGTATTTTCTGTATTTGCCGAGGACGATCGTTATGACTCTGAGTTTTTGGAGAATTACGCGAAGATTAACTTGATTCCGGAAGTGCAGCGTGTACATGGTGTAGGTGATGCGAACGTGTTGGGTACGGATTACTCCATGCGTATTTGGTTGAAGCCGGATGTGATGGCTCAATATAAATTAAGTCCGAGCGATGTGACCGTAGCTTTGTCTGAACAAAACGTAGAGGCGGCTCCGGGTTCGTTTGGCGAAAGGGGTAATCAGTCCTTTCAATATACGATTCGCTACAAAGGACGTTTGCAGGAGGCGAATGAGTTTGAGCAGATCGTTGTAAAGGCGTTGCCGGATGGTGAGGTCTTGCGTTTGAAAGATATCGCCGATATCGAGTTGGGGCGTTTGACTTACAACTTTATCAACCGTGTAAATGGTCACGACGCCGTTACCTGTATCGTTTACCAGATGCCGGGAACCAACGCTACGGAAACAATTAGTAACATTGAAACCTTGCTGGAGGAAACCCAGTTGACAATGCCTCCCGGAATGAAGGTGAATGTTTCCATGAATGCCAATGACTTCTTGTTCGCTTCTATCCATGAGGTAATTAAGACTTTGTTGGAGGCGTTCGTATTGGTGTTTATCGTGGTATATGTGTTCTTGCAGGATTTGCGTTCTACGTTGATTCCGGCTATCGCTATTCCGGTTGCCTTGATCGGTACCTTCTTTATGTTATCCTTGATCGGATTTAGTATCAACTTGTTGACTCTTTGTGCTATGGTGCTTGCCATCGCGATTGTGGTCGATGATGCGATCGTCGTCGTCGAGGGTGTCCATGCCAAGTTGGACCAAGGGTACAAGTCGGCGAAACTCGCTTCTATCGATGCCATGAGTGAGTTGGGTGGCGCTATCGTCTCCATTACGTTGGTCATGATGTCCGTGTTTATTCCCGTAAGTTTCATGGGAGGTACGGCCGGTACGTTCTATCGCCAGTTTGGTCTGACGATGGCGATCGCTATTGGTTTGTCCGCTTTGAACGCCTTGACATTGAGTCCCGCCTTGTGTGCGATATTCCTGAAACCACACGATACGGAACATAAGGAAAAGAAAACGACCTTCGTTTCCCGATTCCATACTTCGTTTAATGCGGCTTATGATTCTTTGTTGGCTAAATACAAGAAAAGTATCGTATTCTTCATCCAGAAGAAATGGCTTTCATTCGGTATTGTTGCCGCATGTATTGCGTTATTGGTGTTCTTGATGCAGGTTACTCCTACGGGTATGGTGCCGAACGAGGACACGGGTACGATTATGGGTGCCGTTACGTTACCCCCGGGAACTTCTCAGGAGCGTACCTTTGAGGTAATGAATAAGGTGGATAGCTTGATCGCTGCCGATCCGGCCGTTGAGTCTCGTACGGCGGTTGTCGGTTTTAGTTTCATCGGTGGTCAGGGGCCTTCTTACGGTTCATTCATCATCAAGCTGAAAGATTGGGAGGAGCGTTCTATGATGCAAAATTCCGATATCGTATATGGTAGCTTGTTCATGCGTGCCCAAAAGATCGTAAAGGACGCTCAAGTATTGTTCTTTACGCCTCCTATGATCCCCGGTTACTCAGCGTCTAGTGATATCGAGTTGAATATGCAGGATAAGACCGGTGGTGAGTTGGATCGTTTCTTTGATATCTCCAAGGAATATATGGCCGCTCTGACGGCACGTCCGGAGATCAAGTCCGCTCAATCTACGTTTAACCCGAACTTCCCGCAATATGAGATCGATATCGACGCTGCCGCTTGTAAGAAAGCCGGTATCAGTCCGAAGGACATCTTGTCTACCTTGCAGGGATATTATGGTGGTTTATATGCCTCTAACTTCAACCGTTTCGGTAAGATGTACCGTGTAATGGTGCAGGCGGATCCTGATTTGCGTAAGAATATGGAATCTTTGAAAAACATCAAGGTAAAGAGTGGTAACGATATGGCTCCGATTTCCCAGTTCATTACGATGAAGAAGGTATATGGCCCGGATATCATCAGCCGTTTCAATATGTATACCGCCATCAAGGTCATGGTTGCCCCGGCGGATGGTTATACCAGTGGTCAGGCGTTGAAAGCGATTGACGAGGTGGCTAAGACAACGCTTCCGGCAGGTTTCGACTATGAGTTAGGTGGTATGGCACGTGAGGAGGCAAGTACGAGTGGCAGCACGACGGCTTTGATCTTCTTGCTGTGTTTCGTATTCGTTTACTTGCTGTTGAGCGCACAGTATGAGAGTTACATCCTTCCTTTGTCCGTATTGCTCTCCGTGCCGTTCGGTTTGATGGGTAGCTTCTTGTTCGTCCAAGGTTGGGCCGCTTTGGGAAATATCCCGGCGTTGAAGATGATCGTAGGAACCATGTCTAACAATATCTATATGCAGATCGCCTTGATCATGTTGGTAGGTTTGTTGGCGAAGAACGCTATCTTGATCGTAGAGTTCGCTTTGGAACGTCGTCGTATGGGTATGAGTATCACATGGGCTGCCGTATTAGGAGCCGCCGCCCGTTTGCGTCCGATCTTGATGACCTCATTGGCGATGGTGGTCGGATTGTTGCCTATGATGTTCGCGTTCGGAGTAGGAGCGCACGGTAACCGTACATTGGGTACAGCGGCTATCGGCGGTATGTTCATCGGTATGATCTTCCAGATCTTTATTGTTCCGGTTTTGTTCGTGGTATTCCAGTACTTACAGGAGAAATTCAAGCCGATCGAATGGGAAGATTTGGATAACAGCGATATGAGTACGGAAATAGAACAGTACGCTAAAATAAAATAAGAGATGACAATGAAGAAACAAATTATATATATGGTATGTGCGACTGCTTTGTTAAGCAGTTGCCATATCTATAAGGCATACGAGCGTCCGGATTCCATCGATGCGACGGGAATTTATCGTGATCCGGTTTCCGAGACTGATACATTAGCCTCCGCGGATACGACCAATATGGGAAACCTTCCTTGGAAGGAAGTTTTTCGTGATCCGAAGTTACAGGCGTTAATTGAGGAGGGATTAGCCAATAATGTAGATATGCAGGCAGCCGTTCTTCGGGTAGAGGAAGCGAAAGTATTGTTGACTTCCGCCCGTCTGTCTTTCTTGCCTTCTATTAATTTCGCTCCCCAAGGGACGATTACATCGATTGGAAATAGCGAATACGTAAAGGCTTACTCAACGCCTTTGGCCGCTAGCTGGGAGGTTGACCTATTCGGAAAGCTCTTGAATGCGAGCCGTGGCCAAAAAGCCTCCTACTTACAGAGCCAGTATTCAAGACAGGCCGTGCGCTCTCAATTGATCGGTGGTATAGCGAATACTTATTATACCTTGTTGATGCTTGATCGGCAGGTGGAAATTACCGCTAAGACGGTTGATATCTATAAAGAGAAT
>ULQF01075091.1_pt1 | contig 9715 bp, 9 predicted proteins | sample 1954211 | NCBI WGS metagenome assembly ULQF01 (sample SAMEA4835648, study PRJEB28245) | human gut metagenome | biome: gut microbiome; material: fecal sample | place: Denmark | collected 2008 | reverse complement strand
TCGGTCACCGTGCTTCCGCCGTTTCTTCCTTCCGGTTTTTTATGTTATTCTTCGTACCCTTGACTGCCATCTTTCTCACTGTTCAAGCGGTTTCAGGCTTTCTTAAGTACCCTCTGTTTTTGTGCCCTCTCGTTTGAGTGCTTGTCTATTATATCACGGAAAACGACATTTGTCAACGTTTTTTTCAAAGTAATTTCACATAAAACTTACTCGTCAATTCACGCTTTTAAAGGCACTTTATACAATCAGCCGTAAAAAGTTGTCTATAAATTCTATTTACTGCATTTTTCTGCTATTTAATGTATTTTATCAGCTTTTTACCGCTGTCTTTTTCGGATACCTTCCGGTAAGGATTCTCTCCCTTATGTATACCAGCGTATCCTCCTCGCCGTATCTTTTCAGCATTATCAGCATCTTCCCAAGAAGTTCCATAGTTTCCGGGTGCATCATATAGTGTTTTCTGTTCTTGTTGAAATATTCAAACGGCATACTGTCGTTATAATTCTCTTTATAATATGTCTTACAAGCCGCCACTCTGTCGCAGAACATCTCCACAACATACTTTACAGGCATCTTCATTCCCTGCATCGCAGAACCCGGTTCCTGTCCGTAATCTATCCAGTATTCAAAGTGATGCCTGTTCCTTCCCTTATGGTGAAGCCACGCCTCGCTTTTTCCCGTCGCACATCTTTCCGTAGTGTTCGGACTTTTATCCCCCGTGTAAAATACCACTCCGCTTATAAATTCCTTCGGCGAGTATTTTGACAGATCGTGCATAAGCCCTTGCTTATAAAGACCGACCTTGAAGCACAGCCTCATTACTTCCATCTTGTGATGATTGATAGTGCTTAAATGCCCCTTGAAGTTTTCCTTAATGTCCATGCTTATCCTTCTTTCGTTCTTTCGAGATACTTTCTCCAGTTATCAATATATCTTGTTTTAAAGCTGACGCTTGTTATTTCTTTGTATGGAATTTTGGTTTTTTCATGCCTTTTTCCGTCTGCGTCAAACTCTCTCATCGTCAGTTTATTCTTCCCCGCCTTTAAGATTATCCCTATATGGAATATCTCTTCATTTTCATTCTCGACTATCGCCTATTCACCGCACTCACGGAGCGAATTGAATATGCTCTGCCACGAGCTTATATCAATTTGGGGAGCCTTGATTTGCCCTGCAACCCCGTTCAGTCTGTTTATCTCTTCGCATATATCATTCTTGATCTCTGCTTTTTTCAGTTCGTCAATTTTACGGATCGTATACCCGTTAAGTTCAAAGTCGTTTTCTTCCTGCCCGAGTACAAATTTGTCGTTGAAATCATTGATATAGTAATACCAATAGCTTTTGTTATATTCGTAAAAGCACCTGCATATATGCTTGTTCCGAGCGCACTCTCCAAGCACCGATATTTTCTTACTGCGTTTCATATTTTCCCTCACTAAAAAACAACTGCCGCATATATAACACGGCAGTTTCATATTCACAAAAGCCGTCAGCCTTATTCTATCACAGCTGACCTTTAATTTCAAGCCCGAAAGTCATTATCGTTGTTCCGTCAATTGTTACACGCTCACCTTCTCTCCCTCTTTTTCATCGCATTCTTTATTCTCAGCCGCTTTGTCCGGCTTTTTATCCGGCTCTTCACCGCCGTGCTTATCCTTTTTCTTCTTTTCTTCTATATGCGACTGGTCGCTTACAACAAGAATATCACCCTGCTTTATTACAGTGCTTCCGTTAGGTACGACCATATCGCCGTTTCTCTTTATCATTATAATAAGAAGCGTAGTCGGCAGGTCAAGCTCCTTTATAGTCTTTCCCTTCCACAAATGCTTTGGCCCTATCTCATATTCCTTGAGCAATATATTTCCGCTGTCCCTGTATGACGGAATGCTGAGTATAACATCATCTCCGGCATTTATCACCGTATCGCCTTTCGGAACGATAGTGCTGTCGCCGTGTTTTATCATAAGCACGAGCGAATCGTCCGGGAAATCTATCTCGCTTATCTTGTGTCCGTTCCAGGTGTGAGTATCCGATACGAATATACGCATCATATTGAACTGCGGAGTTTCGTCCTGATAGTCGTTGAACGTCTTTAATACACTGCTTTCGTTATCAATGAGCTTAAGCCCCGTTGCGACCTTCGGCAGTAACGTTCCCTGAAACGCAACGGAGATAAGGCAGACGCACACTACTATATTGAACAGATTGCTGTCCGTGTACACATCGCTCACCGTAGCCATTATTGCGAAAACGATGGACGATGCACCTCTCAGACCCGACCACGCTATAAACAGCCTGTCAGCCCATGTATACCCCTTTGAGCATATCGCAAACACCGCAGCAGGACGTGATATAAAGGTCATCACCGCAAATATTGCAAGTGCCGGAAGTATTATGCCAGGCAGCTGTGAAGGATTTGACAGCAATCCAAGCAGGAAGAACAGCATTATCTGGCTCAGCCCCGTTATTCCGTCGAAGAAATGTACAAGCTGCGCCTTATTCTCTCCTATGTTGCTGTTACCGATGATGATACCTGCTATGTATACGCTGAGGTATCCGTTGCCGCCGAGCAGTATCGGTGCGGAATATGCCGCAAATATCATCGCCATCATAAAAATTATGTCAAAGCTGTTTTTCGACAGCTTCACCTTTTTCATTACAAACACTGCGGCAAGTCCCATTGCAAAGCCGAACGCAACACCGAGGACTATCTGCAGCACCGCAAGAAGACCAAGCTGTGAAATATCATCACCTGCCATTATCGCAAGTGCAATGACCGTCAGCATATAAGAAAACGGGTCGTTAGAACCGCTCTCGATTTCCAGCAGTGAAGCCAGACCGCCACGCAGGTTTAACTGCTTTGAACGAAGTATCGAGAACACCGATGCCGCATCGGTAGACGAAATAACCGCACCGATAAGAAAGCTCTCTTTTATATCAAATCCTATCAGGAAATGACAGCCTGCCGTAGTAATAAGCGCCGTAACTATCGTACCGAGCGAGGATAAAAGTCCTGCACGCAAAGCAACAGGTTTTGCCGCTTTCCAGTTGGCAGAAAAACCGCCGCAGAACATTATAAATATAAGACATACCGTACACACCTGCTCGCTGAGCTGATAGTTGTCAAACGGTATCTTCAGAATACCGTCCGAGCCGCATATCATACCAAGTGCCAGAAATATAAGCAGGCTCGGTACGCCTATCCTTGCCGACAGCTTATTGCCTACAATGCAGACAATGATGATTGCCGAAAAAAAGAGCATTACAAATTCCATCGTTCACCGTTCCTTCTGTTCAAATATTTTCTCTGTTTAACTGTTTTAAAAAAATAAGCTGCCAATGTGATTTGAAAGTCACCATTGACAGCCGATTTTTTACTATTCTTAAAGGCGTCAGCCGCTGAATGCGACGTCTTTATTTGCCTGCAAGCTTAGCGATTATTTCAGCCGCCTCATCAATACCGCAGGTAGCCGTATTGATGCACAGATCGTAATTCAGCGATTCGCCCCAGTTACGTTCCGTATAATACTTGTAGTGTCTGCGCCTTGCCTTATCCTTCTGTCTGATAATCGAAAGCGCCTCGTCCTTGCTTATATTGTCATGCTCGCAGATACGTCCGCATCTGAAATCATCCGTAGAATGCACGAAAACATCAAATGTACTGTACTGCTCCCTCAGCACATAGTCCGCACAGCGACCGACTATAACGCACTGACCTTTATCCGCAAGAGCCTTGATAACTCTGCACTCCGCCGAGAAAAGCTGGTCGGTAAGCGGCTGTGTGTACATACCGTTTATCGCAAGATTGTAAAGAAAACTGGTCGTTGTTGTCTGCTCCGCACGTTCTATGTATTTGGGATCAAATCCGCTTTCCTTTGCGGTAACATCAATTATCGTCCTGTCGTAATACGGGATCGAAAGTGCTTTTGCGACCTTTCTGCCGATCTCGCTTCCTCCGCTTCCGTACTGTCTTGAAATAGTGATTATTTTTCCCATAATCATTCCTCCGTTTGTGCTTTATTCTTATGCCTGCTGTACCTGTGCCGAGGATTCATCCTGTTTGTCATACATTTTCGATATGACATTCTTATAGATCCTGCGCATAAGGAGTATCGCAACAATAAGTCCTAACAAATCGCTTACAGGGAGCGACCACCATATGCAGTCAACCCCTCCGATAATGCCGAACAGCCACGCAAAAGGCAGTGTCGGCACAATAAGCCTTACTATAAATACTATCATGCTGTAAAAGCCGTTTCCGAGCGCCTGGAAGCCCGAGCTTAACACTATCGACACTCCGGCAAATACAAACGATACGCTGAATATTCTGAGCGCCGTTTCACCGAGCCTTATCATATCGTCAGTCGGAGCGAACATCCCCAGTAACTGCACCGGTATAAGCTGGAACAGCAGTAATCCGACTATCATTATCGCAACCGAGCAGATAACACCCAGCTTCAGCGTATCCGTTATACGCTTCGGCTTTCCTGCCCCGTAGTTATAGGCTATGATAGGAACTATTCCGTTATTCATACCGAACACAGGCATATACACGAAGCTCTGCAGCTTGAAGTATACGCCGAATACCGTAGCCGCCGCAGGCTCATACGCTTTCAGTATTATATTCATACCGAACGTCAGCACCGAAACCAGCGCACTCATTATAATAGAAGGTATTCCGACGGCATATATCGTCTTTATCGTACCAGGATTCAGTCTGAATTTTCTGAATACAAGCCTTAATTCTTTATTGTGGAAGTGGTGCAGTAAAAATCCTACCGCCGCCGCTATTATCTGACCTGTTACAGTGGCGATCGCCGCACCCGTAACGCCCATTGCGGGTATTCCGAGAAAATCAACACCGAAAATAAACACAGGATCAAGCACTATGTTTATAACCGCACCGAGTATCTGCGACACCATCGAAAGCAGTGTCTTGCCTGTCGCCTGCAATATACGCTCGCCGTATATCTGGAAGAATAATCCGAGCGAGCCGCAGCATACGATTGACAGATATTCAACACCGTATCCCGCTATGATTTCAGAATGTGTCTGTATCGAAAAAAATGCAGGTATCGCCGTAAGCCCTACTATTAAAAACAAAACATAGTTCAAAGCGGTAAGAATAAGCGCATGAGTTGCCGCAAGACCTGCCTCATAAGGCTTCTTCTGTCCGAGATAGCGTGATACAAGCGCATTCATACCAACGCCAAGCCCTGTCTGAAACGCTATCATAAGGCTCTGCATCGGAAACGCCATACCTACAGCGGTCAGTGCGTCCGGGTTTATCTGTGCCACAAATACGCTGTCAACAAGGTTATACATTGCCTGGATAAGCATTGATATAACTATAGGCAGCGACATTGTAACAAGCAGCTTGTTTACGGGCATTACGCCCATCTTGTTTTCTTTTGTCTGTTCCAATTTTCTTTTCTTTCCTTTATTCTTCTCTTTATTTCTTTTAATTCAGTATACCATAAATCCACGCATTTTGCAAGCCGCATACACGAAAAACACCCGTAAAATCTTATTGACCCCACCGCCTTATTGTGATACAATAGCAGTATATAAGCTTAGAAAGGAGTAGAATATGAACGATATAAAAGCCGTGCTGTTCGACCTTGACGGCACTCTGCTCGACTCGATGTACGTCTGGCAGTACGTTGACGAGGAATTTCTGCGCAGACGTGGCATAACTCCGCCCGATGATTACGGCAGGCAATGCAGCCACCGCTCTTTTTACGAAACAGCATTGTACACAATAGATCTTTTCAATCTTCCCGAAACGCCCGAACAGCTTATGCAGGAATGGACAGATCTTGCCATAGACGAATACCGCCACAACGTAAAACTAAAACCCTTCGCTCGTGAAACGGTTGAGCTTGCTCTGAAAAGCGGCTACAAGACCGCCGTATGCACCTCGCAGACCCCCGAGCTTTACACCCCCGTGCTTCATCACACAGGGCTCTGGGGAATGTTTGAAACGATAAGCTCCGCCGCCGTTTTCGGCAAAGGCAAACAGTACCCCGACATATATCTCGATACCGCAAAAACGCTCGGCGTACCGCCCGAAAACTGCATTATGCTCGATGACGTATCCGCTTCTCTCAAAGCCGCAAGGCAGGCAGGTATGATGACGATCGGCATAATCGAGCCTCTCAGCTCACAAAGCCCCGAAGAAATGGAGCTTTACAGCGATAAGCTTGTGAAACAGCTTGATAAAGACATATTCACATTCTGACGGAGGCAAAAATGAATACAAAGATAATCAGAAAGCACTTTTTCTTCAAAGGCAGAGTTCAGGGTGTCGGCTTTCGCTACCGGGCGCAGAATGCCGCCTCGCTCTACAGCGTAACAGGCTGGGTAAAAAATCTCTACGACGGCTCGGTAGAAATGGAGGCGCAAGGCACTGAGGAAGACATTGACAAAGTAATACAGACCCTTCAGGACAGCCGCTACATCGTGATAAACGATATGTACGTTGCCGACCGTCAGCCCGACCCCCACGAAACCTTATTCCGCATAAAAGACGAATACTGACAAAACGATCCCTCCTGCGTGATAATGCAGGAGGGATCAGTTATATATTGTTGCCTGTTTTAAGAAATTCAGTTTTCGTCATCGTCCGGGTCGTCATCCTCATATTCGGGTTCTTCCCCGTTTTCAGCGTTTTCCTCTTCCTCGGACGGTTCTTCGTCCTTCGCCGCTTCCTCACGAGTAACAAGCTCCTCGTCAATCGTAAAGCCGCATACCATCTCGTCAAGCATATTTGCCTGTACCGAAAGTTCCTGTGCAGAAGCCGCACATTCCTCGCTTGTAGCGGAATTTGTCTGTACTACCGAAGAAATCTGATCAACGCCGGCATTGATCTGCTCTATAGCCTCAGCCTGCTCTGCGCAAGCCGTTGAGATTTCGCCTACCAGCTTTGTGGTGGCGGTTGTCGTATTGACGATTTCAGTCAGCGTCTGTGCCGTCTTGTTTGCAATCATCGTTCCGTTTTCAACAGCCTTCATCGAGTTCTTGATAAGTTCTGTCGTTGTGCTTGCCGCCTCAGCAACCTTGCCCGCAAGATTTCTTACCTCGTCCGCAACAACAGCAAATCCCTTTCCTGCGTCACCCGCTCTTGCCGCCTCTACCGCCGCATTAAGCGCAAGTATATTCGTCTGGAACGAAATATCGTCTATTGCTCTTATTATCTTTTCGATTTCGCCGGATGTTTCTCCGATTTCCTGCATAGCCCCAAGCAGACCGTTCATCTGTTCGTTGCCCGATTCAACAAGCTTTGTAGCCTGAGCCGAATTCTCAGCGGCGTTTTCCGCTCTCGCTGCGTTACGGTTGACCTTTTCCGCAACCTCAGTAAGCGATGCCGAAAGTTCCTCGACCGATGCCGCCTGCTTTGCCGCACCGCCCGAAAGACTGCCTGCCGCAGATGCCACCTGCTCAGAGCCTGTAGCAACACGCTGACCTGCCTTGCTTATTTTGTCCATCGTCTTATTAAGCGAGATCATTATAGATTCGTATGACTGCCTGATAGGCGCAAAGTCACCGAGATAAACATCAGCCGGCTTATATGTAAGATCGCCGTTTCCGAGCGTTCTTAGCATAGTGTCGATGTCGGATATGATTTCGTTTATATTCTTGCTGATAAGGTTCGTGCTTTCGCTCAGCTGAGATATTTCCTTGTCAATTTTCTTGCCGAAGTCAAGTTCCTGCTGATGAAGATCGCCGTGCGATAACGTAACGATTCTGTCCGAACACTGCTTTACGGGCGAAATTATCTTTTTCACTATCGTTATTATAAGCAGTACCGACAGCGCAAAGCATACGACCGCTACAATCATGCCGATAACAACAGAATTATAAATGCTCTGCGTATGCTCAAACGGTGTCGCAACCATTATACAGCTCCAGCCCTCCGCATTGCTTATAGGCGCATAGCTGACATATTTTGAGACGCCGTCAAGCGTAACCTCTCCGAATCCCGATTCACCCGCAATTGCCGATGAAACGCAATCAGCCATAGCCTGATATGAGCCGTCCTGCGAAGCAAGACTGATATAATTCATCTGCTGCGGTATCAGTTCCGAGTCCGGATGTGCGATTATATTTCCCTTAGCGTCAACCACCATCGCATAGCCGGTATCGCCGATTGAAATCTGACCGATAACATTCGAGAATACATTCACGTCAACTGTTATACGAAGCACTGCTCTCAGCAGCCTATTTATATCGTTTGAAATTATAGGCACGGTAACGTCCATAACGACCTTACCCGTCTTTTCGTAGAAATAAGGCTCACCGACAACCGCTTTATTGGTTTCTATTACCTCACGATATGCAGGATCATCCGACCAGTTGAGAGAGTCGTCGTTAAGTCCCTTACCGTCCCTGTCCGTCATATCGACCTTGACATACATAGAATTATCTCTTGCAACAGAAATACACTTCGAGCGTATCGCAGATACATCTGCAACGTCAGAAAAATCGGCGTCGGCAGAAATCTGCGTTATTGCGTTTACAACAGATTCCAGCTGATTTGAAATAGTATTCGATGCGGTATGCACTACCTCGTCCATCTCATTCACAAGCGCCTGCTTAAGATATGTATAGCTCAGCAGTATATTGATTATGCAGACAAGCATAAGCGAACCGCCGACAGCAAGACACATCCACCTGAATATTCTGCCGGTAAGAGATTTCCCTTTCTTATGTGTATTTTCAACGTTCTCCGGAACCATTTCAGCCCCGTCATATACATTCTTGTTCTTCTTCATTTTGCTACCTCACACAAAGGATAAACAATACGGTTTTTGACCGTCTTTATATAGGTTTATCTTATCACATTGTGTAACTAAAGTCAAATTTAAATCACGTTTTCACATCATTTTCAACAAAACCGCCAAATAATTATCGGATTTTTTGTGGAAATGAATAAATACAAAGCAAATATATATACCGATTTTACGATATTGTCATTCCGCCGTCCCACCACCCACAGCCATCTCAAAAGCACCGCCACCCTTACGCCCGAACCAACCCTCCCAAAACCGCACTATCCCTCGAAAAACACTATCACACTTGCCTCCCTTGTCAAAGGTGAGGTGCTGTCGCCCGAAAAAATTCGGGCGACTACCGGAGGGATTGTACTCCGTCAGCACCATCAATGAGATTTTCCGCACTATCCCACTCGCTTTTCGTACTGCAATCGTCTGTGTGCTTATATGGTTTTGCATTTGCACTATCCCACTCGCTTTTCATACTGCAATCGTCTGTGTGCTTATATGGTTTTGCATTTGCACTATCCCACTCGCTTTTCGTAGGGTGAGGGTCTGTGTGTGCTTTATTTGTTTCGCATCCTTGCGAAACTTTGGGCATACACGCTAAGGCATCCTTGCCTTGCTTGCCCCTCCCGAAACATCATTGCAATTATAAAAAACGTTTCAAAGGAATTCAATGTAAAAAAGAAATTGCATTTTACCCTTGATATTTGATAAATTAAAAACACTCAGAAAATCAAAAACTTCGATTCAACGGGAGGGGCAAGCCCGCTCCCCTACAAACTCCCCCAACACAAAAATCCGCCATTAGAGTAAACAGCGGATTCTTTATATTTAATTCTCAGCAATCGTCAAAATGGTGTCCGGCAGTAAAGCCATAATTCTTTAACAGCACCCACATCACTTCACCGTGACCGCCACTCCGCACTATCCCTCGA
>ULQF01077126.1_pt1 | contig 9773 bp, 6 predicted proteins | sample 1954211 | NCBI WGS metagenome assembly ULQF01 (sample SAMEA4835648, study PRJEB28245) | human gut metagenome | biome: gut microbiome; material: fecal sample | place: Denmark | collected 2008 | reverse complement strand
TCATCCACAGCCGCTGCACCGCTGCCGGGGAACGCCGCGCGGGTGGCGGCATCCAGCACCCGGGTAGGCTCTGCTCCCGGAACAGGGGTGTGTTCCACCGGCGGTGCAAAGCTGGTCGGAGCGCCGACAGGCTCTGCCGGGCGGGCCGTCGGGATGACCCGGGTGGGTTCTGCCTGCACCGGCGCGCTGGCCACGATGCGGGTCGGCTCTTCCTGCGGAGCGGCGCTCACCACGCGGGTGGCCTCCGCCGCCGGGGCCTGCTCTGCAGGGGCGGCCTTCTGGCCGGGCTGCAGCAGGGTGTTCAGGGCGTTCTGCAGCAGGATGCGGTCACAGCCGCACTCGGTGCAGTAGACCGTATCCTCTTCCTTCGGGTGGAAGGAACCGCAGGCACAGTACCAGCCGTTCTCGAACACCTGCGGCATATACTTGAGACCAGTGCGGTTCATCCGGCTTTCCAGTGCCCTTTCCAGCTCCGGACTCAGGCGGCGCGGGGCCGGCAGGCGGACGCGCTTGATGGCATCCAGATGCACGACCTTTTTGCCGCTGTATACGTTCTTCAGGACCACATCCACGCTGGTGATGGCCTTCTGGGTCACAAACACAGCATCGTCCATGCCAAAGCTCTCACCTGGCTTGACCTCGATCTCGCGGTATTCAAAGGCATCCTCACACAGGATGATGCCGTCCACGCCCTTGCACTTGAAGTGGATCTCCAGTGCAGTCAGGGTAACCTTGGAGATGTTCTTGAAGGTCAGGCAGACTGCGTTCTCTCCGCTGAGTTCGCCCTTGAGCAGTTCCACACAGACGAACTGCACCGGGCTGCCCGGGGTATAATAGTTGGCCCGGGTGCGTGCGACCGGGTTAAAATTTTCCTCCACGACACTCGCTCCCTTCGATCATTCGTTTTCCTGCGGGGCATCCTGCGCCGGGTCGGGCATTTCCTCGCCCAGCACGGCCTGCTCCGCCTGTTCAGCGGGCTCTGCGCTTTCGGCAGGCTCTGCGGTCTCCACAGGGGCCGCCGGTGCGGCGGGTTCCTGTACAGGCTCGTCACCGTCACGCGGGAGCAGCTTGCCGCCAGCCATCACGGTGTTGAACTCCTTCTCGTTGAGCTTTTCGCGTTCCATCAGAGCCTGTGCCAGCGCATGGAGCTGGTCGATGTGCTCCGTCAGGGTGCGGCGGCAGGTCTCGTAAGCCTCATCGATGATATCCCGCATCTCGCCGTCGATCTCGGCAGCGGTGCTCTCGCTGTAACCCTTGCCCTGGGTGAAATCACGGCCCAGGAAGGTCTCCTCCTGCGAGGTGCCGTAGACCACAGGGCCCAGGCGCTCGGAGAAACCGTACTTGGTGATCATCTGGCGGGCAATGTTGGTTGCCTGCTGCAGGTCGTTGGAGGCACCGGTGGAGATATCCTCCAGGATCAGCTGCTCGGCCACACGGCCGCCCAGGCTGGAAACGATATCCTCAAACATCTCGCCCTTGGTCACATAGCTGCGATCCTTTTCAGGCAGATACATGGTGTAGCCGCCAGCCTGGCCGCGGGGAATGATGGTGATCTCATGCACACGGGGATGGTGCTTGCAATAGAAGCCTGCCACGGCGTGGCCCGCCTCATGGTAGGCGGGCAGCTTCTTTTCCTCGGCAGTCACAACGCGGCTCTTCTTCTCAGGGCCTGCCATGACCTTCATGGAAGCTTCCTCGATGTCCTCCATGGTGATGGCCTTGCGGCTGCGGCGGGCAGCCAGCAGAGCGGCCTCATTGACCAGGTTCTCCAGGTCAGCACCCGCAAAGCCCGCAGTGCGCTGTGCGATGACCCTGAGGGAGACATCGGGAGCCAGAGGCTTGTTCTTGGTGTGAACCTTGAGGATCTCCTCGCGGCCCTTGACATCGGGCAGGCCCACATAGACCTGACGGTCAAAGCGGCCCGGACGGAGCAGTGCCTTATCCAGAATGTCGGCACGGTTGGTGGCTGCCATCACGATGACACCATCGTTGGCCTCAAAGCCGTCCATCTCGACCAGCAGCTGGTTCAGGGTCTGCTCCCGCTCGTCGTGGCCGCCGCCCAGACCTGCGCCGCGCTGACGGCCCACGGCATCGATCTCATCGATGAAGATGATGCAGGGCATGGTCTTTTTGGCCTTATCAAACAGGTCACGCACACGGGACGCGCCGACACCGACATACATTTCCACGAAGTCGGAGCCAGAAATGGAGTAGAAGGGCACCCCCGCCTCACCGGCGCAGGCACGGGCCAGCAGGGTCTTACCGGTACCCGGAGGGCCCACCAGCAGAACGCCGTGGGGGATGCGGGCACCCAGCGTGTTGAACTTGTCGGGGCTCTTGAGGAACTCCACGACCTCCTTCAGCTCTTCCTTTTCCTCGTCCTCACCGGCAACGTCGGCAAAGGTCGCGGTCTTTTTGTTCTCATGCTCGTCCTTCACCTTGGCCTTGCCCACGTTCATAATACCGCCGCCGCCAGCGCCGCCGCGCATCATGGAGAAGAGCAGGAAGCCGGTGCAGCCCAGCATTCCCAGGTAGAACAGGATCTCCATCCAGGGGATGGACTCCTTCAGGGTGGTGTAATCGTACTCCATGGGCGCGGTCGGGTTGGCTGCGTCGTAGGAATCGATATACTGCTGGACGTTCTCGATGAACACATAGGCGTAGGGCAGCTTGTAGCGCACCGTCACCGTGCCGTCATCGTTTCTGGTTGCCCCCACGGAAGAGGTGGAGGAGGAGAACATATTGCTCAGCAGACCGCCGGAGGCCTGTGTGGCAGCGGTGGCACCTGTGGTTTCGGGCAGCTCCTGCTTGCCCTCCTTCAGCGTCAGGGTGATGATGCTGGTGTTGCGGTCCAGCGTAAAGGCTGTGACCTGATTGTTCTCAAAGTAGTGCACCACAGTTGAGTAGCTCATGGTGGAGCCGCCGGTACTGCTGTCGCTGGTGCCCAGCACCGACCAGATCATCAGAACACCGGCCAGTGCCAGCGCCAGGATCAGGGGATTAAAGCGAGGTCGTTTCGGTTGCAAAAGGGATCAACTCCAGTTCTAATTCGTTTTTGTTATGCGTAGATTTCCGGTTTCAGCACACCCACATAGGGCAGGTTGCGGTATTTCTCATCGTAGTCCAGACCATAGCCCACCACAAACTCGTCCGGCACCTGGAAGCCCTCGTAATCGGGCTGGATGTCGGCCTTGCGGCGGCTGGGCTTGTCCAGAATGGTGCAGATCTTCACGGAATTCGGGTTGCGCATCTTGAGCATGGGCACCAGCTTGGAAAGGGTGACACCGGTATCCAGAATGTCCTCCACGATCAGCACGTCCTTGCCGGAAAGGTCGCCGTCCAGATCCTTGATGATCTTGACCAGACCGCTGGTGGTGGTATTGCTGCCGCCGTAGCTGGACACGACCATAAAATCAATGTTGCAAGGGATGGTCACGGCCCGCATCAAGTCGGCCATAAAGACCACCGAACCCTTGAGGATGGAGACGAGGACAAGGTTTCTGCCCTCGTAATCCCTGCTGATCTGTGCACCCAGTTCGGCAACCTTGGCTTTCAGTGCTTCCTCACTGACCAGGATGTTCTTGATATCGTCATTCATGCTCATGGGTTGTTCCTCCATTTTCCAATTCCAACTGCAAGATCTGTACAGTCTCCTCGTCCGGGGCCAGCCCCTCGGCAAAGCCCTCCCCGCAGACCCACAGGATCTCGCTGCCCGCCGCCAGCAGCGGCAGGCCCTCTCGTATTCCGGCAGGAATGCCTGCCTCATTCATCCATTTGCGCAGGGGCTTGCTCAGCCCCCGCCCCGCAGGCCGGAACCGGTCTCCCGGTTGACGGGTGCGCAGCGTAAGGGCAGAATATAACAAGGTTATTCTAGCATAATCCGCCCGATTTTTTAAGTCTTTTTTATGAACACCCTGTGTTTTTTCTCGAAAACCGCTTACAAAAAGCCGTGTTTTCAGGGTTTGGCCCCCGGGCAGGGCAAATTCTGCCCCATCGGCAGGGGCAAACGGCAGCGAAAACGCAGGGACCGCAGCCGCTTCCGGCCGGCCCTCTTCCCGCCAGAGCATCCCGCTGCCTGCGCAGAAACGGACCATATCGGTCAATTGCACCGCCCCGCTCCCCTGCTCCACCAGCTCTGCCAGCAGGCGGATGTACTTTTCCTCGGCATCCCGCACCGGGGCAACAAGGCTGTGGAGCGCTGCCTCCAGAATGAGCGGGTCAGCGCCCTGCAGCGGCTCCAGCCGCCACGCCGCCTTGGCTTTCGGGGCCTTGCGGGCAGTCTGGGCTGCATCCAGACGCACGATGGAAAGCAGCTGTTCTGCCTGCCTGGCAAAGTAGGCATCCGCGCGGGCCGCCTTTTCACAGAAGCGGGCCAGATTTTCCTCTGCCGCATCGTTGACGCTGCGCAGGGCCGGAACGGCCCCATGGCGCAGGCGGTTGCGGGCGTAGGCATCGGACTCGTTCGTCTCGTCCGTCACCCAGCCCTGCTCAAAGGCGGCGCAGAGCGCTTCGGTCTCGGCCCGGGTCAGGCCCAACAGCGGGCGGCAGTAGCCGGGCCGCCTGGGCCGGATGCCCCCTGCCCCGTGCAGCCCGGTGCCCCGGGCCAGCCGGAACAGCAGGGTCTCGGCCTGGTCAGTAGCAGTATGGGCCGTTGCAATGCAGTCTATCCCGCCTGCCAGCAGTTGGGCAAAGCAAGCATAGCGGAGTCTGCGGGCCCAGTCCTCCCCGGCATGGTGCGGCACAGTCATTCCCACATCTGCCGGGTGGAAGACTGTCAGCGGCACCCCCAGCCGGGCACACTCGGCCCGGACAAAAGCCTCGTCCCGGTCCGCAGTCTCACCCCGCAGGCCGTGGTTGACGTGGCAGGCCGTAAGGGGATACCCAAAGGTTTCCCGCAGCTCCAGCAGCACCCGCAGCAGCGCCATGCTGTCGGCTCCGCCCGAAACGGCAGCGCACAGGTGCAGAGCCCGGCCCGGCTCCGCAGGCGCAAACAGCTGCTCCTGCCGGGCAAACCGTTCTACTTTTGCGATCAATTTTGATGTTTCGTCGTTCATCAGCGTTTGAAGTCCACATCCATAAAGCGGGTGTGTGCGCCATCCCAGCCCAGCGGCACCGTGCTGGTCTCGCCGTGGCGGTTCTTTGCCACGATGCACTCCGCGGTATCGGCATCCACCTCTGCCCCATCGGGGTTCTGGCTGGCGTAGTAGGAATCACGGTAAAGGAAAAGGACGCAGTCGGCATCCTGCTCGATGGAACCGGAATCACGCAGGTCCGACAGCTGGGGCCGGTGAGAAGAGTTGTTGCCCTGCTTCTCCACCGCACGGGACAGCTGAGAAAGCGCGATGATGGGCACATTCATTTCCTTAGCCATGATCTTCAGGTTTCGGGTGATGGAGCTGATCTCCTGCACACGGTTCTCGCTGCGCTGGCCGGTGGTCATCAGCTGCAGATAGTCAATAACGATCAGGCCCACATTGGGGCGGGTGGGGTCCTGATTGACCCGGCGGATCTTCGCCTTCATCTCGGTGATGGTGATGCCCGAGGTGTCGTCCATATAGATGGGGGCATCGTGGAGCTTTTCCGTTGCCAGTGCCAGATACTCCCAGTCCTCACTGCGGAGGGCACCGGTGCGGAAAGCCTGGCTGTCGATGCCAGCTTCCGCCGAAAGGATGCGGTTGGTCAGCTGCTCCTTGGTCATTTCCAGGCTGAAAATGGCCACCGGCACCTTTTGCTGCATGGCAACGCGGGTGGCAATGTTCAGCGCAAAACTGGTCTTGCCCATACCGGGGCGGGCGGCCAGAATGATGAGGTCGCCGCGGCCCAGGCCGGTCAGAACAGTATCCAGCAGACGGAAGCCGGTGGGGATGCCCTTGTACTTGTCGGCATCCGGGCCGCTGATCTTCTGCAGGTTGGTCAGCGTCTCCACCATGCTGGAGGAAAGCGGGGTCAACGCGCTGGAATCCCGCCCGGAGCGGATCTCGTAGATGCGCTGCTCCGCATTTTCCAGCAGCAGGTCAGCGTCCGGCTCATCGCCCGCGTCCTGCAGAATGTCCTTGGCAACGCCCATCAGCTGGCGCACCAGATACTTTTCCTGCACGATCTGGGCGTAAGCCTTCACATTGGAGATGCTGGGCACCGTCTCGGCCAGACCGGTCAGGTAGACCTTTGCCTCGTCCGCACTGGGGAACACGCCATCGGAGATGACGGCATCCAGCAGGGTGACAAAGTCGATGGTCTGGTCCGCCGTAAACAGGCGCAGCATCTCAGAATAGATCTGGGCGTTCTGCCGGGTGTAGAACATTTCCGGCCGGATGATCTCCACCAGATCGGTCAATGTCTCGGGCTTGAGCAGCACCGCGCCCAGCACGCTCTGCTCGGCCTGCATATTGTAGGGCAGATTGATGCCCACACTCTCCAGATTCAGTTCATTGGAATAATGTCGTTGTTCGTTGGGCATGGTTCATCCCCCTCCATACTGGGCCAGTTTCCCAAAACGCCAAAAACGCCCCCTGAAGGCAGGGGGCGCAGATGGCATTTCAATCAGGCCTGTTCTACTTCCACCATGATCTTGAAGGAAGCCACGACACCGACATACAGGCGCACCTTTGCGTTGAACACACCGGCATCCTTGATGTCCTTGGTCTCCAGCTCGATCTTCTTTTTATCAATGGGAGAACCGGCCAGCTGGGCCAGAGCCTCGGCAACTTCCTTGCCGGTGACCTTGCCGTGCAGGCGGCCGGATGCGCCGCCCTTGGCCTTGATGGTCACGGTCTTGCCCTCGATCTTTGCGGCCACAGCCTGTGCGGCGGCCACAGTTTCAGCCTCGTGGAAATCCGCAGCGGCCTCCTTGCCGCGTGCGATATTCACCGCAGAAGCATCGGCCACAGCGGCCAGCTTGCGCGGGAACAGAAAGTTGCGGGCGTAGCCGTCGGAGACCTCATGGATCTCATCCTTCTTGCCAATGCCCTTTACGTCCTGCTTCAGAATCACTTTCATGGTGTTATCCCTCACTTCTCACCGGGGAACCGGTGGATTTCTATGGTTAGTATACAGCATTCAGACCGTTGCGTCAACGCCTTCGATGACAGTGGGGTTACCCCAGCTCCCGTGCCGCCGCATCCAATGCTGCTTCGATCACCTTATCCATATCATAATACTTGTACTCGCCCAACCGGCCGCCAAAAATGACCTTTGTCTCGGCATCGGCAAGCGCTTTGTATTTTGCGTAAAGCGCGCCATTCTTTTCATCGTTGACGGGGTAATAGGGCTCATCGCCCGGCTTCCACTCGGCGCTGTACTCCCGGCTGATCACCGTTTTGGGCTGGGTGCCGAACGCAAAATGCTTGTGCTCGATGATCCGGGTATAGGGCGTTTCCGCATCGGTATAGTTCACCACCGCGTTGCCCTGATAGTTGTCGGTATCCAGCACCTCGGTCTCAAAGCGGACGCTGCGGTACTGCAGCGCGCCCAGACGGTAGCCGAAGTAGGCATCCACCGGGCCGGTATAGACCACCTTATCGGCCAGTGCGTTCAGGTTCTCCCGGTCGGCCAGATAATCCACATTCAGCCGCACCTCGATGCCCTCCAGCATCTTTTCCACCATGGCGGTATAGCCGCCATCGGGGATGCCCTGATACAGTGCGTTGAAATAGTTGTTGTCGTAGGTAAAGCGGACCGGCAGGCGTTTGATGATGAAAGCCGGCAGTTCGGTGCAGGGGCGGCCCCACTGCTTGCCGGTGTAGCCTTTGATGAGCTTTTCGTAAATGTCCGTGCCCACCAGACTGATGGCCTGCTCCTCAAGATTTTTCGGGTCGGTGATGCCCGCTTCCCGCTTCTGCTCCTCGATCTTTGCCTTGGCCTCGGCGGGGGTCACCACACCCCACATCTTATTGAAGGTGTTCATATTGAAGGGCAGATTGTAGATCTCGCCGTGATAGTTGGCAACGGGGCTGTTGGTGTAGCGGTTGAACTCCGCAAACTGGTTCACATACTGCCACACTGCCTTGCTGCTGGTGTGGAAGATGTGGGCCCCATAGCGGTGGACCTGTATGCCCTCCACTTCCTCGGTGTAGATATTCCCGGCAATGTGGCCGCGCTTATCAATCACAAGGCATATTTTGCCCGCCTTTTTTGCCTCCTGGGCGAACACCGCACCGTAAAGGCCTGCGCCTACGATGAGATAATCGTAATGGTTCATCCCTGCTTCTCCTTTTTTCTTGATTCAGGTTCATTTTTGGAGAGCGGCTTTTTCTGGCTCTCACGGTACTGGTCAATGGCGGTCTGGATGCGTGCCCGGGCTGCCTCGGGGGTGATATGCTTGAGCTGGGCCGCCGCCATGGTCTGGTGGCCGCCGCCGCCCAGACTTTCCATGATGACCTGAACATTGACCGCCCCCAGACTGCGGGCGGAAATATTCACACCGCTCCCCACCTGCACGGCCACAAAGCTGGCCTCCACATTCTGGATGGTCAGCAGGTCGTTGGCCGCCTGCGCAATGGCCACACGGGCCTCGGGGGGCACCTCGCCGCTGACGGAAATGGCACAGTTGCGGTACATCTGGGCAGCCTCCACAAGGTCTGCCTTGGCGTTGTACTCCACCATGGTCACATCAAAGAGCTGGCGCACCCGCTCCGTCTCCGCACCGTAGCGGCGCAGAGCGGCGGCGGCTTCAAACGTGCGCACGCCGGTGTGCAGGGTGAAGTCCCGGGTATCCAGCATAATGCCCGAGAGCAGGCCCTCGGCCTCTACCCGGCTGGGCTTGTCGTCCCGGTCGCCCACATACTGCAAAAGCTCCGTGACCAGCTCACTGGCCGAGGAGGAGTAGGGCTCGTGGCAGACAAGGTCTGCGTGCTCGATGAAGCCCACGCCCTTGCGGTGGTGGTCGATGACAGCCACCTTGCCGCACCTTTCCAGGATCTCCTTACTTTCCACAAGGCCCAGCTGGTATGTATCCACCACCACGCAGAGCGTTTTCTTGGAGATAATGGGCAAAGCCCCCTTGGGGTCGATGAAATCATCCGCCTGGCCGGCCCGGCACAGGGCATCGATCAGGCTGCCCGCCAGCGTGGCATCCCGCCTGACGGCGATCACCGCCGGGACATCGCAGATCTTACAGATGCGCAGCACGCCCTCGGCAGCGCCGATGGCATCCAGATCGCTCATCCGGTGGCCCATGATGACCACATGGTCCGCCTCCTTGACAAGCCTGACCAGCTGGTCGGCCACGATGCGGCTGCGCACCTTGCTGCGCTTTTCCACGCCGTGGCTCACGCCGCCGTAAAAGGTAAAGCCGTCCGGGGTCATCTCAGCGGCCTGATCGCCGCCGCGGCCCTGCGCCATATCCAGCGCCTGCACGGCCATATCCTGGGCTTCCCGCAGGGTCTTGGCCCCGCGCCCGATGCCAATGGAGATGGACAGGTTCACGCTGGGGTCCAGGGCACGGATCTTATCCAGCACATCGTAGCCGCGCTGGGCATACTGCTCCAGATGGCGCTCTTCCACCACGGCGATATAGCGGCCGCTGGCAACGCGGCGCAGAAAGCCTGTGCCCCGGCCGATCATATCCTCCAGCACCCGGTTGATGCCCTCCAGCAGGCGGGCACGCTCGCTGTCCAGCATATCGCTGAACACATCGTCGTAGCCGTCCACCAGGAACACCATGTAACCCGGGCGGCTGGCCTTGTACTCCGTTTCGATCCTGCGCAGGGCGGTCTCCTCATTGAACACGAGCAGCGTCATGCTCTCGCTGCCGCCCGGCACGGTACTGCTATGCA
>ULQF01073406.1_pt1 | contig 9773 bp, 7 predicted proteins | sample 1954211 | NCBI WGS metagenome assembly ULQF01 (sample SAMEA4835648, study PRJEB28245) | human gut metagenome | biome: gut microbiome; material: fecal sample | place: Denmark | collected 2008 | reverse complement strand
GGGCTTGCCCTGCTGTTTATCCTGTCCTTCCGCTGGGGCGTGGCGGGTGCGGCGATCGCCACGGTGTCCGCTCAGCTGATCAGCACCATCGGCTGCTTCTGCTACGCGTTTTTCCGCTATCCCGACATTCGGCTGCACCGGGAGGATTGGCGCATCACGTGGTGGGATATCCGCCGCCATGTGACGCAGGGCATCCCGCTTGGCTTGCAGTTTTCCGTCTTGGCTGTGGGCATCATCGTAATGCAGAGCGTGGTGGTGCGGTTTGACATGCTGGATGGCGTAATGGTCTCCAGCGCAGCGCAGAATGGCTTCGGCGCGGCCAACAAGCTGTCCAATCTTGTCACCACACCCATGAACGGCCTCGGCGCAGCCATGACCAGCTTTACCGCCCAGAATCTGGGCGCCGGCGAGCATGAACGTATTAAAAAAGGTACGCTCCAATCGCTGGTCATGATGGCGGTTCTGGTGGCGGCTGCCGCCGGAATCGGACTGCTGCTTACCCGCAACGGCTTTTATCTTCACGTATTCCTCAGCGACGATAAGGTAACGGCGGAGACGATCCGCTATGGCAATACATTCCTCAATGTGGACTTCTCCATGTATGCGTTTCTGGGGTTCATCTTTGCGGTACGCAACTGCGTGCAGGGGATCGGCAAATCCCAGTTTGTCCTTGGCGCAGGCGCGGCGGAGTTGGTGGCCCGCATTGTGGTCAGTCTGCTGCTGCCGCCGCTTTTCGCCGGAGGGGCGGTCAACGCGGAGGCTCCGGCACTGGCGTTCTACGCATTGTGCGTGGCGGATCCTTTCGCTTGGATCGCTTCCGACTCCGTGCTGCTGATGCCATTTGTCCGCAATATCCTGAAAATGGACTATCGCTATATGCACACCCATCGTGTCCGCCGGGAGCCGGAGGACACGTTCGCCTGAGAATACGGAGGACGTTGTTCTCCGTATTCTTTCTTGTGTTTTCAACGGATATCTTGACGGTGATGACGAAATGAGGTAGACTCTAAGGAACAATGGATAACTGTAATGGAGAGAGAAATATATGACAGAGCGAGAAAAGAGTATGACACTGGACGAATTGGACATTGGTCAGTCTGGCCGTATCACGGATGTAGGGGGACAAGGGGCGCTGCGGCAGCACTTTCTGGATATGGGGCTGATCCCCGGCGCGGATGTAACACTGGTGAAATTCGCCCCCATGGGTGACCCCATGGAGCTGCAGATCCACGGCTATGAGTTGACGCTGCGTTTGGCCGATGCCGCGCAGATCGGCGTGATCCCCATCAGATCGGCAAAGGAGCAAACAGAGGTACAGGCAGAGACCTGTGCCGACTGCGAGCATCCCGGCCTAGGCGAGGGGGGACGGTTCCACATCAAGGCAGAGGAGCATCCTCTGCCGGAGAATACCACGCTGACCTTTGCACTGGCGGGCAACCAGAACTGCGGCAAAACCACGCTGTTCAACCAATTGACCGGCGCAAACCAGCATGTGGGCAATTTCCCCGGTGTAACGGTGGATCGGAAGAGCGGCGCAATCCGGGATTATCCTAACACAGAGATCACTGACCTGCCGGGAATCTACTCTATGTCCCCCTATACCAGCGAGGAGATCGTCACCCGGCAGTTCATCATCAACGAAAAGCCCACCGGTATCATTAATATCGTGGACGCAACCAACATCGAGCGGAACCTCTATCTGACCATGCAGCTTCTGGAGTTGGACGTGCCCATGGTGCTGGCACTGAACATGATGGACGAGGTGCGGGGCAACGGCGGCTCCATCCGCATCAATGAGATGGAGACCATGCTGGGCATCCCGGTGGTGCCCATCTCCGCCGCCAAGAACGAGGGCGTGGACGAGCTGGTACGTCATGCGGTGCATGTAGCCAAATATCAGGAGAAACCGGGCCGCACCGATTTCTGCGGTATGAACGATAACGGCGGTGCGGTACACCGGTGCCTGCACGCCATCATGCACCTGATCGCCGACCATGCTGAGACGGCGGGGATCCCTGTTCGTTTCGCCGCCACCAAGCTGGTAGAGGGCGACCATCGGGTACTGGAGGCACTGGCGCTGGATCAGAACGAGCGGGAAATGCTGGAACATATCATCGTTCAAATGGAGACAGAACGGGGGCTGGATCGGGCCGCGGCCATCGCGGACATGCGATTTTCCTTCATTCAGGAGCTGGTGGACGCCACAGTGGTGAAGCCCCACGAGAGCCGTGAGCACCTTCGCAGCCAGAAGATTGACCGCTTTTTGACAGGAAAGTACACCGCCATTCCAGCCTTTATCGGCATTATGGGGCTGGTATTTTTCCTGACCTTCAACGTGATCGGCGCATGGCTGCAAGGTCTGCTGAAGAACGGCATCGTGTGGCTGACGGAGCTGGTGAACGCCGCTTTGATCTCCTGGGAGGTAAACGACGCGGTGCGCTCACTGGTGGTGGACGGCGTGTTTACCGGCGTGGGCAGTGTACTGAGCTTTCTGCCCATCATCGTGACGCTGTTCTTTTTCCTGTCGTTGCTGGAGGACACCGGCTACATGGCCCGTGTAGCCTTTGTCATGGATAAGCTGCTGCGAAAGATCGGTCTGTCCGGCCGCAGTATTGTGCCTATGCTGATCGGCTTTGGCTGCACGGTGCCCGGTGTGATGGCCAGCCGCACGCTGCCGTCGGAGCGTGACAGGAAGATGACCATTTTGCTGACGCCTTTTATGAGTTGCTCGGCCAAGCTGCCCATCTACGGTTTCTTTACCGCCGCCTTTTTCCCTGGGCGGGGCGGGCTAGTGATGGTGGGGCTCTATTTTCTGGGAATCATCATCGGTATTCTGGTGGCGCTGCTCTTCAAGGGGACGTTGTTCCGTGGGGAGGCGGTACCCTTTGTCATGGAACTGCCCAATTACCGGATGCCGGGTCTGAAAAATGTGGGGCAGTTGCTGTGGGATAAGGCCAAGGACTTTTTACAGCGTGCCTTTACGGTGATCTTTCTGGCGACCATCGTCATCTGGTTCCTGCAGACCTTTGACCTGCATCTGCGGATTGTACAGGATTCTCAGGACAGTATCCTGGCTCTGGTGGCCAGCTGTATCGCGCCCATCTTCAAGCCTCTTGGCTTTAGCGATTGGCGGATCTCCACAGCGCTGATCACCGGCTTTATCGCCAAGGAGAGCGTTGTCTCCACCCTGACGGTGTTGGTAGGGGACGGCATCACCTCGCTGCTGACAGTGGGAGCCGCTGCGCCGCTGTTGGTGTTTTGCCTGCTGTATACACCCTGTGTAGCAGCCATCGCTTCAGTGCGCCGTGAGCTTGGTGGCAAGTGGGCGCTGAGTATGGTGGCGATGCAGTGCGGTATCGCCTGGATCTGCGCCTGCCTGATGCGGACGGTGTTGTTGTTGGCAGGGGTGGCTTGATGAATCTGGCTACGATCCTTGTGGTGCTTTGCCTGGCGGCGGCCGCCGCGGCCGCGATCCGGATCTATCGGAAGCAGGGAACATCCGATTGCTGCTGCGGTGGCTGCAGCAGCTGCAAAAAATGCGAAAAGAAGAGGTAATGATGCTGCGTTCTGTAATTTTTGATTTGGACGGCCTGCTGATCGACAGTGAAATGACGGCCTATCATGTGGATCGGGATATCCTGCGTGCCTATGGTCATGAGTTTTCGCTGGCACACTACGCCGAAAAGTACTGCGGGCGGACGATCCTGCGGAATATGACGGACTTCATTGCGGAGTACGCGCTGCCCATCAGTGTGGAGGAGGGCATCCGCCAGTACGAGGAGCGGGAAGCCGCCTGTATCCGGCAGGGCATTCCGCTGAAGTCGGGTGCGCGGGAGCTGCTGGCATACCTGAAGGAGCGCGGCTGCGTGATCTCGCTGGCCAGCTCCAGCATTGCGTCTCGCGCCAGAACGATTCTGGATGGGAACGGCGTCACGGATTATTTTGATTATTTTACCTTTGGGCCGGAGGTAGAGAACGGCAAGCCTGCGCCGGATATTTTTCTGAAGGCCCTCAGTAAGACTGGGGCCGCACCGGAGGAATCGCTGGTTCTGGAGGACAGCGAGGCGGGCATAAAGGCCGCTGTTGCGGCGCGTATTCCGGTGGCCTGCGTTCCGGACGTAGCCCGGCCCAGCGCGGAGACACTGGAGAAAGCCGTCGGCGTATTCGACTCGCTGCTTCAGGTCATGGAGTGGATAAAAGCAAAATAAGTAACAAAACCAACTGTTCATCCATCAGGTGAACAGTTGGTTTTATTATGATAGCTTTATATGCTCAGTTTAGAAACTCCCCAAACTTTTCCGCAAACAGCTTGTCGCCATAATTCCGCAGCTCGACGCAGAACTGGTCATAAGCGGACAGCAGGGCCTGTCCCTCCGGTGTCAGCGCCGCGCCGCCGCCGTGCTTGCCGCCGGTGGTGGATGCCAGCAGCTTGAAGCCCAGCGCGTTCTCCGAATTCTTTATGACAGTCCAAGCCTTGGAATAGGCCATCTCCATTTCCATCGCGGCGGCGCGCAGCGAATGAAGCCGCTCCACACGGTGAAGCAGCTGTGCAACGCCGGGGCCAAAGCATTTCACGTCGGTAAACAGCCGGCAGGATAGGTTGTATCGTAATTCTTTCATGAGAATATTGTAGCAGAGGAAAGGGCAATCGTCAAGGTTACGATTGACTATCTTTGCGGGACATGCTATTCTCAATAAAAAGGGACAGAACAGGAGGAAACGCCCTATGCGTGTATTGATCCGTGGAGCGGGGGATATTGCCACTGGGACCGCGCTGCGGCTCTGCCGCGCCCGGCTTCAGGTGGTAATGACCGATCTGGCGCGCCCCACCGCTATTCGCCGCACCGTCTGCTTCTCGCAGGCGATCGTCTACGGAACAGCAGAGGTGGAGGGCATCCGTGCCGTGTATGCCAAGGACTGCGCCGAAGCGGAGCGGATCATGGCGCAGGGAGATATCCCCGTGCTGGCAGACCCTGACTGTTCCTGCCGCCGGGACTTGAAGCCTGACGCGCTGGTAGACGCCATACTGGCAAAGCGCAATCTGGGTACAACTATGGCGGACGCTCCCGTTGTGGTAGGCGTCGGCCCCGGATTTACGGCAGGGGAGGACTGCCACGCCGTGGTAGAGACTATGCGGGGCCATACGCTGGGCCGCGTGATCTATCAGGGCAGCGCACTGCCCAATACCAATATCCCCGGCCTCATCGGCGGCTATGCCGGTGAGCGGGTGCTGCGTGCTCCGGATGATGGCATATTCCATACGGTGCTGGACATCGGCGCGCAGGTGAAGTCCGGCGATGTGGCGGGAGAGGTGAACGGAAAGCCCATGCGCTGCACCATCGACGGCGTTCTGCGGGGCCTTCTGGCGGACGGAACGCCCGTTTTCAAGGGGATGAAATCCGGCGATGTCGACCCCCGCTGCAAGGAAGAATACTGCTACACGGCGTCTGATAAGGCGTTGGCCGTGGGCGGCGGTGTGCTGGAGGCGGTGCTGCATTTTGCCGGAGAAACTGACAAATAGCCCTCATTTATTGTTAGCTTTCCTAAATTATTGTGAGTTTTTTATGTGGTTTCAACAGTAGAATATCGAAAAAAACTGTGGTATAATAGCAGTACCCTGAAATGTGGGGTACATTCCAGACAATTACAAATTAACAATAAATGTAAAGGAGTAAAGAACATGATCGACCTGAAAAAGTACGGTATTACCGGCGTAGACGAGATCGTTTACAACCCCTCCTATGAAGAACTCTTTGCTGAGGAAACCAAGAAGGAGCTGACTGGCTATGAGGTTGGCCAGGTCACCGAGCTTGATGCCGTGAATGTGATGACCGGCATCTATACCGGCCGCTCTCCTAAGGACAAGTATATCGTCATGGACAGCAATTCCAAGGACACCGTGTGGTGGACCACCGACGGCTATAAGAACGACAATCACCCCATGAGCGAGGACGTCTGGGCCAAGGTGAAGGATATTGCCGTCAGCGAGCTATGCAACAAGCGCCTGTTCGTGGTGGACGCCTTCTGCGGCGCCAACAAGGATACCCGCATGGCCGTCCGTTTCATTATGGAGGTGGCATGGCAGGCCCATTTCGTGGAGAATATGTTTATCAAGCCCACTGCCGAGGAGCTGAAGGACTTCGAGCCTGATTTCGTGGTCTACAACGCTTCCAAGGCCAAGGTGGAGAACTTCAAGGAGCTGGGCCTCAACTCCGAGACCTGCGTGGCCTTCAACATCACCTCCCGTGAGCAGGTCATCATCAACACCTGGTACGGCGGCGAGATGAAGAAGGGCATGTTCTCCATGATGAACTACTATCTGCCGCTGAAGGGCATCGCTTCCATGCACTGCTCCGCCAACACCGATATGAACGGCGAGAATACCGCCATTTTCTTCGGTCTGTCCGGCACCGGCAAGACCACCCTGTCCACCGACCCCAAGCGCCTGCTGATCGGCGACGACGAGCACGGCTGGGACGACAACGGCGTGTTCAACTTCGAGGGCGGCTGCTATGCCAAGGTCATCAATCTGGACAAGGAGTCCGAGCCTGATATCTACAACGCCATCCGCCGTGACGCCTTGCTGGAGAACGTCACCGTTGACGAAAACGGCAAGATCGACTTCAACGACAAGTCCGTCACCGAGAATACCCGCGTCAGCTATCCCATTGACCATATCAAGAACATCGTTCGTCCCATCTCCGCTGCTCCCGCGGCAAAGAACGTGATCTTCCTGTCTGCTGACGCGTTCGGCGTTCTGCCTCCTGTGTCCATCCTGACCCCCGAGCAGACTCAGTATTACTTCCTGTCCGGCTTCACCGCCAAGCTGGCCGGTACGGAACGCGGCATCACCGAGCCGACCCCGACCTTCTCCGCCTGCTTTGGTCAGGCTTTCCTGGAGCTGCATCCCACCAAGTACGCTGAGGAGCTGGTGAAGAAGATGGAGCTGTCCGGCGCCAAGGCCTATCTGGTCAACACCGGCTGGAACGGCACCGGCAAGCGTATCTCCATCAAGGATACCCGCGGCATCATCGACGCCATTCTGTCCGGCGCCATCAAGACCGCACCTACTAAGATGATCCCGCACTTCAACTTTGAGGTGCCCACTGCGCTGCCCGGCGTGGATCCCGCGATCCTCGATCCCCGCGACACCTATGCCGACGCTTCCCAGTGGGAGACCAAGGCGCAGGATCTGGCCAGCCGCTTCGTGAAGAACTTCGCCAAGTACGAGACCAACGAGGCTGGTAAGGCTCTGGTCAAGGCAGGCCCCACGGCGTAAACTGACCGGAAAATATGCAATCAAAAATGCCGGAAGGTCACTTCCGGCATTTTTCCTGTAACTTATTGACAGAAAAGGAAATCGTTTATGCTGGAAATAAAAATTCTGATCTCCGATTTGGATTATGACGGCGTTGTGGAGCTGGCGGCTCCTCTGGCGGCGGAAAAGCTGGCCCAAAAGGGCGGCCTGATGGGCAGGCTGGCCTGCAGCGTCGGCGGACTGAAAAAGCTGATCTACAATAAGTATCTGGCGGGAAAGACCCAGGACCAGCGGGATCAGCTGGCCGCCGAGCTTGTTGCCAGGAATCAGGGCTTTCTGATGGAAAAAGCGGCGGAACTGGCCAAGAAGAACGGCGTGAATGTGCAGGTCAAGGATATTTCCGTGCGAAAAATTTGAAAAAATCCCGCCAAATGGTGAAACATTTGGCGGGATCTCTGCGTCTATATACTAGGTCGATTTTTACGGGTTACTTTTTCAGCGCGTTCACTGCGGCGCGCAGCGCGTCCACATTCTCCTGCGTGGTGGCCCAGCTTCCGCAGAAGCGAACGCCGGAATGGGTGGCGTCCACCCGCGTCCAGTACTCATAGCCGAACTCCTTGCCCAGAATAGCCAGCTCATCATCAGGGATGATGGGATACTGCTGGTTGGTGGGGGAGTCAAACAGCAGGGGATAGCCGTTGGAGACAAAGATATCCCGAATCTGGAAAGCCTTGTCAATGGCATTGCGGGCGATCTTGAAGTAGAGGTCGTCGGTAAACAGGGTGTCAAACTGGATGCCCAGCAGACGGCCCTTTGCCAGCATGCCGCCCCGCTGCTTCATCATGAAGCGGAAGTCTTTCTTCAGCGCCGGGTTCATAATGACCACCGCCTCGCCGAACAGCGCGCCTACCTTGGTGCCGCCGATGTAAAACACATCGCACAGGCGGGCCAGCTCCGGCAGCGTCACGTCGTTGCTGTCGCACACCAGACCGTAGCCCAGACGTGCACCATCGATGAACAGCGGCAGGCCGTAGGCGCGGCAGATATCATAAACGGCGGTCAGCTCGGCCTTGCTGTACAGCATGCCGGTCTCCGTAGGCTGAGAGATGTACACCATGCCGGGCTGCACGATATGCTCGGTGGATTCGTCGTTTTTATGCCACTCTACATAGTCCGCGATCTGCTGGGCGGTGATCTTTCCGTCGTCGGTAGGCAGGGTAATGACCTTGTGGCCGGTGGATTCGATCGCGCCGGTCTCGTGGCAGTTGATGTGACCGCTGACGGCGGACAGTACGCCCTGCCAGGGCCGCAGGATCGAGGCGATGACCGTGGTGTTGGTCTGGGTGCCGCCTACCAGAAAATGCACGTCGGCGTCAGGGGCCTGACACGCGGCCTTGATCTTCTCACGGGCAGACGCGCAGATCTCGTCCTCGCTGTAGCCGATGGTCTGCATCATATTGGTCTCGGCCAGCCGCGCCATGATCGCGCTGTGTGCGCCCTCAAGATAATCACTGTTGAAATAGATCATGATGGATGCTCCTTTTTCAAAAGTTTTCCTGACAGTATTCTATCCTATTCGTGCTGTTAAGTAAAGGGAAATTTACGATATAGCTTGCAAAGCAGGGCGAAATCTGTTACAATACTAAAGACGACAAGGAGGCTTGTTTGATGAACAATAATACTTATCCCGAATATCCCGATGGCGGCAAGCGTGTCAGCGGGGGACAGCGCAGTGTTGGTCAGCCCACTGGCGGACGCCGCCGGAGAAGAAAAAGAAAGCAGAGCCGTGCGCTGTACTATGTGATCCTTGTGATCCTGCTGGGCGTGCTGGTGTTTTCCGCTGTGAAGATCATCAGTTACTTCAAGCAGCAGGCCGATGCAAGTAATGCTCAAGATGAGATCAATAATAATTACGTAACGCCTGGCAACAGTGACTCGAACGACAATACCGATGGAGATAAGACCGATACGCCGACCAAGGATCCGGATCCCGAGACCATCGATGTCGATTTTGGCAATCTGTGCGCAGACTATCCCGATGTGGTAGGCTATATCTACAGCGCCGACACCATGATCCAGCAACCTATCCAGTATGGCAAGGGAAACGAATACTATCTGACCCATGACCTGAAGGGCAACACTAACAACAACGGCAGTATCTTCGTGGAACAGCTGAACAGCGGTTCCTTCTCTGATAACAACACCATCATTTACGGTCATAACATGAAGACCGGTATGATGTTTGCTGGTCTGCGTAACTATCATACGGATAAGAATTACTATTCCGCCCATCCGTATATGTATATCTATACGCCTACGCAGAATTACCGTCTGGATCTGTATGCCGGCTTTGTCTGCGATCATGATGACGAGATCTACAGCACGGCGCTGACGCAGGAGCAGCTGCAGGCCATGGCCGCCAAGTCTGACTTTAAGTCCAACATCGGCACGCCTACCGGAAAAACCGTGACGCTGTCTACCTGCTCTTATGAGTATAACGACGCCCGTTACGTGG
>ULQF01024675.1_pt1 | contig 9790 bp, 9 predicted proteins | sample 1954211 | NCBI WGS metagenome assembly ULQF01 (sample SAMEA4835648, study PRJEB28245) | human gut metagenome | biome: gut microbiome; material: fecal sample | place: Denmark | collected 2008 | reverse complement strand
CTTTAATTTTATTTCTAATATTAAAGATAAAGGATAAAATTGTTTTACTATATGCATTTAATACAGAAATTATATTAGCATTGTCAGAGGTAATAGTAACTTCTATATTAGTATTAATAGGTATAAATTCAAAAGATATTGTAAATGACCAGCCGTATAACCTAATTGCAAATATAATTATATCGATATTTGGTTTGGTGATTTCTTATATTGGATTTATTAATCGGATTTTAAATAAAATAACTATAACATTTAAAAAGAGCAAAAATCTTATAAATTATTTGTATATAGTTATGATTGTTTTATATTTGATAGTATCTAAAAATGGATTAGAGTTAATTTTAAAATCAAATTATTATATTAACATTGTGTTTATAGTTTTTGTAATTTTAATAGTCTTATTAATAATTAAAAATGAATCTAAATATGAACAATTAAAAGAAGAAAACAAGCAGATGCTTAATTATGTTACGAAGTATGAGAAAATTATTACTACTCAAGGTAAAACAAACCACGAATTTAAGAATCAACTAATGGTAATTAGAGGATATGCACAGATGAATTCTAATAAAATAATAGATTATATTGATGAGGTAGTTGAAGATTCAAATAAGGCTGGTAGTAGTTATTTAATTAGTCAACTTAATAATTTTCCGGATGGTGGTATTAAAGGGCTATTGTATTATAAATTGTCTATTATGGAAGATGAGAATATAAAATATTCTATCAATGTTGAAAAGGGTGTAAAGTCCAGTCTTAAATCTTTGAACATTGGCGATTATAAAAATATAACTAAGATATTAGGAGTTTTACTAGATAATGCAATAGATGCAAGTAAGAAAAGTAAACATAAGAAAATAAATATATCTGTTATAAAAGATAATAAAAATATAGTCTTTAAAATTTATAATACTTATAAAGGTAAAATTGATATAGAAAAAGTTGGTACTGGTTATACTTCAAAAGGTAAGGGCCATGGATATGGATTAAGATTAGTTAAAGATATAATAAATGAGAACAAGGTATTTGATATTAGCCATGATTTGGAAGATAACTATTTTGTATCAAGTTTATATATAAAAAAATAAAAATCAGGATTTCCTGATTTTTTCTGTTTTAAAATTATCTTTCTATCATTGCTTTTGGCATAGAAGGTTCATCTACCCAAACTACAATGCATCCAGCTGATGCTGTTGCTGCAACTGCTGCTCCTAATGCTGTTAATACTGAAATAACTGCTGCTTTCATTACTATATCCTCCTTTACTAGATTATTTAATCACTAATTACTTAGTGTTTAAACCATAATTCTTATAATTTTTATAAGGCATTTTAAATGCTTTATATGTAAGTGGAGATATTAATATACATTCTATAATAAGTCCAAATATTAAAACGTTTATGATTAAATTATTTGTTATTAATAATGTTATTATGAAATAACTTATTACAACTATTATCGAAAGAATTTTAAATCTAATTCTTTTTTTCTTTTTGATCAATGGTCTTTTTACCGTATCTGCTGGTGCATAAGCTGCTACTAATATAAAAGCTATTAAATAAAGTAAATATAAAACTACTTTGTCTAGCACTATATATTTAGAAAGAAATGCTCCTCCTAGAAACAATAAACTTGAAAATACTAAGCATATCCATGATTTGTTAGCGTGCATTCCAAATGCAAACATTCTGATAAAGTTAAATGTTATAAGTAAGAATAGTAATTCTTTAGCAATTTTTAAAATAAAAGCTAAAATAAATATTACTATTGTTTTAGTTATTGTTAGATATATACCTTCTATTCCATACATAACTTCATCCATTTTATCATTCGAATAAGAAGGATATTGTTTTTTTATTGCAATTCTAATAGAATTTAGTAAACGTTTTTTCATACTTCACCTCGTTTATCTAATTTATGATTTAATTTTAGTATACTTAAACTAAAAAGATATTTTATTAGTTTTAAATCATAAATAAATAAGCTAAAAATGATTTATTTATTATTTAAAACAAACATTTTTTGCCTTTTAACTTCAAAAAATTACCATTTAGCTTTGTTTTCGTTCTTTTGACGAATAATTTTGTATTATTAAATAGTCGTTTGCGAAATTTGTCGAAATTTGATGAACGCAAATGGTTGAAATCAGGTGTTTACATGCGGTATATTAGTATTGTAAGCAATAAGGGAAGTGAGGTGTACGTATGACGAGATTGGGTAAGATAAAGTGGTTCAATAATGAAAAAGGATACGGCTTTATCGAAGGCGAACATGATGAAGATATCTTTGTTCATTATTCTGCAATCAAACAAGATGGTTATAAATCACTATCTGAAGGACAAATGGTAGAGTATGAATTATTAGAGACTGAAAAGGGATTACAAGCTATCAATGTCAAAGAAGTATCAAATGCTACTGTTAGATAGTAGCATTTGTTTTTGTATTGTGATATAATTTAAGTGTAGGAGGATTGATAATATGAAGTACAACATTCGTGGTGAAAAAGTAGAAGTAACCCAAGCAATAAGATCTTATATAGAAGATAAGATTGGAAAACTTGATAAGTACTTTGAAAACGCTGATAACATAACTGCAAGCGTGGTAATTAAGGTTCGCGGAAAAGAACAAAAAATTGAGATAACAGTACCAGCTATGCATTATACGTTAAGAAGCGAAGAGGCACACTCAGATTTGTATGCAGCTATCGATTTAACAGTTGATAAGCTAGAAAGGCAAATAAGAAAACATAAAACGAAGATCAATTCTAAAAACAAGAAAAACGTAATTCAAAACTTTGAAATTGATTTAGAAGATAAGTTTGAAGAAGATGAATCAAAGGTTTTAAAAAGAAAGAAAGTAGATATGAAACCAATGGATGAAGAAGAAGCTATAATGCAAATGGAAATGTTAGGACATTCATTCTTTGTATTTAAAAATGCTGAAACTAATAATATTTGCGTTCTATATCTAAGAAAAGATGGAAATTACGGAATTATTGAAACAAATTAATAATAAACTTAAAGGAAAATAGTTAAAAATCTTTAATTATTTTCTTTTTTTTGTTACAATATTTTTTAAGGAGATGATTTGAATATATGTTAGGATTTTTAAAGAAAATTTTTGATCATGAATATAAAGAATTAAAGAAGTTTAAATTAATTGCAGATGAAGTATTTGAGTTAGATGATAAATATAAAAAGATGACTGATAAACAACTTCAAGGATGCACTAATAAATTAAAAAAGAGATTAAAAGATGGTGAAACGGTAGATGATATATTACCAGATGCTTTTGCAGTAGCTAGAGAAGCAGCTTACCGTGTAATTGGGGAAAAGCCATTTTATGTACAGGTTTTAGGAGCCCTTGCAATTCATTTTGGTAATATTGCAGAAATGAAAACTGGTGAAGGTAAAACTTTAACTTGCGTTATGCCAGCATACTTAAATGCATTAACTGAAAAAGGTGTTCACGTAGTAACGGTTAACGAATATTTAGCAACTCGTGATGCCGAGTGGATGGGTCAAATATATAGATTTTTAGGATTAACAGTAGCTGTTAACTTAAGAGAAATGTCATCTAAGGAGAAAAAAGAAGCTTATAACTGTGATATTTTATATTCAACAAATAACGAATTGGGTTTTGACTACCTAAGAGATAACATGGTTGTTAACGCTGAGGATAGAGTTCAAAGACCACTTCATTTTGCAATTATAGATGAGGTTGACTCTGTATTAATTGATGAGGCTAGAACTCCACTTATAATATCTGGTGGTGTTATGAAGTCAGCTAATCTTTATAAGGATGCTGATAGATTTGTTAAAACTTTAAGAGAAAATGAAGATTATACAATAGATGAAAAAACAAAAGATATAACCTTAACAGACCAAGGAACGGAAAAAGGTGAAAAATACTTTAGAATAGCAAACCTTTATGATATTGAGCATTCTGCATTAGTTCACCACGTTAATCAAGCATTAAAAGCAAACTATACAATGCATAATGATGTTGATTATGTTGTTCAAGAAGGTAAGGTTGTAATTGTTGACCAATTTACCGGAAGACTTATGCCAGGTAGAGCATTTTCTGACGGGCTTCATCAAGCAATTGAAGCTAAAGAAAACGTAGAAATAGAAGAAGAAACAAAGACACTTGCTACCATTACATTCCAAAATTACTTTAGAATGTATGAAAAGTTATCTGGTATGACAGGTACTGCTAAAACAGAGGAAGAAGAATTTAGAAACATATATAATATGTATGTAATTGAAATTCCAACTAACTTACCAGTAATAAGAGTTGATGCAGCTGATTTAATTTATTCAACAAAAGAAGAAAAATATAAGGCAATAATCGCTGAAATCAAAAGAAGACACGAAAAAGGACAACCAGTATTAGTTGGTACAATTGCAATTGAAACCAATGAATTATTAAGTAGTATGCTAAAGAAAGCTCATATAAAGCATGAAATATTAAATGCTAAAAACCATGCAAGAGAAGCAGAAATAATTGCAAAAGCAGGTGAGAAGGGCTCTGTTACTATTGCAACTAATATGGCAGGACGTGGTACTGATATCAAGCTTGGAGAAGGTGTTAAAGAGTTAGGCGGATTATGCGTAATAGGTACTGAAAGACACGAGTCAAGACGTATAGATAACCAGTTAAGAGGACGTTCAGGTCGTCAAGGTGATCCAGGTTATAGCCAATTTTTCGTATCATTTGAAGATGAATTAATGGTAAGATTTGGTACTGATAGATTTAAGTCTATCTTAGAAATGGCTGGTTTAGATAGTGAAAGAAACATGCGTAGTAGAACTATTACAAGATCAGTTGAAACAGCACAAAAAAGAGTTGAAGGAAACAACTTTGATGCTCGTAAACATTTATTACAATATGATGATGTAATGGGTAAACATCGTGAAATAATGTATGCTAGGAGAAATGAAATACTAGACAATGAAGATGTTCACAACTATGTTATTAATACAATGAAAGAGCTTATTGAATTACTAGTAAGAAGACACACTAATGAACATGGTGTAATTTTAGAAGCTGATTGTAATGAAATAGTTGAATATGTAAATGAAAACTTACTTAATAATTCTAACTTAAAATTATCTGAAATATTAAATAAGGAAATAAATGACATAATTGATGTTATACAAAGCAAGGTATTAAAAGAATATGAAGAAAAAATAAAAGAATTACCTGATGAAATAAGAAAAGACTTTGAAAAAGCTATAAGCTTACAAGTAATTGATAACTACTGGATGGAACATATTAATACTATGGACCACTTAAGAGAAGGTGTTTCATTAAGGGGTTATGCTAATGAGGATCCTCTTCAAGCTTATATAAGAGAAGGATTTGAATTATTTGATAAAATGTTAGATAACATTTGTAAAGATACTACTTTGTATTTATTAAAAGCTGAAATAAGACAAAATCTGCAAGCAAAGCAAGTTAAGGGAAGTACTAACGAAGCAAAAGAACAAGGAGTAAAAAAGACTATTAAAAAGGGTAAGAAAATAGGACGTAATGACATGTGTCCATGTGGTTCGGGAAAAAAATATAAGAATTGCTGTGGAAAGTAGTATAAAACAAGGAAAAAATTGAATTTAAGAAAGGTAACAAATTTGTTGTTTGTCAACCAATAAATAAAAATGTGGACAAAATCCATTGAAATTAAATGATGTCAGCAAAAAGTAATTTGTTGACATTTTTTATTGAAGGGGATGAAAAGAATGATGGAGTTAAATAATTTATTAAAATCATTAGATATTGATAAAGATTATCACGACAAAATTTTTGGCAATATGATATTTGAAAATTTATATACAAAAGTAGATTTAAATAAGTATGCTGCTATAAAAAATAAAATTTATTGGATGAGCTTATTGATATATAGAATATCTATGACAAACTATTTAAAATCGATTAACAAGAATATTAATTTTGAAAATAAATTTATTAATATCGAAAAAAACAATCTAATGGTTTTTCATTTATCGCTAAACATTACAAGTGAAATTTGTAAACAATTTAGTAATGGTGAAATATATCCATCATATATTTCAATGTTATGTAGGCAAATAATAGAACAAATATGTTTTATTAAAGAAGTTAAAAATGAAAATATAAATTTACAACTTATAGTAGAATCTGCTTTAGAATCGTATAATAAACAATTAGGAGCAAAAAGCTTAAATATACAAGAATTGAATGATAATAATAAAGGATTACTGAAAGTTTTTAAAGGTAAAAAATCATATGGAAAACTTGCAAAAAAATATAAATATGGGTATATGTATAATTTCTTTTCTGGAGATATTCATTTATTATCACAAATTGATAAATTAATACCATTTAATACCAATCATTCAACGCAGTATTATGATATATATTTTAATTGTATTTTAACTTTGTTAAAGGATTATTTCTTGCTCATAAATGATTATAATACTGAAGTAAAAGTAGATGTGACAAAATTAAATCAAATTAATTTTATGGAAATAAAAGATAGTTAATTAGATGGATTAATCAACTATCTTTTATTTTTTATTAGATTGAATTGAAATAATAGTGATTAAAGAAAGGATAAGTGACAATAATGATCAATATTAGAAAAAGGGGTAAAGTGTATCAATATTGCTTTGAAGCAGGGAAGGTAAATGGAAAAAGAAAACAAATAACTAAATCAGGTTTTAAAACTAAAAATGAGGCATATATAGCTGGACAAAAAGCATACGATGAATTTATAAATGGAATAACTAATGTAGAGTGTAATATGTTATATGGAGATTATTTAGACTATTGGATGAAAGAATATTTTGAAATAAACTATAAATATTCTACTGCAAGGAGATATAAAGAATCTTTTAGGAATATTAAAAAGGAATTAGGTAATTATAAGTTATCAATTTTAACACCATATATTCTAAATCAAGCGCTATTAAAGTTATATCAAACATCTGGCACAAGGAACGCATTAAGAAATTATCAAAAGGTTATTAAAAGTTCGTTGAGGGATGCAACTTACTATTTTGGATTTATTAAGAATAATCCGGCTGGTGATTTGGAGATACCTAGAGTATTATCATTTGAACTAAAAAAAACAATATAGGTCACATCTATACTGAAGAAGAAATAGAAATAATTTTGGGCAGATTTAAGAATAACAAAGTTTTTGTATGTGCATTTTTAACTGCTTGCTATACGGGAATGAGAACTGGTGAAGTATTTGCTTTAACTTGGGATGATATTGATTTAGAAAATAGAATAATAAAAATTAATAAGACCGTTTACGCAAAAGATAAAGAAGAAAATGGCAGATGGTATTTAGGTACAACAAAAACAATAGGCAGTAGTAGAGAAGTTTATATTTGTGATACTCTATATTCAGTATTATCTGATTATAAAAATCTACAAGTTAAATATAAAAAAGAATATGGCAAAAAGTATAAAAGATATACCTTAAAAGAAATAAAAAATAAATATGGTAAGTTAATAGAATATAAAGTTATAGAAAGTCAATCTGGAAATAATAAAATTCAAATGGTATTTACTAGGAAAGATGGAACTTATTCAGGAACAGATATTATTAGATATCCATTTAGAATAATTCATTATGAATTAGGAATTCAATGTAGATTTTACGATTTAAGAGGAAGTTTTGCTACTATAAGTTTAAGAGGCGGGTGTGAAATAAAAGATATTGCAGAGGTGTTAGGGCATAAAAGAATAGAAACTACCGAAAAATATTATATTTCAAGTACAAGTGAAGATAAGAAAACGGTTTCAAAAATATTAGAACAAAATCTCAAAAACTATAGTAATCTTAAAATGTAGATAAATTGTTATTTTTATGAAATGATGATATAATTTTATATGAAAAATTTACTTTGGAGAAGAAATATGAGTGATAATTTTAAATATAGTGAATGGAGAAAAAATGAAAATATAAAACGATATGAAATTCCTAATGTTGAAAACTATTTTGAAGATTTAATGAATATTGAACATTCATTTTCAGGAAGAATGGATATACCATTAGCAAACACTTTTATAATGGAAGCGGTTCAATTAGTTGTTAATTCTATTTCTCTTTTTGAATTAGGTTATTTTGATAATGCTTACTATTCCTTAAGGGAAGCTATTGAAATATCAACAACAATAGTTTATTTATCAGATATGCCAGATGAAGAAAGACGAGAAAAAATGGAAGATTGGAAAAATACTAAAGATTTTCCAATGCAAGGACAAATGTTAAATCAGTTATATCAATATGGGATAGTAATATCCGATATGAAAGAGAAAATGGAATCATTTTTTGATGAAATAAAAAATGTTAGCAAAAAGATAAATAAATGTATTCATAAACAGGGGTTAAGATTCTTTTATGTTAGCAGAAATCATCCAATAAATATAAAAAAGGATGATAAAGTATTTATTGAAAATTATGTTGACTTTTTGGAAAAAACTATTGGAATAATTGCAGTTATGAGATTGGCAATAGATCCATATCCTGTATTATTAATGGATGAAGAAATATTATTAAGATGTTTTGATTCGATGACAGAAGCATATAAAAATGAATTTGTAGAAAAATATATTACAAATGAAACATTAAAAGATTATAAAAAAACAGAAATGTACATAAATCACTATAATGGACATATTACCGAAGAAAAAAAGAATTATGCTGTTTTTGATATAATGAAACATCAAGTTATAGATACAACAAAAAGAAAAGAGATATTATCGCAAATCCATTTATTAGATAATACGGATAAAATAGCAACATATATAGCATTGATTTCTAAAAAGGTTGTAAAGATATATACTTATGGTGGTCTTCAAATGTATTTTACTGATAGAAAAACAAACAGAAAGGCACTTTCATGGGATGGTATGGAATTTAAACAATTTGAAGAAAGTAATGAAAAATTTAATCAAAATTATGATGAAGTTTTTATATCAGTATTCACTTATAATATAGGAGATAATAAACAAGAATCTTTTTTTGTCGAACATAATGAGTGTTTAAACGATTATGACATTAATTTGATAAAAGAATTGTCTGTAGATAAAATTATGGAAGACCAGGGTTGACACTAAATAATATATTTTATATAATTGTAGCAAGTGAACGGATGTGGACACTGTCCACAATATGTACACGTTAGAGAAATACTTATAGTACAGGTAATATCATAAATACAAATAATATAGATGTTACCTAGTCTGGAAAAGCCTGAAATACAGGTAATATTATAAATACAAATAATACAGATAATATGGGAGTACAAAGTTCATGTGGCTCAGGAAAAAAATACAAACAATGCTGTGGAAAGTAGGCTCGCAAAGCCTTATAAATAAATGGCTTGCGAGTTTTTCTATGATTACAATATTTAGGTAATTTTAGGAATGTCTTTTGTCTTAGATAAGTTGTTGAATAAAAACTTGCAATGTTTCAATAAAAAATTCTCTAAAAATTAATATTTATTACTATCTGATGCAATAAGAGGCTAAGATTTATTCTTAGTCTTTTTATAATTTATGATATAATGAATGTAGGTGGTTTTATGTCTAAAGTATCTAATGTTATAACAATGCTAGAATTGTTACAAAACGGAAAAAAATATAGTATTAATGAACTTTCTAATGAGCTTGAAGTATCAGAAAGGATGATTAGAGTTTATAAAGAAGATTTAGAAAAAGCAGGAATTTATGTAGATACAATTATGGGACCATATGGAGGATATGTATTAAATCAGCAGATTCGTATGCCAAT
>ULQF01082077.1_pt1 | contig 9841 bp, 6 predicted proteins | sample 1954211 | NCBI WGS metagenome assembly ULQF01 (sample SAMEA4835648, study PRJEB28245) | human gut metagenome | biome: gut microbiome; material: fecal sample | place: Denmark | collected 2008 | reverse complement strand
GCCTCCGTTTCCATCTTTGTCTCGCGCGACTTGTCATCTTCCAGCTCGGGCGCCTTGTCATCCAGCAGAAGAAGTTCTGTTTCATATGCCGCATGCCACGTTTCCGTCTTTTCCTCTTCCATTTCCGGCAATGCAGGAAACGCTGCTCCCGCATGGAGGCTCGCCGCCTCATCGTACGCGATGCCGCCGAGTTCCGGACTCATCAGCTTGCGGAATACATAATTCGCCGTCGCAAGCACCTCCGGCCGGCTTCGGAAGTTTTTGTCGAGATCAATTCTCTGCTGGCTTTCCCCGTCCTTCGCATACGTATGATATTTTTCCAGAAACAGCTCCGGCCGCGCCAGGCGGAATCCGTAGATGCTTTGCTTGATATCGCCGACCATAAACCGGTTCCATCTGCCTTCCTCCTCGCCGGACACTGCAGAGAGCAGTGCCTCCTGGATAAAGTTGCTGTCCTGATACTCATCGATCATGATTTCGCGGAACTGTTCCGAAAGCTCCCGCGCCGCATCGGTCCGCACCAGACGGCCGTCCTCCTGCTGCACAAGAATTTCGAGCGCAAAGTGTTCCAGATCGGCATAATCAAGAATATTTTTGCTCCGTTTTTTCTCTGCAAACGCTTTCGCAAACTGCTCCGTCAGATCGATCAGCACGCCGATCGGCTCCCCGCAGTCCGCAATCTCCTCCGCAATCTCGGCGCTGTCCTTCTCGAAAAACTGCTCTTTTAATTTCTGCAGTTCTTTTTTGCATGCATCGCGCTCTGCCTTCACCTGATCTTTCAGCGCCTCGCTCACATCGTCTGCCTTTTTCCGCGAAAGCGCCTTGAACTTCATTCCGGCCATCGCGCGCACCATTCCGTCGAACGATTCCGTCTCGATCAGCTCTTCCACCATCTGCTGATCTGATGCCAGCGCCTCGTCATACAGATACGGTCCGCCAGGGCTTACCGCCGTTTTTCGGTTTTCCTCAATTCCTTCCAGAATACTCGAGAGCCGCTTTTTCGCCTCAGCCATCAGTACCTGTACCCAGATGCTTTTCTGCACCGCCTCCGGCGAATCGATCTGATACGCCGCCCGGCACTCTTCGAGCCACTGCTCCGGCCACGGATAACTCATGGAAAATTCATACAGCTTCAGCACGAGCGCGTCGAGTCCGTCATCCTGTTTTCCTGCCGCGTAGCTCTCCACAAACCGTGTAAACGCAGGATCTTTTTCCGCAAACCGCTCCTCCATCACCTTCTGGATCACGTCACTTTTCATCAGGCGGATCTCTCCCTCATCCGCCATGCGGTATACCGGATCAAGATCGATCATCTGAAAATAATTTTTTATCACATACGAGCAGAAGCCATGGATCGTGCTGATCTGTGCATGGTGAAGCAGGGTCTGCTGCCGCTGTAAATGCTCATTCTCTGGATTTTCCTCGAGGCTCTGCTGCAGGGCGCGGCCGATTCTCTCTTTCATTTCTCCCGCCGCTGCACGCGTAAAGGTCACGACAAGAAGCTGATCAATATCAATCGGGCGCACGGGATCTTTCACCATCGCAAGGATCCGCTCTACCAGAACCGCCGTCTTTCCGGAACCTGCCGCTGCGCTGACCAAAAGATTCCGGTCTCTCGTATCAATGACTTTCTGCTGTTCCGCTGTCCATTTTACTGCCATTTATCTCTCCCTCTTCTTTCTGGCTGATTACTTTCTCATACATGGAAAACTGCATTTCTCTTTCCTTTCCGGAAGGCAGTCACTCTTTTTGATCACTTTGTGTTATCTCCTGCATCGCCTTCATCAGCAGTTCCGTGTCCATGCCCTTCAGTTTGCGGTACTCGTATCCCTGAATTTTCTGGTCAAAACCGCAGATTCCCTGATATTCACAGTACGCACACGCCGTCGCACCGTCCCGCTGATACGGGGAAATTTTTACATTGCCCGAGAAAATGCCCTCGCCGATCTCACGCACCTTCTTTCTGGTGTACGTACGGATCACATCAAACTGCTCCGGCGACGCTACTTTCGAATAGCTCGTATAACTTCCATCCTTCTTCTTTCCAACCGGAATCACATCGGATGTCGTTCCGTCCTCAAGCACGCGGTCGAGAAGCTCCACAACTTTCCGGTCCGCATTCACAAGACCGTCCATCCGCAGCGCTTTCAGCATCCGCCGGCCCCACGCCTCGTCGGTCTCATCCTCCTCCTGATCGAGCATCGGATCATCAATATGATAATAGAACACGCCCGCCGGCTCCACCTGCTTGCCGGGATGCTTTTTCTGCTCCAGTTCCACCGCCGCATCGAGATAAACAGCAAGCTGCAGCTGCAGTCCATAATAGAGCGCCACCAGGTCGAGCGACGTATTTCCCGTCTTGTAATCGATAATTTTCACATAGACCTTATCGTCCGTCTCGCAGAGATCCACGCGGTCAATCCGTCCGCGCAGACGCATTTTCTCATGCTCCGACAGATCGATGTTGATCGCCGACAGCGAGTCCTCCATCGAGAACGAAACCTCGAATTCCCCTGGCTCAAATTCTCCCTGCCGGATCTGCTGCTGCAGTGCCCAGACAGTTCGTTTCAGGATCCGCTTCACGCGGATAATGCGGTACTGATTCCGGCTTGAACTCTGAAAAATTGTGTTTCCATAGTCCGCCATCGTCTCCTCGACACACTCCTCAATCAGACGGTCACGCGTGTCATCGGTCACCGTCTTCCAGGTCTCACCGTTCTCCTGCAGTTTTTTCGAAAACTTCTCAAGCGCCTCATGCATGACCGTTCCCATATCCGCCGCTTTCAGCTCATACTGATCCCGCTCGCGGATCTGAAGGCCGAACTCCATAAAGTGGGCAAACGCACACGCCGCATACTTTTCCAGCCGCGTTGCACTGTTTTTTAACGTATCTCCGTACAGTGCCGATGCCGCACTCTTTCCGATTACACCGTCCGCACAGCGCAGAAACGCCGCTTTTCGATACGTCTCCGCCGGAATTCCCGCCTCCGGATGTGCTGCATACCAGCGGTAAAGCTCCTCAAACAGCGGATCGATCTCTCCCTCCGCCGCTCTGCCAAGCTCCTCCAGAAACAGTGCCTCGCCGGAACGCGGCATTTCCAGTTTTTCCTCCGGTTTTTCCTCTTTTTCAATATCCCGCACCGGAATCTCCGGGAAGAGTTTTCGTATTTCGTTGATCAAATACGACGGATTCTGCGCCTCGCCGGACGCGCCCGCTTTCGCAAAGGAAAGGTACAGCCGCTCCGACGGTTTTGTCAGATTTCGGTAGAGATGGAATTTCTGCTGATACATCGTCTCCCGCGCCGTCGGGGACAGCTTCGCATCCGCCCGTTCCAGCTCCTCGCGGTCATATTCCGAGAGAATGCCGCCGCCCGCGTCGTGGCGCGGAATCAGCCCGTCATTCACGCCGACGAAAAACAGCACGCGGATGTCCTTCAGACGCGACCGTTCATTATCACCGATCAGTACCTGGTCCGCCGTCGGCGGAATAATACCGACAGATGCCTCCGCAAAGCCCGCCTCCAGAATTTCCTGATACTCTGCCAGCGTCATCTTCTCATCGCCCAGCACCTCGACAATTTTGTCCAGCAGCTCCATGACAATGCCGTAAATCTGGCTGTATTCTTTTGCGAACGCCTCCTGTCCCTGCTGCTCAAACTGCTGCCGCCGCTCCTCGAGCTTTTGCTGCATCTGATTCTGCACTGCCAGTGCATACAGCGCCTCGGTCCGCTCCCGCACAGTGGCATCTTTCTTTTTCATCTGCTCCGCAAACGGCTGCACTTCGGCATAGAACTTCTCCCGCAGAAGATTGCGCTGCGGCACTTCATCCGGCTTGATGCCGCGGTAACCCCTCGTCCACGTCTCCCCATACGCTTTCAGCCCACGGATGCCAAGTGCCAGGACATAGTTTTCCATCGCATCTGTCTCCTCACGGTTCAGACTCGAAAGACCGCAGCGCAGATAGCGGAAGACACTCTCGTAGGAAAAGCTCTGCACGACCATCTCAATCGCCGCGCGCAGAAATTCGACGAACGGGTTCATCAGGACGGAATGTTTTTCATCAACGAAGTACGGAACACCGCATTTTTCAAAGATTTCCCGCGCATACGTACCGTAAACGGAGAGATCTCCGGTCAGAACGGCGAAATCCTGGTAGCGCATGCCCTCCTCGCGCACCATGCGGCGGATCAGACGCACCGTCTCTTCCAGCTCGGCACGCGGATTCGGCGCTACGCTGATATAGATTCCCTGCTGGTTCGCCTCGTGTCCTGCTGCCGGATTTCCCGTCTTTGCTTCCGTTCCTGATTCCGGTCTTTTTTCTATTCCATTTCCGGAAAATCCTCTCTTCCCATACCGGAACAGTCTCTGCTCCAGCTGATCCATCGTGCTTCCCGGCTGAAAACGGCCATGTCCCGAGCGTCTGACCCAGATTTCCGGCTCCACCGGGCACCCTGCTTCATCTGCCGCTTTCATGAGCTGCTGGACAAGCTGGCGGCTCATCGCAAAAAGCTGATGCGGAATCGCCTTTTTATACGGGTCCTCCCGCTCATCCATAATAATCGTCACATAAACCTTCGCACAGAGCCGGAACAGCTTTCCAAGCACACCGATCTGCACCGGCGTAAATCCGGTAAACCCATCCACCAGTACCTCACTGTTTTTAATCAGCTCCGATTCTTCCAGCTTTCCCGCCAGAACTTCCAGCACATCCTCCGCCGTCACGTAACGGTTTTCCAGATATTCCTCAAACGCACGGTAGATCACACCGGTGTCCTTCAGCTTTGCCGCCAGCAGCTTTTTCTCTCCCGTCTCTTCCGCCCACGTATCAAGCTCGGACGGCGCAATCTGATACTGCTTCAGCTCGGAAATCAGCGATTTCATCTGCGAAACCGCACCGGTTCTTTTTAACGTGCTGCCAAGAATTGTCAGCTCCTTTTTCTTTTCCTGCGCAACGCGCTTCACCACGAGGCTTTTTCCCGTCTCTTCAAGCACCGGATACAGGCTTCCGCCGGTCTCCTCAAAAATACGGTAGGCCAGACGTTGAAAACTTAAAATATCAATATTTAAAATTCCGCCCGCCGGATGCAGAGACACGAGTTCTTTCTGCGTCTGCATCGTAAACTGCTCCGGCACGACGATCAGATAATTTTTCTCCGGGTGGCGCGCCGCTTCCGCCAGGATTTTTTCATACGCATACCGCGATTTTCCGGCCCCCGAATTTCCCATAATAAACTGCAGACTCATACCTTGCTCCTCCTGTTCTGATCCATTTCTGCCCCAAAATAAACATAGCTACAGTATAGCAGACTCTTTTTTTTGATGCAATCAACCTGCTGTAGAACAACCTTCATAAAAACCATTCTTCCCACATACATTATAGTAAAAACGCCCGCCTGTTCCGCCCCCGCAGACGGCTTTTCAAAAAGGAGTGTGCCCGCCCATGAGTTCCAAAACGAAAATTGTTGTACTACATATGAAAGAAGTGGTTTACACCGCTGTTTTTCTTGCTCTCGCGCTGATCCTTCTCGTGGTGTTTCTGATCATGTTCTCCGGGAAGAAGGATTCTGCGAAAAAACCTTCTGTCACCACTGCTGCTTCCGCCGAAAATGCACGCTACATTCCCGGCATCTACACCTCCACGATCTCCCTCGGCGACCAGACCTTCGATGTGCAGGTCAATGTTGAGCAGGACCGCATCACCGCGATTTCACTGAATAACTTAAGTGAAACCACCGCCGCCATGTATCCGCTCATGGAGCCCGCGCTCGATTCCATCGCAAGCCAGATCTATGTGAATCAGACGACGGAAGGCCTCATCTACGGAGAGGACGACCGCTACACCTCCGAACTGCTCGTCTCCGCGATCAATCAGGCGCTCGAACAGGCTCAAAATCCTTCCTCCGCAGAATCCTGATCTTTCCATGCAAAAAGGCCTCGAAGCATTCTTCTGCTCCGAAGCCTTTTTTCTGTCGTGCATCTCAAAATTTGATTGTCTGCACCAATTTGGATTATCTTTGTTTCTTTCCGTATTTCCTGTTTTGTTTTTTACAGCTGGTCGAGTTCCTCTCTCCAGAGCTTCACGCACGCATCACTCGGCATACGCAGGTCGCCGCGCGGGGATACCGCAACGCTTCCGACCTTCGGGCCATCCGGCAGGCAGGAGCGTTTGAACTGCTGCGCGAAAAATCTCCAGTAGAACGTTTTCAGCCATTTTAAGATCGTCGCATCATCGTAGACACCGGCAAATGCAAGTTTTGCCACACGGTAAATCTTGAGCGGTTCGTACGTCACACGCAGCATATAGTATAAGAAGAAATCATGAAGCTCGTACGGTCCGACGAGATCTTCTGTTTTCTGAGAAATGACACCATCTTTCGGCGGCAGCAGTTCCGGGCTGACCGGCGTGTCGAGCACATCCAGAAGGATATCGGAAAGTGCTTTTTCCCCGCAGGTGTCCGCATAATACTGCACCAGATGGCGCACCAGGGTTTTCGGTACGGACGCATTGACGGCATACATCGACATATGGTCGCCATTGTACGTTGCCCAGCCAAGTGCCAGCTCGGAAAGATCACCAGTTCCAATAACCATACCGCCGGACTGGTTGGCAAGATCCATCAGAATCTGGGTTCTCTCACGCGCCTGTCCGTTTTCATACGTCACATCGTGTTTCTCCGGATTCTGTCCGATATCGCGGAAATGAAGATTGACTGCCTCCTTAATATCAATCTCTTTTAAGGTTGCGCCAAGACATCTTGTCAGCTCACAGGCATTCTGATACGTACGGTCCGTCGTCCCAAAGCACGGCATCGTCACAGACAGGATCTGCTTTCTCGGAATCCCGAGCAGATCAAATGCTCTTGCCGTTACGAGCAGCGCCAGCGTCGAATCAAGTCCGCCGGAAATACCGATGACTGCGCTCTGGCAATGGGTATGCGCCAGACGTTTTTTCAGTCCCATAGCCTGAATATTTAAAATTTCGTCGCATCGCTGATCACGGTTATGCTTATCCGACGGTACGAATGGCCGTGGATCGAAGTAACGGGTCAGCTTTGTCTCTTCTATTGACAAGGAGAATCGAACGACCTGATACCCATCGGTTCTCTGCTCCGGATACGTGGTCATCCTTCTGCGCTCACTTGTGAGACGATCCACATCGAGATCTGCACAAATAATCTGATTCTCAAATCGTTTTGCCTCGGCAAGAATGGTTCCGTTTTCAGCAATCAGATGCTGTCCGCCAAAGACAAGATCTGTCGTCGACTCGCCCTCACCTGCTGTCGCATAAATGTAGCCGCAGATCAGACGCGCCGACTGTGCGCTCACAAGGCTTCTCCGGTAACTGTCTTTTCCAACCATTTCATCACTGGCAGAAAGGTTTACGACCACTGTCGCACCGGCCAGCGCATGCGCCACACTCGGCGGATTTGGGGTCCAGAGATCCTCACAGAGCTCTGCCGCAACCTTAAGACGCGGCATTTTTTCACACTGGAAGAGCAGATTCATGCCAAACGGAACCTCTTTTCCAAAAAATTCCGTTGTTGTCACCGCTTCTTTTCCCGGCGTAAAATGACGCAGCTCATAAAATTCATTGTAGTTCGGCAGATACTTTTTCGGCACAATGCCGAGAAGCTCTCCGTGACAGAGCACAGCGGCTACATTGAACAGCTTTCCGCCCTGTTCCCACGGCAGTCCGACAAAAATCAGCGCATCGGTCTCTTTCGTACCATCGGCAATTTCCTTTAATCCTTCTTTCGCCGCATCAATCATCTGACTCTGCCAGAATAAGTCACTACAGGTGTAGCCGGTAAGAGCCAGCTCCGGGAGCACCATCACCTTTGCTCCCCCGCCCTCCATTTTATGAATCGTTTCCAGAATGACTCTCGTATTTTCTCTGACATCCGCTACCACTACCGCACAGGAAGCGGCGGCAACTTTTACGAATCCCTGTTTCATCTCTTTCTTCCTCCACTATCTGGTTCCCTGTTACAGATTTTCTGCAAACAGAAGCTCTCACAGCCTCCGTTTCGCCTGAAACAGTACTGTTATTTGCTTTTGCGCAGTAATTCTTTCAGATCCTCGGTAGAAAATTCATAGGCGCTGTTGCAGAAATGACATTTCAGCTCCACCGGTTTTGCTTCCTGAATCATTTCGTTCAGCTCTTTTCTTCCGACTGCAATCAGCGCTTTGGACACACGCTCACGGCTGCAGTTGCAGTAAAACTGGGTCGGCACGGTATCGTTGATCACAAGGTCCATGTCTCCAAACAGTTTTTCAAGAATCTGCTCCGGAGTCAGACCCTCGTCAAGGAATGCGGTAACGGAATTGACTTCTGCCAGACGCTGCTCCAGTTTTTCAATGACTTTCTCATCGCAGAACGGCATCAGCTGAATGATAAAGCCGCCGGCCTGACGGACGGTATTGTCTTTGTTCATCAGCACACCGAGTCCGACGCTGGACGGAACCTGCTCACTCGTTGCAAAATAGTAGGTCAGATCCTCTGCGATCTCACTCGTCTGCAGAACGCACTGTCCGACGTACGGCTCTTTCAGTCCCAGGTCTTTGATGACATCCATGAATCCGACGCCGACAGCACCTGCCACGTCAAGTTTTCCTTTTTTGTTGGCCGGAATCACGACGTCCGGGTTTCCGACGTAACCTTTTACATTTCCTTTGGAATCTGCTGTTACGGTAATGCCGTTCAGCGGTCCGCCGGCATGGATGCGCAGGGTCAGAAGGTCTTTATCTCCCTTCATCATAACGCCCATCATTGCACCTGCCGTCAGAAGGCGGCCCAGCGCTGCGGTTGCAACCGGGCTCGTGTTGTGATCCTGGCGTGCTGTCTCTACGGTTTCTCTTGTTGTCGCTGCAAACGCACGAATCTGTCCGTCTGCCGCTGTTGCTCTTACAATATAATCCATGTTTCTCTCCTATTTCTCACTTTTTCCTTTTTCTCTTGCTACGACATAAATACGTTCGCTCTCCGGTCTCGGCGCATCCTTTGTGAATGCATCGTAAGCCGTTACAAACTCCATGCCTGCCTCTTCCAATAAGCGGCAGATCGTCGCAAGATCGTACGCTCTCTGATAATGTACCTCCTCAAATTTACGGTACAGATCGGAATCTTCTCCCTCCGGGATGAAAATGGCGAGCTCATATTCGTTGATTTCTTCCTCCGGGTCATAGTAATTATCCCAGATGAAGCTTGCTTCTTCGCGGTTTTCCGCAATCGTAGTCTCACCCATCTGTTCATATTTATACCTTGTATTCAAGTCAAAGATAAACATGCCCTTCGGATCCAGATAATTATTGACGAGTGAAAATACTTCCCGCAGATCGTCTTCCTCCAGAATATAGTTGATAGAATCGCAGATGCTCACAACCGCCTTCACGGTTCCGTAGAGCTCAAATTCCCGCATATCCTGAAGCAGATATAAAATGTTTAAGCCGGACTCGGCGCGTTTTTCACTGGCAATCTCGAGCATATCCTCAGAATTGTCCACGCCGATCATATCGTAGCCCTCTTCGGCGAGCAGCTCGGTCATGTTTCCCGTTCCGCAGCCAAGATCGAGCACCAGTCCGTCTTCCACCTGATATTCTTTTAAAAGCTGAATCAGATATTTGCTCCAGGCAGGATAGTCCACGTTGTCCATGAACATGTCATATACCTGGGCAAAACTGGTATAACTTTCATTCATCTTTCTTTTCTCCTTCATCGTTTACAGTAGCTACGCCTTATTGTATCACATCACACAGGGCAACTCAATATACGAAAAGACCTGCAGGATCCCTGCAGGTCTCATTCACTCCCCGAGTTGGGCTCGAACCAACAACCCTTCGG
>ULQF01027604.1_pt1 | contig 9846 bp, 6 predicted proteins | sample 1954211 | NCBI WGS metagenome assembly ULQF01 (sample SAMEA4835648, study PRJEB28245) | human gut metagenome | biome: gut microbiome; material: fecal sample | place: Denmark | collected 2008 | reverse complement strand
GGGAAAGTATTATGAAATGCTTTCCCTTGTTTTGCAATAAGAGAAAGCAAAATTTGGGAATAAGTCTTAATTGTTAAAAACGGTTAGGATTTGTTCCCATTTTTTATTTTATACAATATGCAAATCTGGAGGTGATGAAGATAGGATTTTTGAATATCTCAGATACGAGAAAAGAAGTTCGACACATGATCAAGAGATTAGAAAAGGACAAGCAATATGAGATTATTGAGGTGTCTGATATCAAGTCGAATCAAAAAAATCCAAAGTACTGTCATGCGTGTATTCAGTATCGGCGGATCGGTAAAAAGCAGTAATAACAAATTAAAAAAATACGGAGGGTCAGAATTATGTGTAAAGTAATCGCTATATGCAATCAAAAAGGTGGTGTGTCCAAAACCACCACAACAGTGAATCTTGGAGTTGGCTTAGTCAGAGAAGGAAAGAAGGTGCTTGTGATCGATGCAGATCCACAGGGAAATCTGTCACAGAGTCTTGGCATTATGAATCCGGATGAGCTGGACGTGGCACTGCCTGACATTATGGAGAAGATCATTATGGATAAGGATGTGGATGTGACAGAGGGGATTGTTCAACACGAAGAGGGACTTGACCTTATGCCATGCAACATCAATCTGTCCGGTGTGGATGTATCGCTTGTGAATGCCATGAGTAGGGAGTTTGTTTTGAAAACTTATGTCGAAAGTATGCGAGAGTTCTATGACTACATTCTTATCGACTGTATGCCGAGTCTTGGAATGATAACTGTAAATTCCCTTACTGCAGCGGACAGTGTGTTAATCCCGGTACAGGCAGCATATCTGCCGGTAAAAGGACTGGAGCAGCTAATCACAACGATCTGCAGGGTGAAGAAGCATCTCAATCCGTCGATTCGGTTTGAGGGGATATTAATCTCCATGTTGAATGCAAGGACCAATTATGCGAAGGACATTATGGAACTGATAAACGAGTATTACGGAGATTCCGTTCCTATTTTTGAGAGTAAGATTCCATTTTCCGTAAAAGCCTCTGAAACATCAGCGGCAGGAGTAAGTATTTTTTCGCTGGATAAAAAGCATCCGGTAGCAAAAGCTTATGAAGAACTGACGAAGGAGGTAATCGCTTATGAGTAGAACAAAGGCTTTAAAAAATGTGAAATTGACGAGTTTTGATGACCTCTTTGGAGGCAAGGTTGTGGAGGAAACTGCAGAAACGGGCGATGTGAAAGAGATACCGCTTTCTGAGCTGCATGAGTTTCATAACCATCCATTTCAGATCCGTTCGGATGAAGAATTGGAAGAGATGATTGAGAGTGTCAGAGAGCATGGAGTGCTGGCGCCGGGAATTGTACGGAAACGAGAACAGGGCGGTTACGAGATCATTGCAGGACATACAAGGAAGCATGTGTGTGAAGTGCTTGGCTTGGAAACCATGCCGGTCTTTGTAAAGGAGCTGAACGACGATGAAGCCAGTATGGTGATGGTGGATTCTAACATTCAGCGGGAAAATATCCGACCAAGTGAAAAAGCAAAGGCGTATAAGATCAAGTATGATGCCATGAAGAATCAGGGTAAAGCAGGAAACAGCCTGCGGATGATGTCGGAGGAAAGCGGTGAGAATTACAAGTCGATCCAAAGATACATCTGGCTTGCCAGGCTGAATGATGATCTTTTGGCATTGGTCGATCATAAGCGGCTTGGACTTGGTCAGGGCGTTAGTTTATCAGTTTTGACGGCTGAAGAGCAGCGAATGGTTTATGAAGCACTCTGCCGGTATCAAAAGAAACTGTCGGCGGTACAGGCAAATACGATCAAGCAGCTTAGTGTGGATGGAAAATTGGATGAAGAGATGTTGGAACGCTATCTTTCCTCTGCACAGAAACAGAACCGTAAAAAAGAGATCACTCTGAAAAATGAACGACTGGCAGAGTATTTCGAGGAAGAAACTACAGAAGAGGAAATGATGAATATCATTTTCGGACTGTTAGATACATGGAAACAAAAGAAAGGAAGTGGACAAAATGAATAAGATTATTTTACTGGGAAATATGACAAGAAATCCAAAAACAACGAGAAAGACGGCAGAGGATGGAAACGAGGTTGTGATCACGAAATTTGATCTTGCGGTCAACCGCCGGTCAAAGCGTGATGGAGAATCGGATGCAGATTTCTTTCATTGCACTTCCTTTGGCAAGCAGGCAGAATTTGTCGAGAGATATTTTCATAGTGGTTCCCGTGTGCTGGTCATTGGCCGGGTGCAGAATAATAACTACACGACAAGAGAGGGCAGCAAGGTATATGGCTTTAGTATCATCACAGAAGAGGTTGAGTTTGCACAGAAGAAAAGTGTAGAAAAACCGGCAAATAAAGACGGTGATTTTTCATCTGCCACAGATGAGGATCAACCGTTCGATGGCAGGTAGGTGATAACATGGCAGAAGGTTTCTTCCGAAGCAAAAAAGGATTTACCGTCGTTCAAAATGAGATAACAAGAGATACCCACATTTCTTTGAAGGCAAAGGGATTATATCTTGTGATCCAGGCATATATCTCGATGCCGGATAAGAAATGGACAAAAGAAGATTTTATGCGTCTGGCAAAAGAGGGAAACAAAGCTTTTGACAGTGCATGGAAAGAATTAAAAGAAAGTGGTTATCTGAAAGTGCATATTATGTCAGATAATGGGCGGTGGCGTACCGAGTATGAACTTTTAGATGAACCGGTGGACGGACCGCATACATGGTATCATAATGCGGACGGAGAAGTGACCAGCGATAACATTCGGAGAGCAGAAAAAAAGCGGAAAGAAAGGGTGTCTGACGGGGGAAAAGACCATTACCCCCAAAACGGTACTAATGGTTCCGATGACCATTACCCCCATTTCGGTAGTAATGGTAACGGTAGCAATGGAAACTATAGTAATGGAAATGGGGGTAACAATAATAAAGACTATAATATAAATCCTGATATAAAGACTGGTATATTAAATCCTAATCTTAATCCATATCAGGATCAGGAGGTGATCCGAGAAGATTATTCGATGGAGTTCATCGTGCAGCACTATGAGCTGGAAGCAAGGTATATTCCTCGCGGAAAGGAGAAGCAGTTCAATACGGTAAAGGATGTACTTTATGATGTTTTAAACACCGGGAAGCCGATTATCCGGGTTATGGGAGAGGACAAACCGGCGGCTGTTGTAAAATCAAGGCTTTTGAAACTGGATCGATTGGATATTGATTATGCGATCGAGCAGTATCAAAAGCAGGTGACAAAGGTACATAATCACAAAGCCTATATGCTTACGGTGCTGTATCAGGCGAAGTCGCAGGGTGAACTGGATATCAGCAATCAGGTCATGTATGATTTTTATGGAGCAGGCAGCCATGAAAAGGACAGCGGTGCCGGGTGATTAAAAAATGTACAGCAGGCACCTGTACTGCTTTGACAGAATAATTAGCAGTATTAAATTTTGCTTACAAAACTAAAAAAATGTTTTATCAAACAGGTAGATACGATATAATTAACATTGCTGGGAATGACCAGCGTACAGCAAGGAGCGTGAACGATATGGAAAGATTAGTAGAAACCGGCGTGTTCATGATGTTGGTGCTGATGATATTGGCATCACAGAAAAATGTGGCAGAAGCAAAGGCGAAAGTCATTCATAAAAAAATGACGATCGATCTGAACATGGATTCTTCCTCTTTTCGCTACATACCGACAAAACTGCAGAAATATTCCAAAGTAAAGGTTTGTGTCAAAAACAGGAAGGTGCTGAAAGCGAAAGCAAAAGGCAGAAAATACATTGTCATGAAAGGAAGAAAAGGCGGTAAAACGACAATGACGGTCAGCCTGTATAAAATACACAGAAAAGTGCGTGTGTACCGTTATCGTATCAAGGTGATCGGAAAGGGACAGGATGGCTATAAGTCACAGGCAAAGGAAGCATTTGACATTCAGAACCGGTACCGGGCAGAGAAAGGTGCAAAGGCACTGACATGGTCAGATGAGTTATATCGGTTTGCCCTGTACCGTTTAAAGCATAGTGGTTATGATAGACATAAAAATCTTCCAACCGATATGGAGAACTTTTTTGGCGATACATTGGTAGTCAACAACATATCCTTAGGAGAAAATATGGCGTGTGGACAGACAAGTGCCAAAGAAGTGATGCTTTCGTGGAAACACAGTCCCGGACATTATCGAAACATCAAGAACAAAGGATATCGTTGTGGTGTGATTGCCCGCTATAAGGACATCTGGTGTGCGGTTTTTTATGATGGTTCTCCAGAAAATCTGACGAGAAAACAGGAAAATGCATCGGAAATGATATTTACCGTGAAAAGACAGGATAAATCAACCGGGCAGTATATTGGTGGAGCAACGATTGGATATTACGAGGAAAATGACCGATGGAATACCAGTAAACGGATCACGGTAGGCGAATCCGGAAGGCAGATCGTCTTGGAAATTGGAAAGACCTATGTGTTTTATGAGAAGACAACGCCGGATGGATATAATAAAGCAGAAAAAGTAACGATAACCGTGACGAAAGACACGCCAAAAGATATTGTTCTGATAGATAATTAAGCGGTAGAAATGTTTGGCATTGTATGGAAGTGAAAAAATAAAATATAGCAGCTGTTTATGAAGCAGGAAATGTATGTAAGAAGGATAATACATTTCCTGCTTTTTTGATTGGAGGAAAAATAATGCAGTTTCTCATCCGCCCGCCACCGGACAGGGCAGAAAGAAAGTCCGGACAAATAAGCGAATCAGTCTGCATTCTGACGCAGAGGATGCAGGGAAAAGAAATATGCGTAGAAATGAGGTTTATCATGAAATCAAAAGTGAAGAAAAGATGTAAGCAGATGCTTACGGGATTGCTGGCATTATCTATGCTGTGTGGATTGCTGCCGCAGAATACAGTGAATGTCAGTGCTGCAACAACAGCAAAAACAACGGTATCTTCTTATGGAAGATTAGGAACGGTGGATGTCGGTTCCAAAACGAAATCCGGGACGTGGTGGAAGATCAATGTCGGAAGCAAGACGGCATTCTGCCTCAGTCTTGGTAAGACCTGTCATACCGGAAATACCTATCAGGTAACGGATACTCATACATGGAATCAGAATACCGGTGGAGAAAAACACGGTTATTATGCAAAGATCATCCGTTTTTATGTGAATGACTGCAACCGTGCAAAGAAAGCCTTTGTACTGGGACAGGCGCTCATATGGGCGGTTTCGGAGGGAAATACTTCAGAAGCCAATCTTAAAAATGTGATCAAGCAGGTAAAAGCAAATACCGGCTATTTTCCAAATAAATCCGTGGCAGATCTGTATAAGCAGATCTTTCAGCCGAGCGGTACATGGGAGGCGAAAGCAACCATGTGGGAAAAAACCGGAGCAACCAAAGGCTATCAGAAACTGATTACTGTGGATGCGGAATCATCTAAACTGCCAGGATATAAGACAACAACAGACCATACTTATTACCGTCAGCGTATTACGGTACATAAGCAGGACGAGGATGGAAAGGGACTGGGCGGTATCCAGTTTACTTTGTCTGCCGACAACCTGGATGATCTGTATTCGTTCAATGTGTTTGACCGCAATGGAGACACGACAAGCAATGCGGATGAAGATGATAACACAGAGTTTGAGGTAAGCGGCTTTACAACAGATGGAGGAACCGTTGCATGGAGAATGACTTACCGTCTGGAAGCCGATGAGATGGCGTATTACACTGACGATACATTAGCAGCAATGAATGCAGACCAGAAAAAAGCGGCAAAGGAAGCTCTGGAGGAGGATGGATATAAACAGGGTGTTCATTTTGGAAAGAACATGACCAAAGCAGAAGCAGATGATCTGATCAAACAGGATCTGAAAGCACAGATGAAAGACATTTCCAATGCTTATACTTTGACAGAGAACAGTGTTGGAAATAATAAAAATATCTTTCTGGATCCATCCCTGGCAAAAGGAGTAAAGATCACCTTGAAGGAAGCAAACAGCTGGCAGAAAAATGCAAGCGGAGACTGGCCGGATAAGTTGGTGGAGCATCCGACACAGTATGAGAAAGCATATATTACGAATCTGACGAATAAATACAAAAAGGCAGCCATTTCGATCGCAAAGAAATCCGGAGGCTCTGCAGATGGCAGTGCTCATGGAGATGCCACTTTAGACGGTGCCGTATTTCAACTGTATGCAGACAAGGAATGTACGCAGAAAGCAACCGTTTATGATGTGGCAGGCAATGCCAAAGCAGCTGGTGTCTATCAGACAATCGGAGGGAAATTAACAACCGATTATCTCCGAAGCGGTAACACCTATTACCTGAAAGAGATACAAGCCCCGACAGGTTTTTTGTTAAGTGATGAAGTAAAAGAGTTAAAGATAGATGCATCTGCAAAGACGGACGAATTTACACCGGTTCTTTTTGAGGCAGATTTTTCCGACTCACCGATCAAAGGAAAGATCGCTGTAAAGAAGAAATCCTATGATCCAACCCGAAAAAAATATTATCCGGAGAACAATACAACATTTCAGGTGTATTTGAAATCGAAAGGCAGTTATGAAAAATGTGCCGATGACGAAAGAGCAACGATCAAGACAAATGCGGACGGATATGCTGCAACAGGAGATTTGGTTTATGGAAACTATGTGGTACATCAAGTGGATTCCGGAGATGTAGATGCGTATTATGTGGATGATTTTGAGGCACAGATCACAGAGAATGGCAAGGTATATGAGTTTGAAAAGGTCAATGAATTATTCAAGGCTTATTTCAAGATTATCAAGAAAGATAAAAACACTGAGAAAACCGTATTAAAGCCGGGAACCAGTTATCAGATCTATCAGGTAGTGGATGGAAAAGAAGAGCTGGTGACACAGGAATATATGGAAGATGGTGAAACCAAGACGGAAGATACCTTTATCTGTGATGAATCGGGTGAAGTAGTAACGGTGGATTCGCTCTGTTCCGGAACCTATCATATTTATGAGGCAGCTGCTGCAGATGGTATGCATATCAATCATCAGTATGTGGAGGTTGTGGTAAACAGCAAGGCAGACAATTACGAGAGCTACATTGACGAGGAAGGATATCACCATGTGACGATCACGCTGGAGTACCTGAATGAAGAGACAAAAGGACGCTTAAATCTCTTAAAGACCGGCGAAGTGTTAAAGGGCTGGGACAACGAGAAGCAGGAGTTCATTTTTGAAGAGATGAAACTGGATGGCGTGGAATTTACACTTTACGCGGATGGAGATATCCTGACACAGGATGGACAGAGCACCGACAATGCCCGCGACACATGGTTCAAGGATGGCGATAAAGTGGCTGTTCTTAGAACCGGAAAAGGTGTGGAATTTACTTCGGAGTGTGGCGGCATTACCGGTTACACGATGGATGAAGATGGAACCATTCATGTATCGCTTCCATTAGGAAAATACAAGCTGAAAGAAAACAAGACACCTTATGGTTATGTGTATCCGGACACGAAAGAGTGGTCATTAGAGTTTCAGTGGAAGGATGGACAGGATGAATATGTCCTTAACAGTACGGATGTGACGGACGAAAAGGGACTGCTCCATATCAAGAATGATTTTGCAGGAACAAAGCTTCAGCTTGTAAAGCAGGATGCAAAGACGAAGGAATCCATTGAAGGAGCACAGTTTGGTTTATATTCTAAGCATGATATTTACAACTATGCCGGAGAGAAGATCGTAGATGCAGGTACACAGCTGGCAACGCTTACCACAACGGAGGACGGAAGCGTGGTTTGCGACAAGAAACTGCCGCTTATGAGTGAACTTTATACAGAAACAGCAGGAAGTGATGCAGCGGCAACGGCTACACCGGCAGCAACATCCTTACCGTTTACAGCAGGAAAAACGGAAGTGATGCCAGGACTGGATCTGAGTGCAACCGCTTCTCCGGCACCAACGAATGGTGCTGCAGCAGTAAAGTTAAATTCGGGGGATTATTATCTGCAGGAGTTATCTGTATCGGACAGCTACTTTGTAGATACAACACCGATCAATATCCATCTGGAATATAAGGATGTGGAAACCAAGACAATCGAGGCAAAAGCAGTGAAAGAAAATACCCAGACAACCAATGTGGTCAGCAAGGTTGGTGTGACCGGCTCGAAAGAGATTGACGGCTGTAAACTGGAGATTACAGATGCAACCGGAAAAAAGATTATCAGCTGGACATCAAGCGATAAGGATTCTGTGAAAGTCCATGTAACAGAGAAAGACGGTTATCAGAATTTTAAGTATTCCTTTGACGAAAAAGAAAATCTTCTTGTGGGAGGATTATTCCACGACAAGGACTATACATTGACAGAAACAAGACCTGCAGATGGTTATGTTACAGCAGATGCGATCACTTATCAGATCAAACCGGTGGCAGCATCATCTACAGCAACCGATACAGAGAACACGGTGGCAAGCGGAAGTGCTGTTACTATCAAACCGGTGAGTGGGTCTGCCGTTTCAGGAGAAACTGGAGTGTCTTATACATCCGTTGTGTCAATCAAGAAGAAAGACGGAAGATATGAAGACCATACCGATGATAAGGTGATCATGGTGGATGAGCAGACACATATCCGGCTTTTGAAACTGGACAAGGTAACAGGACAGGCGCTTGGTGGTGCAAAGTTTGCCGTAACAGATTCCAAAGGGAATACGGTGATGAAGTTTGTGACAAAAGATGACGCATATGACATCACCGGAAAACTGGTGGTTGGAGAGACTTACACCTTTACGGAGACTTCTGCTCCGTCCGGTTATCAGTTGGCAAAGCCGGTCAAGATTACCATCAAGGATACCGGAAAAGTGCAAACTATAACGGTTAAAGATGCACCAATCCCGGATGTACCGGATACACCACAGACCGGAGGAACCATGCCGATCATTCCGATCGCAGTGGGACTGCTTATGGTGGCTGGTGTTGCGGTGCTGGTATGGAGAAAAAGAGGACTGGTAAAGAAATAAAATTTTTGTAGAAGAGCAAGGTACTCTTTGGTATAATCTGATTGTAGGGAACAAGAAATTGTTCCCTGCAAATTAAAAGATGTGGAGAAAAACGTTAATATTAAGTGGCAAGAATATCATAAGTGACTAGAAATAGACTGGCAAGATAAAAGAGTGCCATGTGTTGTGATATTCATAATGTTTAGGTAAAGAAATTCCGATAGAATGAATCTGTTGGAATATATTACGATGATGTGACAGCCAAGAAGCATCTTGTATTTGGAGGAGAGAATGGAACTGCTTAAAGAATTAAAAGATTATTGCGATATAAATAATCCAGTTGGTGCTCTTATGATATCTGGAGAGTGGGGATGTGGTAAAACATATCTTATTAAAAATAAATTTATTCCGTCAGTGAAAGATATATATGTTTTTGTAAGTGTTAGCTTATTTGGTATAGATTCTTTAGATAAATTAAGAGTTGAAGTAAAGAAAAAATGGTTGGAGAAAGCAAGTGAGTTTGATAGGCTGAATGAAACAAAAGTTTCCAAATTTACAGATTCTTTTAAAAAAATATTTGGTACAATCAAGGATATTTTGCCTGAAAATTGGCAAAAAAAGGGAGAAGTGGTATCTTCTATTATGGACTTGATTAATTTTGTGCCTATAAGTAATAAAATGTTTGGAAAAAAGGTTATACTTGTCTTTGATGATTTAGAGAGGTCTAATATTTCTTGCACAGATCTTCTGGGCTGTATTAACGATTACTGTGAAAATCAGAACTTTAATACGATTATTATTGCAAATGAAGAAAAAATAGGAGAAAGATCAGAGGGCAAATTATCATATGGCAAAAT
>ULQF01093754.1_pt1 | contig 9928 bp, 9 predicted proteins | sample 1954211 | NCBI WGS metagenome assembly ULQF01 (sample SAMEA4835648, study PRJEB28245) | human gut metagenome | biome: gut microbiome; material: fecal sample | place: Denmark | collected 2008 | reverse complement strand
ATGCATCACTATAAGATTTTATATTATTAATATTTAATTTTTGATACGAATAAATTGTTTTTGCGTCGTTTAATCCGAAAAGATATGTCGTAATATCTAACCAATTAGGAATATCATCAAAATTATCTGCAAGAATCATATCTGCAACAGATTTTTGTGCTATTTTCAAGATATCACTATATGAATGAACATTTCCTGGATTTAAAGGTGTTACTAATTTTAAGTTTCCATCTTCACCTTCTAATGCTACTTCCCATTCTTCTCTTTTTTCGCCAAACACTTCGTTATGTAATTCTTCTACACTATTATATAAGTAGATTATAATTTTTCTGTCATAATTTTTTAGTTTAAATAAACTTGTGATAGTCTCGTAAGCAATTAGTACTTGGTTCATAAGTTCGAGCACACACGGCTCATTCTCGTCACTATATTGAATTTGGATATTACCATCATCAAATTTCTTCATTTATATAAATCACTCCTTAATTTCTTAGTACATTTATATTATATATTATTTTAGCTTGTGTGTCTACTTTTAATAATATAAAACCTTAAGAAGTTTACTGCATTACTTCTAAGGCTATACATTTTATGTTAATTATGGTATAATTTTAATGTATTTAAGCATTTTTGCTTATACGAGTAACAAGTTGTAAGTTTATTAACACACCAAAAAGGAGGATACTACATGTTTAGAAAAAAGTATAACCCGTTTTTTGCACGGATGGAAGACGAAGTAGACAATGTCATAAAAAGCAAATACTTCCGCTCGCCTTGCAACCTGGAGCTTATCCCAATGATTCAAGAATTGTACACAAAAATCATTACAACTGAAATTGACTGGGATGGCAGCTCTCCTTGTTGCCACCTTGAAAATTTGCTAAAAATTGCCAACTATGTGGCAAAAAATACAAGGAATTATGAAAAGTTAAGTTCTGAAGATTCTGACTCTATTAAAAAAATCTTTGGAGAGTTAGATACACTCTATGATGAAGCACTTACAGTGAATTCGCAGGAGAAATCTTCTGAGCTTAGCGCCAAGATTACATGTATAACTGAAGTAATATGTAAAAACATGGCGGGGATGCATGATACAGAAGAAGAGCACGACGAGAATTGGCGCGACGGTATGATTTTTCGGAGCTATGAAAATCTATGGAAAGTTGTACATCGCATCAATACTGAATGGGATGCACTTCGTTTACGAGGTTTTTCTCTTCACTCTGCTTTCTATCCCTTCCGGGACGCTTTTACCTATTCAAGAGAGATAAATGCAGAAATGTCTGAAAAAGAAAAATTACAGACATTTATGGATATCCTTGATGGAAAAGTGAAATTCATACCTGTTTACCGGCATGAATACCGACTTATAGGTCTTAAGACTGTAAAGTGGGATGCAGAAGACGAAATAGTGTATGAAGATCCGGAAAAAGAAACTCATGCTCATCGCATGCGGCAGATTGGCGAGGAATCCACCAAGGCAAAGTAACAAATCTAAAATTTTATGTAGTACGCAAAAAACTGGCTCTTAAGAACCAGTTTTTTTGTATAAAATAGAGTATTTTAGGCGATTCCTCAAAATCCCTATACTATATTTCTAAATAATTATATTCACATGCACGTAATAATCTATTATTTAAGGCCAGACCTAAGCCATCTTTTTGCATACCCTCTATTATTACTATGTCTACATTATATTTATCTACTTGTCTTAAAATAGAAAAAATATTATGAGCTATCTCTTCTAGTGAATTTCCCATTTTTATTTTATAGCTTGTAGTATACTTATCAAAATTTTTATCTCTACATACTACTAATGCCTTTTTATCTTTAATAAGCTCATTTATTTTATTCACCATAGATTCTTCATTTTTACTATATATCATCATGCATTTAGTATTAGGTGCATAATGTCTATATTTCATACCTGGTGATAGTACTTTTTCTTTTCCATCATATTTTCCAAGAATATTCTTATCAATTTCTACTTCTATCCCTAATTTTTCTATATCTTCTTTTGTTATTTTACCAGGCCTTAATATTCTTGCCTTATTATCTATAACTCTAACTACTGTTGATTCCAGCCCTATATCTACCATTCCGTCATCTATAATAGTTGAAACCTTACCATCAAATTCTTTTAATATATCTTCTATTTTTGTTCCACTTGGTCTACCAGAAACATTTGCACTTGGTGCTGCAATTGGAACATCTGCATATTCTATTAGCTTATTTGCAATCTTGTTTGAAGGCATTCTTATTCCAACAGTATCTAGTCCTGCAGTAACTGATTTTGGAATTATATTTTTAGCTTTTAATATTAATGTAAAAGGACCTGGGCAAAAAGAATTAATTAATATTTTTTCTACTTCATTTGGTTCTTCTACAAGCTGTTTAATCATATCTACATTATTTACATGTACTATTAACGGATTATCCCCTGCCCTACCCTTTGCTTTAAAAATATTTTTACAAGCATTATCATTTAATGCATTTGCACCTATTCCATATACTGTTTCTGTCGGAAATATTACTAAATTCCCATTTACTATCTCTTGTGATGCTTCTTTTATTTTTTCTTCATTATATTCTTCTTTTAGATTTATATATTTTGTTTTCAATTTTACACCTTCTATTTATTTTTCCATAATATTATAGTCTGTTTTTACTTAAAAATCAAGGATTGACAAAGTAATGAATTTGTAAATCAAAATATCAAATTGGTATAAAATTTCCTGTATAGACAGAAAACCGCACAGGCAATAGCCTGTACGGTTTCTAATTTTATGCTTCACTCCGTAGGAACTCTAAGAAAGTATCTCTTGTACTAAATTTAGGCTCGTTCAGTTTTTTTCTTAAAATTTCATCCTGAGTTACTAGTTTTTTATCAAATAGTAACTCAGTTTTTACTTGCCTAATGGCTTCATAAAAGCTAGTGTTGATTTCCAACGGTTTTACGTGAAGTAAAACATATTCATCTTGTAGATGGTACGCCAAGAAGATAACATTTCTATGCAGTTTAACAGCACTTTTTAATAATGTGTCTTGTGCAAAAGTTCTGGCATATTCATCGTTGTACATAATATAAATCCGCGAGTTATGATATACAAATTCTGTCCTCATAATTTTTTCTCCTTTCAACTGCGTGATTTAGTATATTATACTACATTTTACATAAAATTTAAAGTATCATACATTCTTAATATTCCTCTTCTTAAATGAAACTATAGAAGCTACTAGCATAATTGCAAAATATATTGCACAAATAGTTATAGAAAATTCTATACTAGTTCCGCTAAACATTGGAGTTCCACCAAATAAATATTGACTTAGATCCCAGTTAGGCGTTACAAAATATTTTACCCAATCCCATTTATAAGATATAGCAATCATATTAATCATATCGCTGCCCATATATCCAAGTATAGGTAATGCAACTGCAAGCGGTGAGTTTAAGAAAAGTGTACTTAGTGCAAAAGCTAATGTTCCAATTAAAATAAATATTGGTAATTTGCATATAAATATTAATCCAAGATATGCAAAAATATTTAATGTAATAATGCTATTAGTTGTAAAATCAAACTGTACAACATTCATCATATAAGTTCCAAAGCCATATACAATTCCACCAATAATAAATTGTAATAATAAAATTGCAACTGTAGTAATAAGCATTGTTATAAATACAGCAATTAATTTTGAAATAAGTATTTTAGTTCTACTATAGGGTCTAACTAATAGTAATTTTACAGTGCCTTTATTAAACTCTTCACTAATTGAAACGCCAGCAACTATAACAACAACCATTACTATAATTGCGATATATGTGCCTATTGAATTTTGAAAAGTATAATTTGCTGTAGCAGTATTTTGATATTCTGTGTCATTATATAAATCATATTTATATAAATTAGCATTTTCTAAATATCCATTTATCTCTGACTTTTCATCGTCTGTTAGATTTTTTCCTTGTGATGATTGAATATAATTGCCCATATACATCCTATAATTTTGTACAGCTATACTTTTATAATTATCACTGCCATAATTAATGTTCTTATCTAACCTTAAATTAACTACTTCTTTTTGTAATTCTAAACTCTTTAATTGAGTTTTTAAATCATCATTTTCACTATCTTGTGATATTAAAGCATTCAATTCTTCTATTTGTGTATTTATACTTTCTAATTCTTTATTTGCAAAATACTTCCAATCATTATTTTTTAAAGCTGTAAGCATTTCATCATATTGAGCCTTAGAAGTAGTAAGTGCTTCATTATTTTTATCTATATATTCATAATTGTTCATTTCCTCTATTATAGGAGAAATAACTGTTCCAATTACTTCTGCTTGCCAGCTAGTCTCTTTATAATCTTTTGCAAGAGTTGCTAGATCTTTTTGTGATTTAGTTTCTACATATTTATTTATATCTGAAGGTTTATTAGGGTCTAAATTAGCTAATTCTTCATCTAAATATTGTATATAACCTTCTGAATATGCCGAATATGAATTTGACATGTTTTGACTTACTTTATTTAAAACATTAAAGCCTATTATTATAACTAAAATAATTACTCCAATAACAATCATACTTTTCTTTGAAAAAATCTTTATTAACTCATTTTTTATTAACTTACTCAATTACATTACCCCCTGTTTTCTTTAAGAATGCATCTTCTAAGCTTAAATTTTCTTCTGAAACATTATATATTTTTATATTTCTTAAAACTAATTCTTTAATTAGAAGAGGTACTTGTTCTTTTTCTATATAAACTCTAACTTCTGTTTCGGTTAAAATATCCATCTTATAATCTATAATAGAGCCTATTACACTAGAATCTTCTACTTCTAATATATAACAATTGTTTTTGATATCTTTTTTGAATGTATCTATATCATTTGTTTCTACTATTTCACCATTCTTAATAATTGATATCTTATTGCAGAATGTATCTAGCTCTGCTAAATTGTGGCTAGATATTAAAATTGCCATATTTTCTTGTTCAGCCAATTTTTTAAGCAATACTTTTACTTCTTTTATTCCTTCAGGATCTAAACCATTTGTTGGTTCATCTAATATTAATAATTTAGGTTTGTGCAGAATAGCTTGAGCAATTCCTAATCTTTGTCTCATTCCTAATGAGTACTTAGAAACCTTATCTTTTATTCTGTTTTCTAGCCCAACTAATTTTACAATTTCATCAATTCTTTTCTTGTCAACATTTTTATATAAGTTGGCTACTAATTTTAAATTTTCATAACCAGACATATACATATATAGATCAGGACTTTCTACTATTGTTCCTACATTTTCTATTGCTTTTTTAAAGTTTTCTTCTATATCATATCCATTAATATATACCTTTCCAGAAGTTATATTTTGAAGTCCTAGTATAAGTTTTATAGTAGCTGTTTTACCAGCACCATTCGGACCTATAAATCCTAAAATATCTCCTTCCAATAATTGTAGTGATACACCTTTTAAAATTTCTTTTTGACCGAAAATTCTTTTTTAAATTTTCACATCTTAATACTATCTTTTTCAAGTCTTTCCCCTCCCTATTGTTTTTCTGTTCATATATTAACACATAAATATTAAGGAAAAAGTATACAATTTATTAAGATTTTATTTAGGAGGATTATTTTGAAGATTAAGGTTATACATTTATCTAAAATATTACTTTTTTTAACATTATTAGTCACACTTCTTACTGTTGGTATTTCCATTGTTATTGCAACTTCTGAGGATTATATAGATGTTCCAATAATTATGTATCATAGTATTTTAAAAGATCCTTCAAGGTCTAATAAATATACTGTTACTCCTGCTGTGTTAGAAGAGGACTTAAAATATATTAAAGATAAAGGCTATACTACAGTTACAATAGCTGATTTAATTTCTTATGTATATGATGATAGCCCTTTACCTGAAAAGCCAATAGTATTAACCTTTGATGATGGACATTACAATAATTATGGTTATTTATTTCCTTTACTAGAAAAGTATGATATGAAAGCTGTTATATCAATTGTAGGTTCATATACAGATAAATTTTCAGAAACAGATGAAGCAAATTTAAACTATTCATATTTAAGATGGAAAGATATTAAAGAATTAATGAATACTGGACGTATAGAATTTCAAAACCACACATATAACTTGCATAGTAACACTGGAAAAAGAATTGGTACAAAGAAAATAAAAGGTGAAACAGACGAACATTATAAAAGTATTTTAAAAGATGATATTTTAAAACTTCAACAAGAATTTGAGGGAAATACTAATTATACTCCAAAATGTTTTACATACCCATTTGGAGGAATTAGTAACGCGTCATTAGACATAATAAAAGAATTAGGTTTTAAAGCAAGTTTATCTTGTGAACAAGGTATTAATAAACTAACTAAAAATCCTAATTCCTTATATTTGTTAAAAAGATATAATAGACCAAGTTATATTAGTACATATAACTTTTTCCAAAAGATTAATTAACTTTTATAATTTCGTATTGTCTAGTACCTATTCCAATTTTCTCGGCATGTTCTAAACAAGATTTCCATTCACTCTGTGGAGTCGTGTTTTTAAAGTGGTCATGATAATCTTCAAAATCTTTTGAATGCATATTATCATCTAATCTACTTCCAGGTATAGGCTTTTGAGCATTACATGCATCTGCACATGCTTGATCTAATGCTACTGGATCAAAACTTGCAAACATTCCTATATCTGGTAATATTGGAACATCATTTTCTGCATGGCAATCACAATATGGTGAAATATCTAGAACTAAATTAATATGAAAGTTTGGTCTTCCATCCAATACTGCTTTTGAATATTCTGCCATTTTTTTATTTAATAATTCATTTGCATGAGAATTGTTATTATATATTGCATCGAAATTACATGCACCTAAACATCTACCACAGCCAACACATTTGTTATGATCTATATGTGCTTTTCCGTTATCATCAAATGAGATTGCACCATGTGCACAGTTTTTAGCACATAAGTGACATTTTTTACATTTTTCTATATCTACAGATGGTTTACCAGAACGGTGTTGTTCCATCTTTCCAGCTCTACTACCACATCCCATTCCAATATTTTTTAAAGCTCCACCAAAGCCTGCAGCCTCATGTCCTTTAAAATGATTTAAAGAAATAAAAATGTCTGCATCCATTATGGCTCTACCAATTTTTGCAGTTTTTACATACTCTCCACCTTCTACTGGTACTTCTATATCATCTGTTCCTTTTAAACCATCACCTATAATTACATGACATCCTGTAGAAAATGGACTAAATCCATTCTCGTATGCTGCTTCTAAATGATCTAATGCATTTTTTCTTTGACCAACATATAAAGTATTACAATCTGTTAAAAAAGGTTTACCACCTAATTTTTTAACAACATCTACTACAGTTTTTGCATAATTTGGTCTTAAATAAGCTAAATTGCCTGGCTCTCCAAAATGAATTTTTATTGCAACAAATTTATTTTCGAAGTCAATATTTTCAATTCCAGTTTTCTTCATTAATTTTTCTAATTTTTTCTGTAAATTTGTGCCTGGTAAGGCTCTAAAATCTGTAAAATATACTTTTGCTTTTTCTTGCACTTAATCTTCCTCCTTATTTACTAAATTATATTTTTTTAATTTGTCTATGTATGAATTAATAGATTTTTCATTTATATCTTCTTTTTTTATTGTCGTACAATTCATTATTTGTTTTTCTATTTCTAAAGCATATTTTTTCAGCCTCTCAGCTTCTATTGGATTATGCATACTTCCTTTTGGATTATTTTTATGTCTTATTTGTAGCTCATTTAATCTATCTTCTAAAGAAGTTACTCCATTTGGTGAAACTCTTTGATCGCAATATGCGCAAATTTTAAGTATATAATTATCTGAATATCTAATTTCTTGATTTCTTTTTAATTGCTTTCTATATAAAATGTCTAATTCTTCACTTGTCAAACCTTCCTGTTTTCCTATAACTAAATTTATTTTATGATCATCTTTTCCATACATACTTATATACTTATTTCTTATTGTTGCAAATTCTGGATCTTCTATTTGTTCATCACTCATTTTAGCCATATTTCCCATATCATGAAGCAATGCTATCCTTATTAGTTTTTCTCGATTTATTTCTACATTTTCTTTTAAATTATCTATAATAAGCATACAACATGCTGTAACCTTCAACATATGCATTTGTAAATGATAAGGTATCCTATATTTTTCATAAATTTTTATAATATTCATAACTTTTCTCCTAAATATTTTTAAATATATTTCCTAAGCTATCTTTAATAACTAAATTTGCTACATTATCAAAAGGAGTAGCATCTTTATTTATTAAAATCAAGTTATTTCCACTATAATATCTAATAAGTCCACTCGCTGGGTATACTGTTAATGATGTTCCTCCCACGATTAATGTATCACAATTAGAAATTTGATATATAGCCTCTTCTAATATATCTTCATTTAACCCTTCTTCATATAAAACAACATCTGGTTTAATAATTCCTCCACATATACATTTTGGAACACCTATTGAATTAAACACATATTTTGCATCATAAAATTTACCACATTTCATGCAATAATTTCTATGTACACTACCATGAAGCTCCAAAACATTTTTTGACCCAGCCTTTTGATGTAACCCATCAATATTCTGAGTTACTATAGCTTTTAATATTCCTTTCTGTTCTAGTTCTGTTAGTTTTATATGTGTAATATTTGGTTCGTATTTTAAAGAATTCATTTTATCTTTATAAAATTCATAAAATTCTTTGGTATGATTAATAAAAAAAGTATGGCTTAATATTTCTTCTGGTGGATATGTATATTGTTGGTTATATAGTCCATCTTTACTTCTGAAATCTGGAATTCCACTTTCTGTAGAAACTCCAGCACCACCAAAGAAAACCACACTTTTACTTTTGCTTATAATTTCTTTTAATTTGTTCATCAACTTCACCTAACTGTTAAAGGATAATAGTTTCTTAATAAAAGCAATTAACCTATTTTTATATATAATAGCTAAAGCATTTTTGCTATTCTTTTTCTTAAGTTGTTTTTCTTTCTTATTTAAACTTTCTACTATTTTTTGACAACCTTCTTCATAAAACTTATCTTCTTCTATAACACCTCTATAATTCTTTAACGCTTCTAGTTTTTGCTTTATTTCTTGTACTTCTTCTTCATCAGTTATATGAATTGTCATATAGTAAAAATAAAATTTCATAATATAATTTTGAATACTAAAATACATTTCTCTTATTTCTTGTTCTATTTTATATAAATCGTCTGTAGTTTTGTAATCTAATACTAAATAATATAATTTTCTAAAATCGCCTGTAAGTCTATTTATATTTCCATTTGAAATTTTGTTTATTAATACATAATATTCGTCTTTGTTATTTATAACAGTTTCTACGAATTCTTTTCTGCCAACTAAAAAGTCTATTTGCATAATTAGATTAACTAATAACGCATAATCTCCTTCTATTAAAGAAGTTAAGAATATTCCAAATACATTCATTCTTTCTTTTAATTCCTGAGTTAAAAGTTTAGCTGCAAAGTTATTTAAAGACTCTTGAAAACAAGTTTGTTCCCTACCATCTTGCAAAAAATGTAAATATTCTATAACTAAAACTTCGTTTATTGAATTTGTATGAATTTTATTAGAAAAATATATAACTCCATTAGAATAATAATGAGACATATTTTCATCTTCAAACCTTGCAATTTTTATTTGGCATTGCACTAATTTTTTTAATAATTCATCATATTGATCTTTTAATTCTGTAAATACATTTGTAATTCTTATAGCGATTTCATTTGCTATCTTATTTACTTTATATTGCGGCATTTCTTCTATTATTTCTTTTATCTTTTGCTCTTCCATATTTATT
>ULQF01080866.1_pt1 | contig 9997 bp, 5 predicted proteins | sample 1954211 | NCBI WGS metagenome assembly ULQF01 (sample SAMEA4835648, study PRJEB28245) | human gut metagenome | biome: gut microbiome; material: fecal sample | place: Denmark | collected 2008 | reverse complement strand
GGCAGGATGCGGAAAGCGTACCTGAAGGAACACCGACCCCTGATCTACAACCAGCTGCTGCTGACCGAGAAGCTGTACCCGCACCTGCTGGAGATCGACGAGACGGCGAACAGCCGCATGGAGCAGATGATGCCCCAGCTGGCGGAGTCGGCGGGCGCGACGGAGGAGCTGAAAGCCTGCGATCCGATGCGCTGGGTGGGCCTGATGAACACCTGCAAGGCACAGGCCGAGGAAATTCTGCTGACAGAGCTTATCAACAGCTGAGTTTCTTCCCCTCCGAAGCGGAACAAATCCAAAGAATAGATGAAGCAGAGAATGTGAAAACATCCTCTGCTTTTTCTTTTGCCCAGGAGCAGTCCAAACCGGACCCGGCTGTGTGGGAGTACAACGGCGTCAAGGAGCGCCACCCGGACGATATGGTCCTGTATCAGATGGGTGATTTTTTTGAGATTTATGGCGAGGACGCCAAAGAAGCCGCGCCGGAATTGGGGCTGCAACTGGTCTCCCGTGCTATCCCTGGCGGTGGCCGCGTGGAAATGTGCGGGTTCCCGGCAAATCGGCTGGAGCAAGTTGTGGAACAGCTACGGGATAAGCATGATGTGACCATTTCCGCTGTCCCGGAAGGCAGCAGGGAGCGTCAGGAGTATTCCATGCCCTCCATCGACCATGAGGCCGAACAGGACATCAATGCCCACGAAGCGGAGTATGGCGCTGACGGGTTCCGGGCATTCCGGGATGAAGAAGCCATCCAAGCCGCCACTATCCGGGAGCTGCATGAGCAATACAAGCCCATCGTGCTGGAGGCTGTTACCCAGGACACCAGATACCGGAACGCCTGCGGACACAGTGATTACGAGAACGCCGTGATTGAGGGCAACGCCGCTATTCGTCGTGCTGTCTTGGGGTCCAGCAATATGGGCCTGCTTCGTCTCTATTCTGACACCCCGGAGTTCCGGCAGCGCCTGCACCGGGAGGTAATCGACGAGACCTATTCCAAGCTCCATGAGCTGTTGCGCCCTCTTTCGGACAATGACATTGACCGGGCTATCCAGGAGTGGAACGGCAAGATCGAGAGCAAACACGCCGTTGTTCGTTACATGAGGGACCATGCACGGGAGAAAGACACCGCTGCGTGGCTGGCCCATGAGTTTGACGGCGGCGACGGCAAAACTCCGTTTGCGGTCAGACCGGAAAGCCCCGAAGGAACGGCGCTGCCCTGGCCCAAGGTACAGCGCCGGATCGCCCAACTCATCAAGGAGGATCGCTTCTATACCCAGGTCGAGCAGGACAATCTGGACGATGTGGACCCCATCGCTATCCGGGAGGCCCTGGCCCAACGCGGTATCGTAGACGGCCAAGTGGTGGACCCGGAAAAGCTGGACAGCGACCCCTTTATTCAGCAGGTCATGCGGGATGTGGAGGCCATATCCAGGGAGACCAGCCAAGCAGACCAGCCGGAACAGCCTTCTTCCGGTGATTCGCGTGTTCCTGTGTCAGACGAAGAATATGCTGCGGCCCGTGGCACGGTCCGGGAACGGACTTCCTACGATCCGGCGGTCCCGCCCTACAATGTGGGCGATACCGTTTATTTAGATGACCGTCCCCACCAGATTACAGAACTACGGGATGACACGGTGCAGCTGCTGCCAACCGGCATGAGTTACCCCATCTATCGGGTTGAGCGTCGGGAGCAGTTTGAGCAGCTTTTACAGGAGGATAACCGCAATGACTTCTATACCGAGTTCCTGCCTGCAAATCTGGATACGGTGGACCAGGATCTGCGAGATGTGCTTGCCCATGGCCTGATTGGTGAGGCGGACAAGGCGGAGCTTTTCGAGCTGCTTCACACCGGCAAGAGTAATCGAGAGGTGGCCCTGTGGCTGAGCCGCGCCTATCCCAACATCGTGGAAACGATGGGACTGGAGACTGGCGATACTGCCGACTACCGTACTACTCCTGAAGGTATTGAACTGGAAGTGCTGGACGCAGACGAAAAGCGTTTGGTCATGCTGTCCTTCCGCTGGAATGAGGTTGCCCCCTTGGTGCGAGGTCTGTATGCCCGCCAGCTGGACGGCTTTGGACAGGAACGCTCCGAACCGGCTGCCGAACCCCCGACTTACCACACCGAGACTGTGGCAGCCTATCCGGGCGACAAGAACCATCTGCCCTATGATGTGGTGGTTCAGACCCTGCGGACCGATGGGTCGAAACCGGAGCAGGTACAGCCCCAGCAACCCGCGCCTGAGAATTTCCGCATTATGGATGACAACCTGGGTACAGGTGGGCCAAAGGAAAAATTCTGGCGTAACATCAAGGCCATTTCCACGCTGAAACAGATCGAACAGGAGAACCGCTACGCTACCCCGGAGGAACAGCATATACTTTCGCAATATGTGGGCTGGGGTGGGCTGGCAGATGCCTTTGACCAGGACAAACCTGCATGGGCTGCGGAGTATTCGGAACTGAAGGAGCTGCTGACCCCGGAAGAATACGCCGCTGCCAGAGGGTCCACCCTCAATGCCCACTACACCAGCCCTACGGTGATCCGGGCCATCTATGAGGCCGTGGGCCGCATGGGATTTGAGACCGGCAACATCCTGGAGCCGTCCTGCGGCGTGGGCAACTTCTTCGGTATGCTGCCGGAAAGCATGGCCGGAAGCAAGCTGTATGGCGTGGAGCTGGATTCCATCAGCGGGCGTATTGCCCAGCAGCTCTATCCCAAGGCCGACATCACTGTGGCGGGGTTTGAGACCACCGACCGGCGGGATTTCTATGATCTTGCCATCGGCAATGTGCCGTTCGGCCAGTATCAGGTCAACGACAAAGCCTACAATAAGCTGGGATTCACGATCCATAACTATTTTTTCGCCAAGGCACTGGATCAGGTGCGTCCCGGTGGCGTGGTTGCTTTTGTCACCAGTCGCTACACGATGGACGCCAAGGATTCCTCCGTGCGCCGGTACCTTGCCCAGCGTGCCGAACTGCTGGGAGCTATCCGTCTGCCCAATAATGCGTTTAAGGCCAACGCCGGGACTGAGGTTGTATCGGACATCATTTTCCTGCAAAAGCGGGACCGTCCGCTGGACATTGCGCCGGAGTGGACGCAGACCGGACAGACCGAGGACGGATTTGCCATCAACCGCTATTTCCTGGACCACCCGGAAATGGTGCTGGGGCGTCCCACCGCTGAAAGCACCCAATACGGCAAACAGGACTATACGGTGGTTCCCATTGAGGGCCTGGAACTGGCCGATCAGCTGCATGATGCCGTGAAGTACATTCGCGGCACCTACCAGGAGGCCGAGCTGCCTGAGCTGGGCGAGGGCGAAGCCATCGACAACTCCATCCCTGCTGACCCAAGCATAAAAAACTACTCCTATACCGTGGTGGACGGTAATGTGTACTACCGCGAAAATAGCCGTATGGTGCGTCCCGATCTCAACGCCACCGCCGAGGCTCGTGTCAAAGGTATGGTGGGGCTGCGGGATTGTGTTCAGGGGCTGATCGACCTGCAAATGGACGCTGCCACATCGGACAGCGACATCAGGGAGAAACAGGCAGAGCTGAACCGGCTCTATGATGATTTTTCCGCCAAGTACGGTCTTATCAATGACCGGGCGAACCGGCTGGCCTTTGCCGACGATTCCAGCTATTATCTGCTCTGCGCGCTGGAGATTGTGGACGAGGACGGCAGGCTGGAGCGCAAGGCGGATATGTTCACCAAGAGGACCATCAAGCCCCATGAGGCGGTGACTTCCGTGGACACCGCCAGCGAAGCCCTGGCCGTATCCATCGCAGAAAAGGCCCGTGTGGACATGGAGTACATGGAACAGCTCACCGGCAAGACCAGCGACGAACTGGCCGCCGAGCTGCAAGGCGTGATCTTTCGCCTGCCTGGGCCGGTGCCGGAGGGAGAACGGCCTACCTATGTGACCGCCGACGAATATCTTTCCGGTAATGTACGGCGCAAGCTGCGGCAGGCACAACGGGCTGCACAGCAGGACCCGGCATTTGCCATCAATGTGGAGGCTCTGACCGCTGCACAGCCTAAAGACCTGGACGCTTCGGAGATCGAGGTGCGCCTGGGCGCTACCTGGATTGACAAGGAGTACATCCAGCAATTCATGTATGAGACCTTTAATACTCCGTACTACCTCCAACGCGCCATTCAGGTCAATTACGCCTCCTATACCGCCGAGTGGCAGGTCACGGGCAAAAGCTCTGTATCCGAAAAAGATGTGGCGGCCTACACCACCTACGGAACGAGCCGCGCCAATGCCTACAAGATTTTGGAGGACAGTTTGAACCTTCGGGATGTCCGCATTTACGACACCGTGGAGGATGCGGACGGTAAAGAGCGCCGGGTGCTGAACGCCAAGGAGACCACTCTGGCCGCCCAAAAGCAGCAGGCTATCCGGGACGCTTTCCGCGATTGGATTTGGAAAGACCCGGAGCGCCGTCAGACGCTGGTGCGCCAGTACAACGAGGAAATGAACTCCACCCGGCCCCGTGAATACGACGGGTCCCACATCACCTTTGGTGGTATGAACCCTTCCATTACCCTGCGGGACCACCAACTGGGGGCTATCGCCCATATCCTCTATGGTGGTAACACGCTGCTGGCACACGAGGTAGGTGCGGGCAAGACATTTGAAATGGTGGCAGCCGCGATGGAGGCCAAGCGCCTGGGGCTGTGCCAGAAGTCTTTGTTCGTTGTCCCCAATCATCTGACCGAGCAGTGGGCGTCGGAGTTTCTGCGGCTCTATCCCTCTGCAAAAATTCTGGTCACGACAAAAAAAGACTTTGAGACCCACAATCGGAAGAAGTTCTGCGCCCGGATCGCCACCGGCGATTACGATGCCGTTATCATTGGCCACTCGCAGTTTGAGCGTATTCCCATCAGCCAGGAGCGCCAGGAACGGCTCCTCTATGAGCAAATCGACGAGATCACCGAGGGTATTGCCGAGGTACAGGCCAGCGGCGGTGAGCGTTTCACGGTCAAGCAGCTGGAACGGACCCGCAAATCCCTGGAGGCCAGACTGGAAAAGCTCCAGGCCGAGGACCGCAAGGACGATGTGGTGACTTTCGAGCAGCTGGGTGTGGACCGCTTATTCGTCGATGAAGCGCACAACTACAAGAACCTGTTTCTTTACACCAAAATGCGGAATGTGGCGGGCCTCTCCACCAGCGATGCCCAAAAGTCCAGCGATATGTTCGCCAAGTGCCGCTACATGGACGAGATCACCGGCAACCGGGGCGTCATCTTTGCCACCGGCACCCCGATTTCCAACTCCATGACCGAGCTTTACACCATGCAGCGGTATCTCCAGTATGACCGCTTGCAGGAACTGAGTATGACCCACTTTGACTGCTGGGCATCGCGCTTTGGTGAAACGACGACGGCGCTGGAGCTGGCACCGGAAGGCACTGGCTACCGGGCGCGCACCCGCTTCTCCAAGTTTTTCAATCTCCCGGAGCTGATGAACCTGTTCCGCGAAGTTGCTGACATTAAGACCGCCGATCAGCTGAATTTGCCCACCCCGGAGGTGGAATACCACAACATTGTGGCCCAGCCCACCGAACAGCAGCAGGAAATGGTGAAGGCGCTGTCCGAGCGCGCCTCTCTGGTACACAGCGGCACTGTGGACCCCTCCCAGGATAATATGCTCAAGATCACCAGCGATGGCCGCAAGCTGGGCCTGGACCAGCGCATTATCAATCAGGCGCTGCCGGACGAACCCGGCACCAAGGTCAACCAATGTGTCGCAAACATCATGCAGATCTGGCGGGACGGCGAGACTGACAAGCTGACTCAGCTGGTGTTCTGCGATATATCCACGCCCCAGGCCACCCCCTCCAAAAAGGCAGCTAAGGCACTGGACAATCCTACGCTTCATGCGCTGGAGCAGGCTGTGCCGCTGGACGAACCGGAGCCTGTCTTTACCATCTATGAGGACATCCGGCAAAAGCTCATCTCCCAGGGAATGCCCGCCGATCAGATTGCCTTTATCCATGAGGCCAACACCGAAGTGCGGAAAAAGGAGCTGTTCGCCAAGGTCCGCACCGGCCAGGTGCGTGTCCTGCTGGGCAGTACCTCCAAAATGGGCGCTGGCACCAATGTGCAGGACCGGCTTGTGGCACTCCATGACCTGGACTGCCCGTGGCGGCCGGGAGACCTTGCCCAGCGTAAGGGCCGCATCGAGCGCCAGGGCAACCAAAACCCCCTGGTCCATGTCTACCGCTATGTCACTGAGGGTACTTTCGACGCTTATCTTTGGCAGACTGTGGAGAACAAACAGAAGTTCATTTCGCAAATTATGACCAGTAAAAGCCCGGTGCGCTCCTGCGATGATGTGGATGAAACGGCATTGTCCTTTGCCGAGATCAAGGCCCTGTGTGCCGGAGACCCCCGTATCAAGGAGCGTATGGACCTGGATGTGGAGGTCTCCAAGCTGAAGCTGATGAAAGCCGATCACCAGAGCAAGCAGTATCGTCTGGAGGACCAGCTGCTGAAATACTTCCCGGAGGAAATCGAAAAGCACAAGGGCTTCATCCAGGGCTTTGAAGCAGACCTGGAGACCCTGGCTGCCCATCCCCACCCGGAGGACGGCTTTGCCGGTATGGAAATCCGGGGAGATGTGCTGACCGACAAAGAAAACGCCGGTGCAGCTCTGCTGGACGCCTGTAAGGAGGTCAAAAACTCCGAGCCTGGGCAGATCGGCAGCTACCGTGGCTTTGCCATGACGGTGATGTTTGACGCATGGCTGCAGGAATATACGCTCCTGCTGAAAGGCCAGATGACCCACCGAACAAGCCTCGGTACAGACCCGCGCGGCAACCTGACCCGTATCGACAATGCCCTCGCACAAATGCCCCAGCGCCTGGAGGCAACCAAGGCCCAGCTGGATAACTTGTACCAGCAGCAGGCCGCCGCCAAGGAGGAAGTGGGCAAGCCTTTCCCTTATGAGGATGATCTGCGGGTAAAGTCTGCCCGTCTGGTGGAGCTGGATACGCTTCTGAATTTGGATGGCAAGGGCCGCTCTCAGCCGGAGGCCGTGATTGCCAAGAGCGCACGGCCCTCGGTGCTGGACAGCTTGAAGCGTCCTGTTCCGCCCCGTTGCCCCGAAAAGAAACCGAAGCAGCATGAGGAGGTGCGATAACATGAATACCAACGATCTGAATACGGCCCTCTATGAGAAGATGGCCGCTGAACAAGACAAATACCGGGACTGGCTGAAAAGCCAGCCCCCGGCAGAAGTCCTGAACCACGCCTATGAGTACACCGTCCGGGAGGACATCGTGATGGCGATGGAGGAACTGGAGCTGACCGCTGCCCAGGCCCAGGCCCTGTTGGATTCTCCCACGCCGCTGGCCGATGTGTACCACTACTTTGAGAAAGTGGAGACTGACCACATGGATGTGGTTCGGGGCTGTATCGAAATCAGGGCCGATGATGTGTGCAGGACCCAGGCGGAGCTGCGGAAAGCCGCCATTTATTCTCACTCCGCTGTCTATGCGAAAGAACACGGGGAGCTGGAGCAGTACCGGGCCTCCAACAACGCCAATCTCCAATGCAAGGAGGCCATTGAAGCGGCGGTTCGGGAACACTTCGACGGGATGTATCTCAGTCACGATGCCGCCAAGGGTGTGATCGAAACCTACGGCATGGACCGGGTTATGCTGGTCCTGGCCAACACCGTCCAGCTCCAGGACTGGGATGGGCGTTACTCGCCCCGTAACAAGGAATGGGCCAAGACCATTCCCAACTACAATTCTGATACCGTCCGGTGTGGCTATGCCGTAAACAGCCACCCCGCTGTCCTGAATGGGTTTATTGATCTGGTGCGCGAGGAACATCTGCGTCGCCAGCCCTTGACGGCAGAGGACATCCAGGCAGAGGCGGAACGGATTTTACGGGAGCTGCGCGCACCGGATGTGCCGAACAGCCCCCACGGGACCCACTACATGGTCCGCATTTCCCCGGAGTTTCTGAACCGTGCCGGGAGCAAAGACCATAACCGGCTGATGAATCTCCTGCCGTTTCGCAGTCTGGCCTTTACTGGCATGAAAGGGCTGCCTGGAACCTATGCCACCATCCTGGCCAGTGAGGACCGCTCCAAGGAGCTGCGCCAGCCCCGTCCTTCTGTCTGGGAGCATTTGAAGCAGGAACCGAAACAGGCGGCCCCCAAAGCTCCGGGCCATAAGAAACGGGAGCCGGAACGGTGAGCACCCCAAAGCGCAAGCGGGATATGCCGGTCCTGTTTTGGGTATCCGCTGATGAAATGGAGTTGATTCAGCAGAAAATGGCGCAGTTTGGGACAAAAAACCTGAGCGCCTATCTGCGGAAAATGGCTGTGGACGGCTATGTGGTGCAGCTGGATTTGCCGGAGCTGAAGGAACTGCTATCCTTGCTGCGCCGGAGCAGCAACAATCTGAACCAGCTTACCCGCCGAGTACATGAGACCGGGCGGATTTATGATGCCGATCTGGAGGATATATCCCAGCGGCAGGAACAGCTATGGGACGGCGTTAAGGAGATCCTGACCCAGCTCTCCAAACTTTCGTAACAGGAACAGTTACCCCATCTGCGGAGGGAGGAACGGCGTTCTTTTCGCCGCGCCTTCCTCCGCTTTTTCTTTTTGCCCATATCCTTGCCTTTTGGCCGTCAGACAGGGATAATGAAATCAGGAACAGGAACTTCGATTTTGAGAGGAGGCATAACAATGAGGGCATTGGTATTTTTGTTGAAACTACTGTTGAAGATCGTGGTGGCTCCGGTGATTCTGGTGCTGACCCTGTTTGTATGGATTTGTGTAGGGATTGTCTATATCTCCGGTCTGGTGCTGGGACTTATCAGCATGGTGATCGCCCTGCTGGGCATGGCGGTTCTGCTGACCTATTCCCTGCAAAACGGCATTATCCTGCTGGTGATGGCATTTCTTATCAGTCCGTTTGGTCTTCCAATGGCTGCTATTTGGTTGCTGAGCAAGGTACAGGACTTGAAGTTTGCCATTCAGGATTTGGTTTATGGATAAAATGTGAGCGGTCACAAAACGCCAGACAGTGTCTGTTAAATTCCTGCATTTACTTTTGTGCTACATCTGTGTATAATGGTAGCACGAAAGGAAGTGACGAGCGTGACCAAATCAGAACGGTTTGAGCAATTAGACAGACTTCTGGCCGATCATGATGGGATGCTGCAAACCGCACAGGTAATCGCCAGCGGAATTGTAAAACCCATTTTTTATGAATATATCAAAGAGAAAAATCTACAACAGGTTGCCCATGGTATTTATGTCTCCGAGGATACCTGGATTGATGCGATGTTTCTGTTGCATCTGCGGTGTAGCCAGGCAGTATTTTCCCATGAATCAGCGTTATTTTTTCATGACCTGACAGATCGGGAACCATCCCCATACGCCATCACGGTGCGCAGAGGGTACAGCACCACTCGCTTAAAGGCAGAGGGCCTTTCTGTTTACACCATCAAACCAGAACTATATGAGGTAGGGCTGACAACTGGCCAAACACCTTTTGGGCATACGGTTCCTGTCTATGATATGGAGCGCACCATCTGCGATCTGCTCCGCAGCCGGAACAGCATGGAAATACAGACGTTTCAAGGTGCGCTGAAGATGTATGCCAGAAGAAAGGACAAGAACCTGCGGACTTTGATGCGGTATGCCAGTATGTTCCGGGTTGAAAAAGTTTTACGGCAGTATTTGGAGGTTCTTTTATGATAAAAACAGCAAGGCAGTTAAAAGATTTGATTCGCAATCTTTCCAGAGAAAAATCTGCGGATGCACAGCTTTTAATGCGAAACTATATGATGGAGCGTTTTCTGGAGAGAATTTCCCTTTCTGAATATCGTGACAAATTTATTCTGAAAGGCGGAATGCTGGTAGCGGCAATGGTTGGACTGGATGCCCGTTCCACAATGGACTTGGACGCCACTATAAAAGGAGCCAATGTTAATGTAGAGGACATCGAGAACCTG
>ULQF01088278.1_pt1 | contig 10004 bp, 6 predicted proteins | sample 1954211 | NCBI WGS metagenome assembly ULQF01 (sample SAMEA4835648, study PRJEB28245) | human gut metagenome | biome: gut microbiome; material: fecal sample | place: Denmark | collected 2008 | reverse complement strand
CAGCCAGCAGCCCCTGGCCCATTACGTTGAAAAAATGAAGGACTGGGAGAAAAATCATGGTGTGGCGGTAACATTCCATCTTTTGCCTCATGATGCTGCACGGAGGGATGCGCACGGCATTTCTTATGTGGAGAATATGGGGAGGCTGGGATTGGTGAATGTGCGCGTCGTCCCCAGAACCACGGATGTCTGGCGTGGCATTAATACGCTGAGGGAATTGCTGGAGCGCAGTTTTTTCCATGCCCGCACCCAGGAAAAGGCGCGAGGCTTCTGTGGGGAAGAGGAGCCGGGAGGCGTGGAGCATCTGGAGTTGTACAGGTCCAGGCCTCCCGGCGTAGGCGGAGCCATTGCGGAAAGCCCCGTGCATGACGGGCATTCCCATACGGCGGATGCCGCACGAACCTTTGCGGAGGCTTGGTCCCATGGCCTGCTCCACGGAACCGGGAACGGCCGGGAGCGCGGCAGGCGCGCCCGGATGTGGTAACGGAGGGCAGGAGTAAAGGAAAAGAGATTTTTTTGATTGATAGTTGACAGTTTTGTCAAAAAGCGGTTCTTTTTTCCGGCCTCCAGCTGTCTAACGCAGTGATGCGACTTATTGAGATGAAATTATCCCTTTTCCATCCGTTGGTTTCCTGCCTGTGTGTTCCGTTTTTGTTTTCGTCCTGCGGTACCACGGGAAGGGAGCTTTCCCCTGTCCCCTCTTCCCATATTCCGGTAGAAGAAATGACGGGGTATTTTGAAGAAACGGGAACTATTCCGGGGCACCTGCTCAAGTGGGAAGATGATCCGTCGCTGCCCGGAAAGCTGATGGTCGTAGTGGATAAGAAAAAGCAGATGATGTATATCTACCGGGGGTCGCACCGCATTGCGTATGCCCCCATCAGTTCCGGAAGAAGTTCCGGCATGACGCCCTCCGGCTACTTCCTCATTGCTTCCAAGGAGGAAGACCATCATTCCTATTACGGTGCGTTTATTAACGCTGACGGAGAATTGCGGGATGGGGATATACGAAGGGATTCCCCCCGTCCCGGCGAGAGGTTTGAACCTGCCAAGATGCCCTATTTCATGAGAGTGAACGGGGCTGTAGGAATTCATGAAGGGTACTTGCCCGGTCATCCATCCTCCCATGGATGTATCCGTGTTCCCCACTTGATTGCGAAAAATCTCTTTGAAATAGCTCCCGTAGGAACCCGTGTGGTTGTCAGGGATGGAAACTGGAATATTCACGAGCTTCAACAAAAGCCGTCCGGAATGTTCCGGACGGTGCACAAGCCTGCTGCCCCGGTGGCTGGCGCAAATTCAGCTTCCTCTGGAAAGAAGGAACTTGTAAAATCGGAAACGTCCGTAAAAAAAGATGCCGCCGCCATGCCGTCTGTTGGAGAACAGAAAAACGGGCAGCTGCCTTTTTCTGAGGCGGACGCTGTGACCCCCTCTTCATCCAATGGCCTCGAAGGACTGGAATAACATGCTGTCCGGGCGTTTATATCATGCCCAGGATTCTGAATTGGCTGCCGCCCGGCTCAGGGCGCGCCGGCTTGTTTTCCGTTATAACCAGTCCGCTCCGGAAAATGAAAGCCTGCGCCGGGAATTGGCCCGGGAGCTTTTTGGCCAAATGGGAGAGGGGTGTTATCTGGAACCTCCGCTGCGTTGTGATTACGGCTCCAATATACGGCTGGGGGACCGCGTGTATGCCAATTTCAACCTCGTGGTGCTGGACTGCGCTGCCGTTACCATCGGCAATGACGTGCTGATAGGTCCCAACGTGGGCATTTATACTGCCGGGCATCCCGTAGACCCGGGGCTGAGACGGCAGGGGCTGGAATTTGCTCTGCCCATTACCATTGAGGATGGAGTATGGATAGGCGGTCATGCGGTGATTGCCCCGGGCGTGCGTATTGGGAGAAATTCCGTGATAGGCGCGGGCAGCGTGGTGACGAAGGACATCCCCGCCAATGTAGTGGCCGTGGGTAATCCCTGCCGTGTGGTTCGCTCCGTGACGGAAAAGGACCGCGAAGTCTGGGACACCGGGGAAAATGGAGAGGGGCCGCTTTCCCAGGGACCGAAGGCAAATTCCTCGGGATGACGAAATTTGAATTGCTTTTGGGGCTGGATGATGCATAGTTGGCGCCCTCACAGTGTCGATTAGCCGCTGCCACGAGCTAAATACATTCAAGGAAAACACTTATGAGTAACGAAATCAATTTGCAGGAATTCAAGATGCATGAAAAGGATTCCGGTAGTTCCAGCTACCAGATTGCCCGCCTGACCCAGCGCATCGCCCACCTGACCGAACACCTGAGCACGAATAAACATGATGTTTCTTCCCGCCGCGGGTTGTTGAAGATGGTGGCTCTGCGCCGCAAGCTTCTTGATTACGTCAAGCGTGAAGATCTGGCCCAGTACCAGAGTCTGATCCAGCGTCTTGGCCTTCGCCGCTAAAAGGCGGAGCATATTCCCGTTTGATTCGGCCGTTGCGGTTTTCCGCAGCGGCCGTTGTTTTTATGGGAGGGGCTGGCGTGGTAGCGTTGTCATGGAAGGGGGCATGGCGGGTGACTGTGGATTTGTGTTTTGGTCAGGAGAGTTTGAAAGGCCTGTCTTTTTGTGAAAGAAGATATTCTGGAGTGTGGAGATTGTTTTTGTTGGCATGACTGCCCCTTTATTCCTGCGTAAATGTTTGCTGGGGACGGAAAGTCCGGTATTGCGGGTATGATGCAGCCGCGCAAAGAATAGGAAAATATGGATGAAAAAGCAGTGGGCGGCTGTTATGGGAGTCAGGCAGGAATACTCAGCCCGCCCTTAAATTCTGCATTTCCGCTCCTGTGAAGAAGGGAAGGCGGACATTTCCGGATATTTTGCTTGGAGTAATGCATTTCAATCAGGAATGCGAAGAATATTGAATGGATGAAGGTGAGATGGGAAAAATACCTTTTCTCCCCATGCGGGTGAATATTTAAAGCCCTGGAAGGAAATGGACTGCTATGGTTATCAAACTATTTGCTTGCATTATCCTTGACAGGGATTATGCTCTCATTCGACGTTCGGGGATTCGTTTCCCGAAACGTTTCTGTCGGGCATGCCTTGAGAAATTTTCGGATTTTCACAGGCTGTCAAGCCGGTAAGACTGGGCCGGAGCGTTTGATCCATCTGGGATGCGCGTCCTGCCGCGTGGACAGTATTCCCCCCTCTGTTTCTGGGAAAGGACTGTCGCGGATAACATCTTCCTGAGGCACTGCCCGTACCTGACGCCATTCAGGCTTCCCGCCCGGAGCCGGCCTGGATGGGCTGATGAGGCTGCGGGTGATTGAAAGACAAAAAATATAATGAGCATACATTCAGTTGAATGCAACGTTGGTACGAATCCTATCACGATTGAAACCGGCAAGATGGCCCGTTTGGCGGACGGTGCTGTTGTTGTCCGCAGCGGCGATACCGTCGTTCTTGTGACCGTGGTAAGCGCCACCAAAGTCAAGGAAGGGCAAACCTTCTTCCCCCTGTCCGTGGAGTACAAGGAAAAGGCCGCTGCGGCGGGTATGTTCCCCGGCGGCTATTTCAAACGCGAAGGGCGTCCCACGGAAAAGGAAATCCTGACATGCCGCATGACGGACCGCCCCCTGCGCCCGATGTTCCCCAAGGGCTACTTCTACGATACGCAGGTAATTACGCTTCTGCTCTCCGCCGATGGTGAAAACGAACCGGACATCCTGAGCATTAACGGCGCTTCCGCCGCCTGTGTCGTTTCCGATCTTCCCTTTGCCGAACCCGTAGGGGCTGTGCGTGTGGGCCGTATTGACGGACAGTTTGTTATCAATCCGACCAACTCCCAGCGTGAACATAGTCAGCTGGATCTGGTATTTGCCGGCACGAAGGATCAGGTCATCATGATTGAAGGTTCCGCTAATGAACTGCCGGAAGAAGATTTTATCGCCGCTTTGCGTGTCGCCCAGGAGAACGTGAAGGTCATTTGCGAAAAGCAGGAAGAGCTCCGCGCCGTTTGCGGTAAGGAGAAGCGCGCTTATGAACTTTGCCTTGCCAAGCCGGAATTGCTGGAAATCGGCTATGAAATTGCCGGCGATCGTATTGAGGAAGCCATTTACGCCCCTTCCAAGGTGGAGCGTCAGAAAAAAGTGGGGGCCCTGCGTGACGAAGTGGAGGCCGCCATCAAGGAACGCCATCCGGAAGCTACTGACTTTGATGTGGAACAGGTTTTTGAATATATTCAGAAAAAGGCTTTCCGCATCTCCATCATGGAAAAGGACAAGCGGGCCGATGGCCGGGCTCTCAAGCAGCTGCGCCCTCTGACTGCGGAAGTCAATGTGCTGCCTCCTGTGGTGCACGGTTCCGCGATGTTCGCCCGCGGTGAAACGATGTCCCTTTGCCTGGCGACGCTCGCTCCGATGGAAGAACGCCAGTACATGGACAATTACACGGGCAGCGTGAATGAAAAGCGTTTCATCCTGCACTACAATTTCCCGCCTTTCTCCGTGGGAGACACCGGCCGTTTCGGCGGTCAGAACCGCCGGGAAATCGGCCACGGCGCTTTGGCGGAACGTTCCATCGCTCCGGTCGTGCCTGGCGAACAGGAATTCCCGTACGCCATTCGCGTCTCTTCTGAAATCATGGAATCCAACGGTTCCACCTCCATGGCTTCCGTCTGTGCGGGCACGATGTCTTTGCTGGCGGCCGGCGTGCCCCTCAAGCGCCCTGTAGCTGGTATTTCCGTGGGCCTGGTGACGGAACAGAATGACCAGCATGAAATCACCTCTTACAAAACTCTGCTGGATATCATCGGTTCCGAAGACTTTTACGGTGATATGGACTTCAAGCTCTGCGGCACGTCGGAAGGCGTGACAGGCTACCAGCTGGACCTCAAGCTGCCCGGCATTCCCCTCTCCATATTGGAGGAAGCCATTCACGTGGCGAAAGCCGGCCGCACGGATGTTCTGAAGGTCATGAATGAAGCCATTGCAGCTCCGGCCCAGATGAGCCCGAATGCTCCCCGTATTGAGACCACCAAAATTCCCGCCGACCGCATTGGCGAACTGATCGGCCCCGGCGGCAAGAATATTAAGGCTATTCAGGCCGAATCCGGCGCCGATATCAATATCGAGGAAGATGGCACCGTGCATATTTACGCCGCCAAGCAGGAAGGCCTGGACCGTGCTTTGGAATTGGTCACCCGCATGTTCAAGACCATTGAAATCGGGGAACTGTACACCGGTAAGATTGTTTCCACGACCACCTTTGGAGCGTTTATGGAAGTGCTGCCCGGCAAGGATGGCCTGATTCATATCTCCGAACTGGCCGAAGGCCGCACCGCCAAGACGGAGGACGTCGTGAGCGTCGGAGACGTGGTGACCGCCAAGTGCATTGGTATTGACGACAAGGGACGCGTGAAAATGTCCATACGTGCCGCTTTGCGAGATGCCAAGGCTGCCGAAGCAGAAGCCGCCGGCATTACGGAATAACGTTTTTCGTTGAGCCTTTAAACTCTCAGCCCCGTTTCCGGTTATTCCGGGAACGGGGCTTTCCGGTTGCTGGAAAGATGTTTTGCAGTTGCTTCAACTGCTTGCGTGATCGCCGGAATTTTTTTACCTGTGCCGGAAGGAGAAAGTTTGGAATGCTGGAAAGGGACGGGAGGAATGGAGCTCTTTCCGCATGGCAGATTTTTTTGTTTCCCGTTCTTGACAGGATTTTTTCGGTTCCTATGATGCGAATGCCCGTTGCGTTTTACGGACACCCCTGCCATACATGATTCTTTTTGTCACTTTCGTTATTCTTTTTCTGATTCTGGTCAACGCCTTTTATGTTGCAGCAGAATTCGCCGCAGTGAGCGTACGCCGCAACATGATCCGGGAAATGGCGGAGAACGGCAGCAGGGTGGCTGTTCATCTGCTTAAGATTTTGGAAAATACAAAAGAGCTGGACCGCTACATTGCGGCTTGCCAGTTCGGCATTACCATTTCCAGTCTGGTTCTGGGCGCATACGGACAGGTTGAACTGGCCGCCTATCTGTTCCCTCTGTTTGAGCGGTTTGGTGGGATGGACTCCGTAATGGCCAATTCTGCAGCCGCTCTTGTTGTACTGATAGGCTTGACGGTTTTTCAGGTAATTCTTGGAGAATTGATGCCCAAATCCCTGGCTCTTCAGTTTCCCAAGCAGGCGGCCTTGTATACTTATTATCCCATGCGATGGACACTGGCTTTCTTCGCATGGTTCATTGACTTTCTTAATGGAAGCGGTTTGTTGCTTCTTAAACTGTTCCGGCTCCCACCTGGCGGTCATCAGCACATCCACTCCCAGCAGGAGATTAATATGCTGCTGGATGAAAGCCACCAGGGCGGGATGTTGGAGGAAGATGAGCATGAACGGCTGCACAGCGCTTTGTCCCTGGCGGAACGAACGGTGGAACAAATTATGATTCCCCGTTTTCAGCTTGTTTGCCTGGATGTGGATGCCACACAGGAAGATATTTTGAATATGATCGCAGATAGGCCTCATACCCATATTCCCGTGTATGAAGGGAACCGTGAATCTGTCATTGGCATGCTGCATATTAAAGATATGGTATCCGCTTATGCGGAAAAGGGAATTCTGCCTCCTCTCCGTTCCATGCTGAGGCAGGTGCCATGCGTGATGGAAATGCAGACGGTAGAGATGCTGATGGCCCGTTTGCGGGAAGACAGGGCCAAGGAAGCCTTTGTTCTGGATGAATACGGTAAGTTTGTGGGGCTGGTGACGCTGGAACGTCTGCTGGGAGAAATGGTGGGAGATATAGATGAGGAATTCATCCGCTCCGGGGAAAAGGTGGAAACCCTTCCGGATGGTTCCGTGCGCATCCCCGGCATGATGCGTGCCCATAAGGCGGAATGCCTGGTACCCTTTTTGATGAATGGTGCCACTACTGTGGGCGGCTGCGTGATCAAGCACATGTCCTGCATTCCGAAGGATGGGGACCGCCTGATTATCGCCGGACGCGTGCTTGTGGTGGAAAAGATGGACCATAACCGTGTTTCCTCTATCCTGCTGCTGCCTCCGGAGAGAAAGGAAAATGAATTTGCCATGGAAAGCGGGGTGGATGCATGATGACGGTTTTCATTATTCTGTTGCTGATTGTGCTGAACGGCCTGTTTGTGGCTGCAGAATTTGCGTTGCTCGGCGCTCCGCGTGCGGCATTGGAGCAGATGGGTGTGTCCGGCAACATGGTGGCGCGCCGCGTTTCCCAGATATTGAAAACGCCCCGGTTACAGGACCGCTACATTGCTACGGCGCAGCTTGGCGTCACGTTCGCCAGTCTGGGGTTGGGTATGTACGGAGAGCATGCGGTAGCCGGATGGCTCCATGAATGGTTGGCGCAGTACGGCTGGGCTTCCTGGCTGGTGGCTCATGGCGCAGCCAGCATCCTGTCCGTGGCGGTGCTGACGTACCTGCATATTGTTCTTGGGGAAATGGTGCCCAAGGCGCTTTCCCTACAGTACGCCGCAAAGCTTTGCCTCGTCATTGCGATGCCCATGTACGTGATCCAGCTATGTCTGTATCCGCTGGTAGTGGGTATGAATGCCCTGGGCAATTTCTTTCTGGGGTTGCTGGGTGTGGACCGTAATGAATCCAAGTCCCACTACCATTCTGCGGAAGAACTCCAGTATATTATTGAAGAGAGCCATGAGAACGGGGCGTTGCCGCAGGAATCCGGCCGCATCATGGACGGCTTGTTTGACCTGGATGATCTGTATGTACACCAGGTCATGACCCCGCGCGTCAGGATAGACGCCATTCCAGAAGGGGCGGAACATGAGCAGATACGGGAAATTGTGCGTCGCACTCGCCGTACGCGTTACCCTGTCTACCGCGGTGATCTGGACCATGTGGTGGGCATGGTGCATGCCCGCGATCTGTTCCGTATCATGTTCCGCAGAAAGGCTCTGACTCCTGAATACATTCATGCCATACCCAAGGTTCCCAAAACGGTGAAGTTTGACAATGTGGTGGAAATCATGAGGAAGGACAATGTGCGCCTTGCCATTATTCTGGATGAGCACGGGGGGACTTCCGGACTTTTGACCCTGACGGATGTTTTTTCCGAAGTAATGGGCTGGGACCGAGGCCGCATTAAAGTGCTGACGGAGTTGCCTAGGGATGCGGTGGGCTTCTCCTGTGACGTATCCGGTCTGGCACGCATTGAGGAATTGGGGGAGGCCATGGACATGGATTTGGAGGACGGGGAAATAGACACCGTAGGGGGCCTGATTCTTAATTTGCTGGAAGCTCCTGCGGAGAAAGGAGATACTGTCGGCTATAGAGGGCTGGAATTCAAGGTGACCCGGACGGAGAATGGCGGTGTGGAGCGCTGTACCGTGACCCGGATTACTACCCTGATGCGGGAAGAGGTCCTGGAAGAGAAGGAATAATCTGCCGTTTACGGACTGGGCATGTCAAGGACTGTGCTGCCTGATGTAAAAGTTCCTTGGTGGAGCGCGTATCATATGGCAGAATATTTCCGCCATGTCCGCCCCTGAATCTGCTGATGCCCCTGTGAACCGCCCTTCCATGAAGAAATGGGTGGTTCTCCTCGTTGTTCTTGGGGCTTTGATCGGACTGGGCACAATGGTGAAGGCCTGGATGGACAGACGTTCTGGAGCGGCAGCGCAGCCGGTTGTTTTTTCAGGAGGCAGTGAGCACTGGGACCAGAATGAGGTGCCTATTTCCATGCAGTGCGGAGCATGTCATGAAAAGGAATTCCGTCAGTGGGCCGGTTCAGACCATGCCTGGGCATTCCGCAAACTGGGAGATCAATGGGAATCTGAAGCGTTCCATAACATGAAGCTGGACGCTCATGGCAGCATTCTCCAATTCTCTACGAATGGTCACGGGCGCATGGTCCATGACGGTCAGTCTTCAACCTCCTGGCGCGCGGAATGGGCCACAGGGAGAATTCCCCTGGTGCAGTATCTGGTTCCTGCCAAGGACGGCGGTTTTCATACCTTGAGCGCTGCATGGGACGTGAACCGCAAAGAATGGTTTGATATTTTCGGCAAGGAGTCCCGCCAGCCGGGAGACTGGGGGCACTGGACAGGACGAGGCATGAATTGGAACACGCAGTGCGCGTGGTGCCACATGTCTTTGTTCCATAAGAATTATGATCCTGTTAAAGATCAGTATGCTTCTACCTGGACGGAACCCGGAGTGACTTGCATTCAATGCCACGGCCCCCTGCTGGACAAGCCGGAGGCGGGGACGGGTTGCATGATTTCCACCAGGAACAAGCTAACGCCACAGCAGATTCATGATAACTGCGCTTCCTGCCATGCCCGGAGGGATGAATTTGATCATGATTTTGCCGTAGGTGACCGCTTTGACAATCATTTCCAACTGGTGCTTCCCGTGCAGCCCGGCGTTTTCTGGCCCAATGGCATGCAAAGGGATGAGGATTATTGCGAGACTGGTCTGAGGTTAAGCCGTATGGGCAAGGCGGGAGTGACCTGTTTGGACTGTCATGATCCGCATACGGGAACACTGAAGCTTCCTCAGGAAGATAATACGCTCTGCTTGAGGTGTCACGGTACTGGAGAAGCGGTAAACGGCGTAAGAGCTCCCGTTATTGACATGGCTACGCATACGCCATGTCCTCAGTCCAGCATGGGTGCCCGGTGTGTGGAATGCCATATGCCGGAAAGCCTGTATATGGCTCGGGACCCCCGCAGGGATCATTCTTTCAATTCTCCTGATCCTTTGCTGAGCGTAGAGTTGGGGATTCCGAATGCCTGTACCATGTGCCACGAGGAAAAAAGCAATGAATGGGCTGCGGAGGCGGTAAAGAAATATTACGGAGCTAAACCCAAAATGGCGCAGTACAGGGAACGGACCAGGGCCGTTCAGCATGCCTACGAAGGAAAGGAAGATGTTTTGCCTCTGCTTATGGAATGTTTTAAGAGGGAGGAAGTGGGTGCATGGCGCGCTACGTTATTGGATTTGATGGATGCATGGGCTCATGAACCCGCCGTCCAGGA
>ULQF01002504.1_pt1 | contig 10059 bp, 4 predicted proteins | sample 1954211 | NCBI WGS metagenome assembly ULQF01 (sample SAMEA4835648, study PRJEB28245) | human gut metagenome | biome: gut microbiome; material: fecal sample | place: Denmark | collected 2008 | reverse complement strand
ATCGGCTTGAACTGTCCGGAGTCGATATTGCTTTTTACTCTCAGGACCCACTGTACGAATTGGGCATTGGAAGCGAGCATCGCCATACGCCAGCCAGGCATATTGTGCGCCTTACTCATGGAGTTCATTTCTATACAGATGTCTTTGGCTCCCGGTACGGACAGGATGCTTGATGGATACTCGTTCAGAATGAAGCTGTATGGGTTGTCGTTGCAGATGATAATCCCGTGCTTCTTTCCGAAAGCGACCAGCTTTTCGTATAGTTCCATACTGGCGTTGGCTCCTGTCGGCATATTGGGGTAGTTGGTCCACATCAATTTGACATTCGATAAATCCATCTTTTCCAACTCATCGAAGTCCGGCTGCCAACCCAGTTCCTCTTTCAGTTCATAAGAGATCAGATTGGCTTCGACTAATTTGCTTACCGAACTGTAGGTCGGATAGCCGGGATTGGGAACCAAAACGCCCTCACCCGGATTCAGGAATGCCAGCGATATGTGCAGGATTCCTTCTTTGGAACCGATCAACGGTTGAATTTCCGTTTTGGGGTCAAGATCCACGTCATACCATTTCTTATACCAATCGGCGAATCCTTTACGCAGTTCAGGAATACCTACATACGGCTGATAACCATGTTCGTTCGGCTGACGGGCATGTTCACACAATGTCTCGATTGTCCGTTCCGAAGGGGGAAGGTCGGGACTGCCAACGCCGAGGTTGATCACATTTTTACCAGCGGCGTTCATTTCGGCTACTTCTTTCAGTTTCCTGGAAAAGTAGTACTCTTGTACGCTACCTACGCGGTTAGCGGGTGTAATGTTACACACTTTGTTTTCCTTCTGCATATTCACCTAATATTTTTAAGTCTTTTGTCAACGGTCTGATAGCATCCAATGCCTGTTTGTAGCGCAGGTAGTCCGTAAATGTCAGATTGATATAGAACAGATATTCCCATTCGCGGCCGATGATTGGCAAGGATTGTATTTTAGAAAGATTCATGTCGTAGAAGGAAAGGACGGAGAGAACTTTGGAGAGGCTGCCGGCTGTGTGGGGGAGGGCGAAAACGACGGATGCTTTGTTTTTGTCTTCACCTTTGAGCATCTCGTCTGCCGTCCAGCGGTCGGCTATTGCCAAAAAGCGGGTGAAGTTTCGTTTGTTTGTCTCGATCCCTTCGGCAAGGACTTCCATGTTGTAGATCTGGGCGGCCAGTTTCCCACAGATGGCGGCGTGTCCCTTCAGTTGGTTTTCCGAAATCCACCGGGCGCTCATGGCGGTATCTTCCTTCTCGACCACTTTTGCGTTAGGTAGCGTATCGAGGAAATCGGTACATTGCATTAGGGCGATCGGGTGAGAGTTGACTTCTTTGACATCGTGGATATTGGTCCCTGGAAGTGCAACCAGCGAGTGGGATATGCGCAGTTTGTATTCGCCGATAACTTGCAAACCGCTTTCACGGATCAACTCATGGTTCTGCAACAAGCTGCCTGCAATTGTATTTTCGATCGCCATCATTCCCAGAATGGAAGGATCTTTCTTGATGGTCGAAATAACATCTCTGAATGTGTTGCAACCGATAATTTCAATCTCTTCGCCTTCGAAATAATTACGGGCGGCTATATCGTGATACGAACCGGCTATTCCCTGGATTGCTACTTTCTTTTTCATCTTCTCTTTATCTATTATTTTTCAATTCTCAATTTTCAATAACAAAAAAGTCCCACCGAAACCGGCAGGACTTCATATTTTGTTATTGATATATACATTCATTCATCAATGCTTTACATACAAACTCCTGCCTTCACTCTGCTAAAGTAAAAGTAATAAAAGTAATATGTAAAGCTAAATCGATTCATTTTGTCTCTTTGTTTTTAAATACGCAGCAAAAGTAACGCTTTTTTGGAAACTACAAGCATAAAGTGATATTTTTTTTCATCGCATCCGAAATATTTATTTCGTCAGGGGTGTTTTTTAGCCAGATAGACATGAATCGGTCATGTGTTTAAATTGCCGGCTTTCCAAATTTTGCTGTCCTATGAAAGACAATTCCGTTTCAGACCACTCGCAACCCCGCTTGCAGTGTACGCATTTCTTTTGGAACAGATTTTCGGATGCTTTCGATCAGAATACCGGCGACCGAATGCCGGATAAAATCTTTGCGGGTTACCCAGACGATTTCACGTGCCGGTTTGGGGATGGCAAACGGGCGTACCAGTTCTTTTTGCTGTTCGCTTAACTGATAGGTAGCCAGTTCCGGAATAAAAGTGACGCCGTTGCCGCTTTCAACCATACGCATAAAAGTCTCCAGACTTCCCAGACGGTAGGCTGCCTGACGGAGTTTGACCTTTTCCATTTGGCAAAAACGCATCAGCTGATCGCGGAAACAATGTCCTTCATCCAGCAACCAAAGACGTTCGTCGCTGATATCGGCGGAGCGGACCATCTCTTTCTTGAACACGCTTTCGTTACGGGCTACGTAAGCATAAAACTGTTCGTAGTATAGGATGTCTCCCTGTAGCTGCACCTCCGTCGGTTGGTTTGCGATGATGGCAGCATCTATTTCGCCGTTTAGGAGGGCTTTCGTTGTAGGAGCCGTTTGCATTTCCAGAATGCGGATATCCAGATCAGGATGCTTCTCCGATACTTGCTGGAAAAAGCGGGGAAGCAGATAAGGAGCAATCGTCGGTAACACGGCGAGACGGAACGTACCTTTCAAAGATTGCTCTTCTTCGTTTACGATATCTTTAATCAGAGAAGTCTGGTAGAGGACTACACGTGCCTGATCGATCACCTTACGGCCGGCAGGGGTAGGGCAGACCGGCTGGATATTGCGGTCGAAAAGTTTCACGCCCAGTTCATCTTCCAGTTTCTGGATCATCATGCTTAATGTCGGTTGAGTTACGCGGCAATGTTCTGCAGCTTTGGCAAAATGGCGGTATGTGTCTACAGCCAGGATGTATTCGAGTTGTTGTATATTCATAATATTCTTTGTTTGTTGTTACGGACTCTGTATTGATAATTTTTACGAAGGTAGGAAAAAATCATGAAATGCAATGCGAAACATATATGATTCGATTTCAAAACATATATGTTTCGTGTTCAAAGCATATATGTTTTGAAAGCAAGAGCAGGCAGGAATATTTGTGTAAAAGTATCATTCCGACGAATGCTGTGTCTTCGGTATTGGACTGGTAATCCGTTCTGCCGGAAGTGTGATAGAGTATATCTATTTGTGTATAAAAATTATCTGTTTGACAGGTACTTATATCTGATGTATCTTTGCAGTACAAGAAAAACGAAAAGTATAACAATTAAAAAGTAAAGTATTATGAAGACATTAGATTATATCCATTTGGATGCAGTTGCTGCAGGTAAAGTAGTTGAAGCATTACAACAGTTATTAGCCGATTATCAGGTATTCTATACAAACCTTCGCGGTTTCCATTGGAACATTAAGGGACACGGTTTCTTTGTTCTCCACAGCAAGTTCGAAGATATGTATAACGATGCCGCTGAAAAGGTAGATGAACTGGCTGAGCGTATCCTGATGTTAGGTGGTGTTCCGGTTAACAAATTCAGTGAATATCTGAAAGTTGCCAAAGTAAAGGAGGTGTCGGGCGTATCTTGTGCAGACGAAGCGTTGGAAAACGTTCTGGACACTTACGGCCAGTTTATTGCCGAAGAACGTAAATTACTTTCTTTGGCTTCCGAATCCGGAGACGAGGCGACAGTAGCATTGATGAGCGATTACCTGAAGGAACAGGAAAAATTGGTTTGGATGTTAGTGGCTTACTCTTCTTGCGACTGTAAGAAATAATAAGAGTGTAAGTAATTAATAATTTATTCGTTGCGTTTGGAAAAGGCGATCTCTCACGGAGACCGCCTTTTTTATTGGAGTTTAGTGTCAATTTACAACAGGTTGTAAAGATATCGTGAACGGCTCTTCTACGGTGCCTTTCACTCCTTCATCAATGAAGGGGAAAGATTCGGAAGCCTTATAGATACTGCTGGTCTGCAGGCTATAATACATGAAGTAGACAGGTGCATTTTCTCCTTTTTTACCTCGTATTTCAAACTGGTACCTTTACGTCCATCCATTTCGGCCAAAGTCCCGACACCCCGGCATTCTTCTCCTACAAAGGCAGCCAGAATATCTTTGTCTCGCTGTTCGAAAGGCAGTGACTCTGTCAGGGCCACAGTAGCGGTCATTGCTTCCGGATACTTTCCTGATTCTTCGAACGGAGGAATAGCTGGATCGGAAATTTTGCCATATGTGCCGTTTTGTACAAAATCGAACAGTTCGTTGCAGACGTATAGTTTTTTGTTCTTGGCACTATAATATTTGAGAGTTACTTTTTGTTTCTCAGCCGAGTTCCCTCGGATATAAAGGAAAAATAACTTTTCTCCGTTATATTCTTGTGCTTTGACTACACCTCGGCATTCATTGCCGATAAAAGCAGAGACTTCGTCTGTTTCGTCTGCATATCCTTCGAGGAAGTCGGACAGTTTCATTATGCCGGTCATACTGAACTGATAGATTCCGCTTTCCGGCATTTCCCATTCCGGTTCAGGATCGTTTTCCACCAATTCCAATTTCCAATCGGGTTCTTCAACAACCGTCGGCGTAGGATCATCGTCTTGACAGCTCCACAAACATGTGGAGACTGCCAAGATTATCATTTGATAAATGTATTGTTTCATCTTGTTTTCGTATTATCTTTTACTGATTTTATAGACATGTCTTTCACCGTTTATGATGACTGTCGCCATATAGATACCCTTCGACATGTCGACTGCCGCATTGTAGCGGTGATGTATGTAACCGTCGGCAGCTGCCGTAGTTTGGTAGCGGTGGATCATTTGTCCAGCCATCGTGTAAAGCATGATTTCCACTTTATCTCCTGACTTAGCATTGAGCATGAAGTTCAGTTCGTGCTCGAACGGATTCGGATAAACCGATATTTCGAGATCGTTGATAAAGTCGATGATCATCGGCTGTTCAATGTCTCCTCTTACGGTATTGGCTGCATAGTCCAACATCGGAGATGTCTCTGCGATGATTTCTCCGCCACGTTCGAGAGCAAACGAAATGCCTTCGTTACGATCACCTCCTACGCTGAGGAAGAATAGTGATTCGCCATCGGACGGACGTTCTGTTACCATTGCTTCTCCTCGCAGTTCCCCATTAGCATAAGCCAGCAAGCGGTCTCCGGAATAAAGCGGCATATTGTCAGCCACTGTTGCGACTACAGACATATTGGCGGCATATTGTCCGGCCTGTTCGGATACGGTTTCGACCGGCATACCTATCGTACGTGTACTGATCGTACTGCGTGTAGTGGTTCCTGCCGTTACATCCGGATAGGTTAACGTCGTTTTGTTCTTGCTGAATAACATATATCCCTTGCCCGGTTCCAGATAAGTCAGGCTGCCAAGCCAACCGGTTGTTTCTCCATACATAGAAAAACGGTCTTGTGACTTGATGATATCGCCTTCCACAGCCTCGAATCCGGCCAAAGCTTCCGAGATCGGCAGATTGACGGTGCTCAGATAACTGATGTAATTCCAGTTCGGGAGGATATCCAATGTCAGGTTTTCCTTTTCGTGGATCGCCAAACCCGAAACGCTTAGTTTCTGTGTCATCGGGGATTGGAGCAGGAACATGTGACGGTTGTCAAATTTCAACGCCTGGGCCGGATCGTTATTGACCCATTGCTTCCGGATACCGTCGTAAGTCATGTAGACACCGTTCGTCTCGTCTTTCACCTGTTCGTCACCTGTGAAGATCGCTTTGTTCAAGATGCTTGTCGGATCGGAGAACAGTTCGCTTGCCACATTGTAGGATATCCAGTTCCAGCCCTTGATCAGGTCTATATTCTGTACCACACGCTCTTCTCCGTCGAAGATGATCGGAGAGGAGGCCGTCCCCCAAACCTTATCGCTTTCGAATGAAATGTCTTCCGACGGATAAGCTGTATAGACGAGTCCTGTGCTGGCATCCCATGAACGGAACTCGATCTGGTTTGCTGCCAAGCGGTTCGTGTTGCTGTAGACTGTCAGGAAGACGTACCACATGTCATTATCTTTCAGATACTGGCTGTTCGCCACACCTATGCAACGTCCACCTGCATCGAAAGCAGCCAACATGTCTTCCGCGTCTGCAGAAAACAGTTTGTTGAAACGGAGCCGTCCGTACACGTTCATGTTATAGGTGAAATCTCCCGGATTGACTGTCCAGTCCGGTTGTTCGTCAAACACTTTCAACGTTACAGGCAGGGATTCGGCCACATTGTTGTCACCTTTGACGTAGATAACTTCGTCATATCGGCCTACATTCGTCCCTTCGTCCACGGTAAAGAGGATCGTCTCCCGTCCCTGCGGGTCGATGGAGCCGGATTCAGGCATGGCATCCAACCAGGCGGGTAATCCTTCGATCGTGAAGTTCTTCACCGTTCCTCCGTGGTTCTCCACATCTACGGCAAATGTCATGGTCGCGTTCAGCTTTTTCTCTTTCGTTACGGACTTTTCGCTCCATTTCAGTTGATTACGGTCGATGTACGCGCTCCATGTAACCGGGCTTTCCATCAAGTTGCCATTCAAGTCGCTTACATCCTTCACTGTGAAGTTGACTGTTGTCTTTTCGATCGCTTCGGGCGTGTCCATCAGATTGATCACCAACGCATCCTTGTTTACGACGAATGTAAATGGAATGGATGTTTCAGGGGCTTTCTTGCAAACAGGAGCCACTTCGCTGGTCGCAACAGCTTTCTCCAGCGTAACCAAAGTCGAATCGGTCACCAAGTCATCTCCGCTGTAAACTAGTTCCTGTATATTGGCACTGTTCGTGATATACTTGCTGAACGGCAAGTACATCATCAATCCCATCTCCGTTCCTTCCGGTGATATGTTATAGTTGTTGGAAACCGTCGAGGCCGGCAGGGCCATATTCCAAATGCGCAATTCGTCGATCGCTCCGTCCAAATACATATCCGTATGGCTGACCAGTTGTTCCGCTTCCGTCCAACGGCGTGCGCCTGCATAGAGTTGCGTTGCACTGAAACCGCCGATGTTCGAAGCGTCGAAATAGCTATTCAACACGCCATCCATGAAGATCTGTGCATTGCCTGCCGTCCGGTTCACGGCCAGTACGAAATGATGCCATGCACCATCGCGGAAGTTACCTGCTACCTTTTGTTCGTATCCGTTGTTGCGGAACAGGAGTTCGTTATCCACGAAGCCGACGAATACTTTGTTTGCATTTCCGTTGCTCTCTTCTCCGACACCTTTTCCGTTGGCAACCAACGCAGCGTCTTCTTTTTGGCCGGCTGCAGCCTTGAACCAGAATTCCAGGGTGTAGTCACTTGATCCGGTGATCGCCACACGTGAGGAGTTGACCACTGCGATCGCATCCTTGCCGTTGAAAGAAAGCGACTTGCCGTCCTGTGTACTCCAGGTTGCGCCATACATGTAGGCTGTCGCACCTTGCGATTTATCCGTCACCATGTCACCTTTACCTTCGTTCATCCGGTAGTAGGCAAGCAATCCGGCTTCGCGTCCGGTGTAGATGCGCAGCGAGTTGGCGATAAGGTCGGCCATTTCGACCACCTTGGTCCAGATACGTGCTTCGTGCATCTGTCCGGCGAAATAGTTTCCGCCCCGGATGCTCCGTCCGAATATCATCGGGCCGACACCACTGTAAGGTACGGTCTGTACGCCGGTAACAACCTCCTGTCCGCCGAAGTAGACAGATAACTGCTGGTTGGCGGCACGGTAGGTCATCGCCACATGCCTCCATTCGTCCAATTTCACATCCAACGTTTTGGAGGTATATTCCAATTCTCCGATACGGACTTTCAGCGTGTTGTCTTTTGCCAAAGTCAGTTCCAGCGCGTTGGTTTCGTCGCCGTGGCTGAAGAGGGTCATATCCTGTCCGGAGGCTGAAGGGTTGATCCACATTTCCACGGTCACATCTTTGGCTTCGAGGTTACGTGTCACCTGTGTTTCGAGGTACGAACTGCGTCCGTCGAATGTCAACGCCGTCGAGTGGTCGCCGTTCGATCCGTTGCGGGTTCCGGTTACGCGGAAGTTCTTCACATCCGTCATGTAGCCTTCGGCGATCGTTTCGTTGAATGTCAGGCGGATTTCATCGTTCACGCCCAGCACACCGTCTGCCGGCTCGATGTTGCCGAAGACGACAGGGCGTTTCGTATCCTTCACCCCGGTGATGACGGGCGATTCCTTCGTTACGAACTCGTTGCCCACCTTCGAGAAGGTCACGGCACGGATGTCGTAGTTCTGGTCCTCGGCCCCGAAGAAGCGGGTGGTGATGGTCGGACCGGTGATAAATTCTTTTGTGCCCGATGCTTCTTCGTAGTAGGTCGTGTCGGTGAAGAAGCTACAGATGTTCGTCCAGCGCGTGTCCGCCTCCGAAGATGCCTTGTATTGCACCTCAATATGGTGGAATCCCTGGAAGTTCACGTCGAACCCGTCGATTGTCAACGGCATATAGTATTTGTCAGTCGAATCTTTCGGCGAGTTGGTATTCAGTGTCCACTTGTCTGTCGGGCTTTTGATGTTGATGTCTGAAGACGACGGGATGAAGTGGGCGGAGATGTAGACTGTGTCGGCAATATCCGCCTGATTGTCGGTCGGGTCGGATTGGCATTGCGACTTCAAGACCAATGCCAGGTTCTCGTAGTCGTATTCCGTACCACGACGTACCTCCAATACCTTGTTCAGCACTTCGCCGTAGGGCACTTCGATACCGCGACCGTCTGCCAAAGGCACACCGTCGATGGAGAACTTCGCCCCATGCTGGTTCTGTGCATCCACGATGGCGATGGTGAAGATAGCCGTATTGCCTGCAACCTGCGAGTCGTTCATCAGTTTCAAGTTGAAGACGGCAGCCTGGTCGGACGGTACGTTGGTAACGACCGGTTTCTCGACCGTCAGGTCCGGATTCTCCACCTGCAACGTCGCTTCGTTCAGTTTTTGCTGTGCACCGTCCTGATACTGCGTATATTCGGCCGGCTCATACGGGCAGGCTGTCGCACCGCCGCGTGTTTTGAAGATGAAGCTGCCATACTGTTTGATCTTCTTGATCTTGTCCGGATCCTGTTCGTTGTCATCGTCTTCGATGTCCTCCAGCATACCGTCCCATTTACCGGTAAAATCGGAATCTACCGGCTCTGAACGGTACACGTCCACCGACAGATGATCGAAATCGCCCTCTTCGGCAATCACATATCCGGCCGTTGCCGTCCCCTCTTCGCCTTCGCCGGCTTCGGATTCGCCGGACTCGCCGAACTCCTCGGAAACGGAAGTCTGGAAACCGGCGCCATTGATCGTCACACCGACCTTACCCGCTAGCACGGCCGTCGCCATATATGAATAAGTGTGTGATTCTTCTTTTGCCACCGAATACTGTTCGGAATATTCCAACGGGATGCCCGCCGAAATGGAGATATTCGTTTCCAGCTGGTCCTTGCTGGAGCTGTTCATCGCCGCCAGCTTTTCATCCTCGTTCTGTTTCAACACACGGATCCATTCGCGGATGTTGCTGTTATACAAGTAGACCGAGTCCGGTGTTCCGTTCTTTGGAGCTTCATTGAAATACTTCTTGAAGTTCTCGTTATTATACACTGGGTCATCCAGTACTGGGGGTGCCGGTACCTCTCCGTTCGGATAGAAGACTTTGTAGCTTTCCAGCTCCTTGCTGTTGTCCGCCCCGAAGTTCTCGTCATCCGCCGGCAAGTACGACAGGTAAACTGCGCGGTTTTCCCGTGTCGCTTTCGCCTGTGCTTCTGTTTCGCCGAAAGAGGCGGTCTTCACCTCCAACAGGTTGTTCCGCAGTTTCTCCAGGTTCGGAATCAGGATGTTCTCGATGTGCATCTTCGAGTAGGCGAAGTTCGTCAGCCCCTGTACGGAGGAACTCAACATCGTTCTCCTACATATATAATAGGTATCACCTTCCGTAGTCGTCGCCTTTGTATATTCCTCGTTCGGTTCGCCTTTGAGCTGTTCGAACGCCTCCTCGCTCAGGATGTCGATGTAGTCCACCGC
>ULQF01014522.1_pt1 | contig 10134 bp, 7 predicted proteins | sample 1954211 | NCBI WGS metagenome assembly ULQF01 (sample SAMEA4835648, study PRJEB28245) | human gut metagenome | biome: gut microbiome; material: fecal sample | place: Denmark | collected 2008 | reverse complement strand
CGAGCACCTGCCCCTCACGGCGCGGCAGAGCAAGAAGCTCGCGAGCCTCTGTGGGATTGATGCAAAGCGGCTTTTCGCAGAGCACGTGCTTGCCCGAGGCGATCGCCTTTTTGAGCGTTTCAAAGTGAAAGATGTTGGGTGTGCAAACGTCGATGACGTTGATCTCAGGGTCGCCGATCAGATCATCCTCACATGCCGTTGCGCGCGCAATGCCAAACTGACGCGCCACGCGCTCGGACTTCTCCTGCGACGTGGTGCAAACGCCAACGGTTTCGACAGAAAAGGGCAGATCTCCGTAAAAGAAGGGGAGATTTTGTACCGCCCAGGTGTGGGTTCTTCCCATTGCACCGAAACCGAGGAGTCCAATTCGGAGTTGTTTTGTTTGTGAGTCTTTCATGTTGCACGTCCTTTCTCTGCCTTGGGGCGACGTTCTCATTCTTATCCATTTTTATTATACACCAATTTTTTTGTTTTTGCAATAGGAAAAGCAGATTTCGCGAGAATTTTCATCGGATGCACATTTTTTGACGAAAAAGAAAGAACTGCCGAGCAACCCCGGGTGGGTTTGGCTCGGCAGCCCTTGGATTATGCAAGAAAGATCTTGCGATCGGTGTTTTTTGGGAGACGGAAGGTCCAGCTTTGCAGGCGGAAGCGATCGGAGAGATAGCGATCCTCAAAGCTCTTGGTGTGCACCCAGGTTCCCTTGTAGCACATATCGCGTTGCTCGGGAAATTGGTCGAGGTCAATCTGCCATGCGCCTCCGGGGAGCACGGTGTAGCTCTCGGCGCCGTCGAGCAAAACGGCAAGTGCGGCACGGAGCCAATCGGCAACGCCGATCTTCTTGTCTCCCACGCAGAGATACTCGGGGAGGAAAACGCCGTCGTGCAGTCCTTGGGCGGCAATGCGAACCTCGTCGGCGGTGAGCGTTGTAGGCTCTGCTACCGTATAGGGTGTGTCGAGAAATCCGTAGACGTCACCGCAAACGTGCTCCTCCTTTCCGAGGAGAAAATCGCGGCAGGCAAGGGCAATGTCGGAAAGGCAGAAGGACTCGGGGACGGTGACAGGGAAGAAATCCTCCTCCAGCTGTGCGCGGATATCTACAAGCATCGAGGGCTTGAGCACGCGCTCATAGCGGAGCTTTTTGTCAAGCTCGTTGTAGGTGGTCACGTGAAAGCGAGGATCCTCGCGGAGCAGCTTGACGAGAAACTCAAAATTGCGGTAGAAGGTTGCGGTCTGCTCGGGGGTGCGGCATGCGGAGGGAATCCACTTTTCCTTGGGGGTGTTGGCGCCGTTGAAATTATCCACGTCGCAGTATTGCGAAACGAGTGCAAGCTGGGGGTGGTGATAAAAGACGAACACGTCGGCGGGAGCAACGTATTGTTCCACGTAGTCGCGGATAAATTGCTCGTCTGCCGTAAACAGAATTTTTGCAATGCCCTGATTGTAGCGGATGGATGTAAGATTGCAGGCGAACACGGGGCGGCTACGGCGTGCATCGTAGAGCGAGTCACCGTCATACATCGTAAAGCCCATTTTTGCGTAGGCGTAGTGCGCTGCATAAGAGGTTGAGTTTCCGGGAGGGCAGGCGGTGCGGATCGGTTCCTTGAGGTCAAAGACGCGTTTGATCTTCTCAATTCCGCGCGATTCATCCTCGATCACGGCTGCGATCGCGGCATGGGGGTCTGCAAGATCGGAATATTCGTTGATCGTGGGGTGGAGCGAATGGCGGTGCGAGTGCAGGCAGATCTCGTGGTGCATGCGCAACTCGTCGATGATATCCCGACGCCCCCACTCCTCGAGTGCCTCGGCAAGCATGCCCACCACGTTGTAGCAGCCGCGGATGCCGTATTTACGAAGAAGCCGCGCCGAATTGATAATTCCGTCGGCAGCGTTGGGATTTACATAGTCTTCCGTGTCAAAGCTGAAAATAATATCGGTCATAGTAGGGGCTCCCTTCTCGTATTCTGATAGTCTGCGTAAGTCGAACCAATCTGCTCCTGTCAGGTTATGCCATCATTATACACCTTTTTTTCAAAAATGCAAGTGCTTTTCGCAAAACCTTGCTGCGAAATCTTCTGTTATGTATTGCAATTTTGGGGAAAACAGAGTATAATAATGGTAACGATAAAAAGACACGGAGGACATGGCATGGAAAGCTTGTATCGGACGTTGACGGCGGCGAAAATTGAAGCCGTGCGAGATCTTTCTCTTGCCGCGCACAGCAGCTTTCGCATTGGCGGTGACGCGCGGCTTGCATGCTTTCCGAGATCCCGTGAGGAGCTTCTTGCCTGCCTGCGTCTGGCTCGCGAGGGAGGTGTGACTCCCATCGTAATCGGCAACGCGAGCAACGTGGTGTTTCCCGACGAGGGGCTCGACGGGCTTGTGATCTTCACGGGAAAATGTCGGCAGCTGCGCGTGGATGGCGAGACCCTGCATGCCGATGCGGGTGCCACGCTTGCCTCGCTTGCAATTGCAGCCAGAGATGCCGCGCTTTCGGGACTTGCGTTTGCCGCGGGAATTCCCGGCACGCTCGGAGGCGCTGTGCTGATGAACGCGGGAGCTTACGGCGGATGTATGGCTGATATTTGCGTCGTGTCCGATTTCTACGACGCCGAGAGCAACACCGTTGGTAGCTTTTCGGGCGAGGAGCAGGCGTTTGCCAACCGCACAAGCGTTTATGCGCAAAATCCGCGCTACACGGTTCTCGGTGCCACGCTGGTGCTGCAGCGCGGCGTGCGAGCCGAGATCGAAGCGCAGATGCGCGAGCTTGCCGCACGCAGACGTGCAAGTCAACCGCTGGAGCTGCCGAGTGCGGGAAGCGTGTTCAAACGCCCTGAGGGGCATTTTGCAGGCAAGTTGATCGAGGATTGCGGACTCAAGGGCATGCGCGTGGGCGATGCCGAGGTCTCGCAAAAGCACGCAGGCTTTATCGTCAACCGAGGCGGCGCAACAGCAGCCGACGTGCGTGCTCTGGTCGAGCTGATCCGCGAGCGCGTGCTGCATGATACGGGCGTGGAGCTCGAATGTGAGATCCGTTTTCTGTAAAACGGGTTAAAAATACAAAAAACGAATGACATGGTATCGAAAAAAGGAAAAAGAAGGGAGGGGTTGACGTGTCGTTTGCAGAATCGGTGCGCGAGGAGCTTGCCGAGCTTTCGATCAAGCGTCCGTGCTGTCGGCATGCGCTGACGGCAGGGCTCTTGTTGGGGGCAACGGAGGACGAAAAAAAGCAGATCACGGTGCGCTATTCCTCCGAGATCGTGGCAACGATTGCCTCGTCGATGATCCGCGCGCAATATAACTGCGTGCCCGACTCCGAAATGACAGGGAAGTGCGGTCACCGCTACTATGATCTTTCCTTCCGTTCCCCCGCCTGCCGCAAGTATCTCTCGCAGCTTCGGGAGGGGAGCGATGTATTTCGTTTTGCCTGTCCCGAATGTCGCGCGATCCTTCTGCGCGGCGCCTTTCTTGCCTGCGGACCGGTGAACGATCCGCACCGCTCCTTCCATTTTGAATTTCTCATTCCCGACGAACGTGTGGCAAATACGCTTGCCTCGGTGCTTTGTGATGCGGGTTATCCGCCGCGTCGCACCGCACGCAAGAGCTGCTTTGGGCTTTACTATAAGGATGGCGGAACGGTTGAGGAGCTTGTGGGTCTGATGGGCTCGCAGCATGTGGTTTTTGAGATCATCAACAGTCGCATCGAGCGTGAGATCCGAAACAACGAGAACCGCGCCACCAACTGCGTGGCGAAGAATATTGAAAAAAGTATTTCCGCCGCCGCCCGTCAGATCGAGGCGATCGGCGCCCTGATTGAGCACGGGCGGCTCGGGCAGCTCCCCGAGGGACTGCAGATCACCGCCATGACGCGCTACCGTCACCCCGATGCTACGCTGGACGAGCTTGTCGCGCTTCACGATCCGCCCATTTCCAAGTCGGGGCTCAATCACCGACTGCGCAAGCTGCTCGAGGCGGCAGAGGACCTGTGATTTTGCCTCGCGTCAGCCGTGATACCGATTTTTTCCAAAAGGAGAGAGCACTATGAACCGATTTGTGCATTTGCATCTGCACAGTGAATACAGCCTGCTCGACGGTGCCTGCCGCATCGCCGATATTCCCGCGCGCGTGAAGGAGTGTGGGCAGGATGCGGTTGCCATCACCGATCACGGCGTGATGTACGGCGTGGTTGCCTTTTGGGAGGCGTGCCGCCGTGAGGGAATCAAGCCGATCGTCGGATGTGAGGTTTACGTTGCGCCCGATTCGCGCTTTGACCGCACCCAGAGCGCCGACGGCTACGCTGAGCATCTTGTTCTGCTCTGCGAGAATATGACGGGCTACCGCAATCTCACCGAGCTGGTTTCGCGCGGCTTCACCGAGGGCTTTTACAGCAAGCCACGCGTGGACGAGGAGCTTTTGCGCCGACACAGCGAGGGTCTCATCGCGCTCTCCGCATGCCTCGGCGGTGGAATTCCCAAGCTGCTCTCACGCGGCGATTTTGACGGTGCCTGCGAAAAAGCAAGGCTTTATGCGTCGATTTTTGGCAAGGACCGCTTTTATATTGAGCTGCAAGACCACGGTATGGCAGAGCAGCGTGCGATCCTGCCTTCTCTTGTCGAGCTCGCGCGCGTGTGCGAGCTGCCTCTCGTTGCTACCAACGATTGCCATTATCTGCGCCGTCGGGACGCCGAGGTGCAGGCGGTGCTGATGTGCATTCAAACCAACACCACGGTCGATGCGGGCAGACCTGCCGCCTTTGCAGCCGACGAGCTCTATCTCAAGGACGCAAACGAGATGGAGATGATTTTCCGCGCCTATCCCGAGGCAATCGCAAACACGCGTCGCATTGCCGACCGATGCAACGTGGAATTCGATTTCTCCAAGACCTATCTGCCGAAATTCCCCTGCGCAGCAGGGGAGAGTGCCGCCGAGACGCTGCGCCGTCTTGCTTACGCAGGACTTGAGGCACGCATCGCGCGCGGGGAGGTGCAGTTTGGAAAGCATACGCGCGAGGAATACGATGCACGCGTGGAATACGAGCTCTCGGTGATCACCGATATGGGTTATGACGATTATTTTCTGATCGTGCAGGATTACGTCAACTATGCAAAATCCAAGGATATTCCCGTCGGTCCCGGCCGTGGATCGGGCGCGGGAAGCTTGGTCGCATTTGCACTCGGCATCACCGACGTTGATTCGATCGCGTTTGATCTGCTCTTTGAGCGCTTTCTTAACCCCGAGCGCGTGAGCATGCCCGATATTGATATGGACTTCTGCTACAACCGACGCGACGAGGTGATCGACTACGTGGTGCAGAAATACGGTGCCGATCACGTCTCCCAGATCATCACCTTCGGAACGCTTGCCGCACGCGCGGCGATTCGCGACGTCGGACGTGCGCTCGGTATGGCGTACCGCGACGTGGACGAGGTGGCGCGTGCCGTGCCGCAGGAGCTCAACATCACGATCTCCATGGCACTCAAGCTCCCCGACCTGAAAAAGCAATACGAGGAGTCTCCCGAGGTGCGCCGCCTGGTCGACACCGCAATGGCGCTTGAGGGCATGCCGCGCAACGTGTCGGTGCATGCCGCAGGCGTGGTGATTACCGACCGACCGATCACCGACTACGTGCCGCTTTCCATGAGTAACGGCACCCCTGTGACGCAGTTTGATATGGATACCATTGCGCGGTTGGGTCTGCTCAAATTCGATTTTCTTGCCCTGCGCTATCTCACCATTCTTGATGACGCCGAGCGACAGATCCGCGAGAGCGAGCCGAATTTCGACGTGAGTCGCATTCCGCTCGACGATGCCGCCACCTACCGTCTGATCTCCTCGGGACGCACCGCAGGTGTGTTCCAGCTTGAGTCGGGAGGCATGCGTCAAACACTGATCAGTCTTGCCCCCGAGCGGCTCGACGATATCATTGCAGCGATCGCGCTCTACCGACCGGGACCGATGGATTCGATCCCGCGCTTCATCGAGTGCCGCCATCACCCCGAAAAGGTGACCTATGCCACACCCATGCTCGAGCCGATCCTGCGGCAAACCTACGGCTGCGTGGTCTACCAGGAGCAGGTTATGAGCATTTTCCGCGAGATCGGCGGCTACACATTTGGGCATGCCGACGTGGTGCGACGCGCCATGTCGAAGAAAAAGGCGTCGGTGCTGCTTGCCGAGCGCGAGGCGTTCACGAAGGGCGCCGTGGAGCGCGGCGTGGACGAGCAGACCGCGTCGGAGCTCTTTTCCGATATGGAGAGCTTTGCCAACTATGCCTTCAATAAGTCGCACGCGGCGGCTTACGCGCTTATTTCCTATCGCACCGCCTATCTCAAATGCCATTATCCGCATGCCTATTTCGCGGCATTGCTCACCAGTGTGCTCGGAAATCAGGCAAAGATCGCCGAATATATCTCGGAGTGCTCGGCACGCGGCATTCGCGTTCTGCCGCCCGACATCAACGAGAGCCGCATCACCTTCTCGGTGTGCGGAAAGGATATCCGCTTCGGGCTTCTCGCACTCAAAAACGTGGGCAAGTCCTTCCTGCAGCAAATTCTCAACGAGCGCAGGCACGGCCCCTTTGCCTCCTTTGAGGACTTTATCGACCGCATGCCGGCAGGGGACCTCAACAAACGCATGGTCGAGGCGCTCCTCAAGGCGGGAACCTTTGACCGCCTCGGCGTTTACCGAAGCCGCCTGCTTTGCGTTTACGAGGACCTGATCGAGCGCGTTTCCGAAAAGGGACGCAACAATCTCGACGGTCAGCTCGATATGTTTTCCATGCCGGGCGCCGCAACGTCGGCACCCACCTGCGTTTATCCCGAGATTCCCGAGCTCGGCATCCGCGAAAAGCTCCTGATGGAAAAGGAAGCCACGGGTATGTATTTCTCGGGACAGATGCTCGACGAATACAGTCGGCATCTGGAGGTTTTGAAGCCCACTGTGATCGCAGAGGTTGTGAGCGATGATGCAGACCCCGTTGACAAGGCACGTATGAGCTTTGCGGGAATTGTGACCTCGGTGACGCAGAAAACCACGCGAAACGGTGAACGCATGGCGTTCTTCACGCTGGAGGATCGCGTGGCAGAGATCGAATGTCTGGTCTTTCCGCGCCAATATGAGGAGCTTGCCCACCACCTGCGCACTGATGCGGCGATTTATGTCAGCGGCTCGATTTCCCTGCGCGAGGACGAGCCTCCCAAGCTGCTTGTCAACCGCATCGAGCCGCTTTGCGAGAACACGCGCTTCAATCCGGAGCAGCACCGTGCTGCCGTGAAGGAGCAGGATCAGGGCGATGCAGCAGTGAATACGGCAAGGGAGAGCATGCCACAGGCTGCACAAAGGACGGTGGCTTCTTCGTCTGCGTCCAATCAGCAACCGCAGGCGACACCGAGACGGCTCTTTTTGCGTGTGCCCGACTGTCGCTGCGAGCTCTATTACAAGGCACTCAATCTTGTGGAGCTCTTTGACGGCGGGTTCCCCGCATTCTTCTTCTTTGCCGATGAGCGGCGCTATGAGGTCGAGCCGCACGGCGTTGCCCTGAGCGACTACGTTCTGCGCGAGCTGCGCATGCTTCTCGGGGAAGAAAACGTGATTTTGAAATAAAAGGAGATTGCTATGATCCGTCACGTTCTGCTTGATCTTGACGATACGATTTTTGATTTTCATATGGCAGAGGCGGTTGCGGTGCGTGAAACCCTGATCTCCTTTGGAGTCAACGTAACCGATGCGATCATCGCGCGTTACAGCGAGATCAACGACGCGCAATGGAAACGCCTGGAGAAGGGCGAGATGACGCGCGACGAGGTTAAGCGCCGCCGTTTTGAAATTCTTTTTGAGGAGCTTGGAGTTCCATGTGACGCCGAGCGCGTGCGCACCTACTACGAAAACCGCCTTGCCGTGGGGCATTATTTCCTTGCGGGCGCCGAGCAGATGCTCTCCGACCTTGCCCCCTATGACCTCTATCTCGTTTCCAACGGCACCACCGCGGTGCAGAACGGACGCCTTGCAAGCGCGGGGATCGCGCCGCTTTTCAAGAGAATTTTCCTCTCCGAGGCGATTGGATACGTCAAGCCGCAAAAGGAATTTTTTGATGCCTGCTTTGCCGAAATTCCCGATTTTGACCCCGCGCAGGCGATTATCCTGGGCGATAGCCTCACCTCCGATATTCTCGGCGGCATCAACGCAGGGGTGCGCACCTGCTGGTTCAATCCAAAGTGCAATCCCCGCCGCGCCGACATCATCCCCGATTTTGAAATTCGCTCGCTCAACGAGTTTGTGCCGCTGATCGGCAGTCTTTGACGTCAGCATTTGGCTACACAAAGGAAAGGAGGACGCACGTGAACATCAAAAAGCTACTGTCCTATTTGATTCCGTATCGCGCGGTCAAATTGGAAACCGCGCGCTCACGCGAGGCAATTATTCGAACGCTCAATCGCATCACGGGGGGCATTTTCTCAAACGATTGTGAATTTCACGGAAAGGTGACCGAGAACAGCTTTCGGCTCATGCCCAATATCAATTATAACTCGTCCTTTCTTCGTCGCAATTCCTTTCTTCCCATCCTGTTCGGCAGCATTGAGGAGCGCGGTGAGGGGTGTGTGATTACGATTCGCATGCGAATGCCGCTCATTTTCTGCATTTTTTGGGGACTATGGGATATCTTTGATCTTTTCGGAATGCTGGTTGGTCTGCTTGGGATCCTCGTGGGATCTGTTGCGGATGGCTTGTTGATCTTGTTTCTCTGCACTTCGATGCTCATAGGCTCCTTGCTTTTGGTGGGACTTTCGTTTTCTATCCCCGCCGACCGCGCCATCAAGCGACTCAAGCTCTTGCTCTTTGCCGAACCGATCGATTCCAATATCCCGAGGGACGAAAATGAATGAACAAAAAGAAATGCCGAGGCGGAAGAAGAACCGTTTGGATCATTACGATTACAGCTCGTGTGGTACATACTTTATTACAATATGCACCGCAGAAAGACGAAAATATTTTTGGAATCATGTAGGGGCGACCATTGGTCGCCCGCAGGACATTGAATTATCCCACTATGGTAAGATTGTAAATGATGCAATTTGCGGTATTTCATCTGCATATCCGGCAATATCGGTTGAAAACTATGTGATCATGCCAAACCATATTCACATGCTTTTGCAAATTCGTTCTGATGAACACGGGCGACCACTGGTCGCCCCTACAATGTCTCGGGTCATAAATCAACTGAAGGGATATGTTTCCAAGCAGGTGGGAATACCTATTTGGCAAAAATCGTTCCATGACCACGTGATCCGTGACCGCGAGGATTACGAGCAGCATTGGAATTACGTTTGTGAAAATCCGATGCGGTGGCAATTTGATGAACTGTATACAGAGGAATAAAAAATCAAGCAGGGGCTGAGTCATTGACGAAGCCCCTGCGCAAAAAAGCCGACGGTAGGCTTTTTTGACGCGCGGAATTTGCGATTTTTGGTCGTAAAACGATCAAAAATGATGGCGTTTAGCCATCAAGCAAAACCGTCGAGGGTGAGTACCAAATGCATTTTTGCATTTGACTCACCCTCTGTTGCATTTGTATGTCGTTTGAATTTTCAATATCCCCCGCGGTGTCCCGTCAGGCGCCAAAGTGCGCGGCGGATGATTTCGGCAGGGATCACCGAGAGCGAGAGCAGCATGGTCACGCCGAGCTCACGCGGGAGCAGAGGCGCGGTGCGGAGCACGCGCCCCCCGAGATAGACGAATGCGATCTGAATGACCAAAATGGCAAGCATGATGGTGATAAAGATCGGATTTTTACCGAGTTCCGCGAAAAGGTTAAGTCGATCGGTGCGCGTGTTGAAGCAGTTGAGCACCGAGGTGAAGATAAAGAGTGCGAAAAAGGCGGTGAGGAGGTAGATTCCCGATGCATCGGGGCGGAACAGCGCGGTGACGGTGGGTGATTTCAGAAAATAGAGACAGAGCGCCACGGTAAAGCCGCCGAGCAGAAGGATCTGATTCATCATATAGCCGCACAGGATCGGCTCGTCGCGTCGCTTCGGGGGCTCCCTCATGTAGTGTGGGCGCGCCGCCTCTCCCGCAAAGGCAAGACCGCCGAGGGTGTCCATGATCATGTTGATCCAAAGCATTTGCACCACGGTCACA
>ULQF01091699.1_pt1 | contig 10234 bp, 8 predicted proteins | sample 1954211 | NCBI WGS metagenome assembly ULQF01 (sample SAMEA4835648, study PRJEB28245) | human gut metagenome | biome: gut microbiome; material: fecal sample | place: Denmark | collected 2008 | reverse complement strand
GTCCGGGAGCGGAAGTCCCGGCACGTCCACGGTCTTTGGCTTCGATCACCTGGCGGAAACCGTCGACCGTCAGTTTTCCTCTGCCCACTTCGAGTAAAGTACCGACAATGGCACGCACCATATTGCGCAGGAAACGGTCCGCCTGTATGGTAAAAACCCATACATCGCCTTCCCTCTCCCAACCAGCCTTATAGATGCGACAGTTGTTCGTCTTCACGTCCGTATGCAGCTTGCTGAAACTGGTGAAATCTATGTAGTCAAACAGAACTGGGCAAGCCTTGTTCATCGCCTCGAAATCGAGTTTTCCCGGAATCTTATAGACCAACTCGTAATTGAACGGATCTTTCCGCGTCGTGACATAATATTTATAGGTACGCGAAATGGCATCGAACCGGGCATGCGCATCGGGACGTACAGGTACAATACGGTAGACCGCGATATCTTTGGGAAGCAAACGGTTCAGCTTCTCCGCTAAGAAAGCGAAGTCGGCAATCGGTTCCTGCCAGTCGAAATGAGCCACCATCAGGCGGGCATGTACACCAGCATCCGTCCGCCCCGCTCCCACGATCGAGACCGGTTGGCGCAACAACGTAGCCAAAGCTTCCTCGATAGATTGCTGCACAGTGATTCCATTCGGCTGTATCTGCCAGCCACAAAACTTTTTACCGTTATAACCTAAATATATAAAGTATCTGTTCACGTCCGGATATCCTTGCTTATGTTTGATTTCGGATACAAAGGTAACAGAAATCTCGCCAAGAGATTGTCTATACAGGCAGAAAAGTGTAATTTTGCAAACATAAATCTTCACAACAAAACTATTTGACATGTTTGAAACATTGCTTCAATCGTCTTATTTTGCCTTGTTCCTGATTATCGCCTTAGGATTCATATTGGGCAGAATACAGATCAAAGGCCTCTCTCTCGACGTATCAGCCGTTATCTTTATCGCTCTCCTATTCGGGCACTTCGGAGTAATCATTCCTAAGGAACTGGGAAATTTCGGTTTGGTATTGTTCATTTTCACCATCGGCATACAAGCGGGTCCGGGATTCTTCGATTCCTTCCGTTCGAAAGGGAAAACATTGATCATACTAACGCTTCTGATTGTCGGATCTGCCAGCCTTACCGGTTTGATACTTAAATATGTGGTCGGAATCGATACGCCGAGCCTCGTCGGACTGATCGCTGGGGCGCTGACCAGTACGCCGGGTCTTGCCGTCGCGATCGACAGCACGCACTCCTCCTCCGCTTCCATCGCCTATGGTATCGCCTATCCGTTCGGAGTGATCGGTGTGATACTTTTTATAAAATTATTGCCGAAATTGTTGCGCAAGGACCTTATCGCCGAAGCCAAGGCACTCGAAGTACAGCGAAAAGGGAAATATCCCCCGTTGCATACGGCGACTTTCCATATCACCCACGCCAATATATTCGGAAAAACACTGGCCCAGTTACAACTTCGTTCCATGACGGGAGCCGTCATTTCCCGTATAAAACATAAAGACCGGACAAGCATACCAGTAGCGCAAACCATCTTGCATGAAGGAGATATGATCAAGGCTGTCGGTAACGACAAGTCTTTGGAACAACTGGCACTTCTTGTCGGCGAACGTGTAGAGAACGACCTTCCTTTTGGCAGCACTCAGGAATTGCAATCTCTATTGGTGACGAACAAGAACGTCATTAATAAAAGTTTAGGATACCTGAATCTGCAACGCACGTTCAATTGTACCGTTACTCGTGTACGCCGAAGCGGTATCGACCTCTCACCCGAACCGGAATTAATGTTGAAATTCGGCGACAAGTTAATGGTTGCTGGAGAAAAAGAAGACATAAAGGAATTGGGACAGGTGTTCGGTAATGACGAGAAAAAACTTTCCGACACGGACTTTTTCCCGATTGCAGCCGGTATTGTCCTCGGAGTATTGTTCGGAAAACTGAACATTTCGTTTTCGGACTCCTTCTCTTTCTCACCCGGACTGACAGGTGGCATCCTGATTGTCGCACTTATCCTGAGTGCAATTGGCAAAACGGGACCGATCATCTGGTCCATGTCAGGTTCCGCCAACCAGTTACTCCGTCAGATCGGCCTACTTCTGTTCCTCGCCGAGGTCGGAACATCCGCCGGTGTCAACCTGGTATCGACATTCCAAGAAAGCGGCTGGACATTATTCGGAATCGGTATGGCAATCACAATGGTACCGATGATCGTGGCTGTCCTGTTCGGCTATTTCGTATTCAAAATCCACATCTTAGACTTGATCGGGACGATCGCAGGAGGAATGACCAGTACGCCAGGACTTGCCGCCGCCGATTCGATGAGCGACAGTTCTGCTCCCAGCATCGCGTATGCGACGGTCTATCCGATTGCGATGGTGTTCCTAATTCTTTTTATCCAGTTCATCGCCGCATTGGTCGTATAAGGATTATGAGGGTCGCAACCTCATAATCCGTATCAAAAACATTGCCAATTATAATATTTTCTATATATTTGTGACTATTAACAATATCACAAATCGCCATGCAAACAAACCAACAGTTTGACCTCGCCTTCAACTTGCTGCAGAACACCGGAACCAACCTCTTTCTGACAGGAAAAGCCGGAACGGGCAAAACTACCTTTTTAAAAAGGCTTAAAGAGGTTTCACCTAAACGAATGATCGTTGTTGCACCGACAGGAGTAGCTGCTATCAATGCAGGAGGCGTCACTATCCACTCCTTTTTCCAATTGCCGTTCGGGCCTTACATTCCGTCTTCACCGGAATACCGGGGAGGCAAAACAGATTTCAAGAACCAATTCCGCAAGGACAAAATCAATATTATCCGCAGTATGGACTTGCTGGTGATCGATGAGGTCAGCATGGTGCGCGCAGACTTGCTGGACGCTATCAGCGACGTCCTGCGTCGTTATAAAGATCACAGTAAACCTTTCGGAGGTGTCCAGTTATTGCTCATAGGAGACTTACAACAATTAGCGCCTGTCGCCAAAGATGATGAATGGAATCTGCTGAAAGAGCACTATCCGTCCACCTTCTTTTTCGACAGCAAGGCACTGTCGGAAAGCAATTATTTCTGTATTGAGCTGACACATGTCTACCGCCAAAGCGACACGAATTTCATCAACCTGTTGAATAATATCCGTGAGAACCGCTTCGACGACGAGACCTTGCAACGTCTGAACCAGCGGTACATTCCCAACTTCAGACCGGACGAACAATCGGGTTATATCACACTCACGACACATAACTACCAGGCACAGCAGATCAACAACCGAAAACTGGCGGAACTTCCCGGACAGCCTTACACTTTTTCAGCTGAGATCAATAACGACTTTCCCGAATATTCTTATCCGACCGACGACAAGTTAATCTTGAAATGCGGCGCGCAAGTCATGTTCGTCAAAAACGATTCATCTTCCGAAAAACGATACTATAATGGGAAGATCGGAAAGATCGTATTTATCAACCCAAACAAGATAACCGTAGTCGACCAAGAAGGAAACGAGATCGTCGTCGAAAAGGAAATCTGGAACAATGTGAAATACACGATTGATCCCGAAACAAAGGAAATCACCGAAACCATTACCGGCACCTTCAGTCAATATCCGTTGAAAACAGCTTGGGCGATCACCATACACAAGAGCCAGGGATTGACTTTCGAGCATGCCATCATTGATGCTTCGGCCGCTTTTTCGCACGGACAGGTATATGTCGCACTCAGCCGTTGCAAAACGTTGGAAGGTCTTGTGTTGAGCAGTCAGATCACCCGCAACGCCATGATCAATGATTACCGGATACAGGAATTCTCTTCATCGGTCGACAGCCGCCAACCGCGTGAAGAGCAAATGCAGGCCGCACAGCAACTTTATTTCACGGAACTGATATGTGAACTGTTTGACTTCAACAATCTTCAGCAGCGCATACAATATGCCGCCTTTGTCGTGTACGGGAATCTGCAAAAACTATATCCGGAACTAAGCGTGCAGTATTCTAACACACGCGACGCATTCCGTTCCACGGTCACAGATGTCGGAGAACGATTCATCCAGCAATTGAAACGGCTGATAACAGGCAATACCGATTATCTGAAAGACGAAACGATCCAAGAGCGTGTCCGGAAAGGCGTGGCTTACTTTCTGGAGCAAATAGATCGCCTTTGCACCCCATTGCAGGAAGCATCGAATGTGGAAATCGACAATAAAGAAACACGCAAAACAATCAAGAATGCGTTAGACAAGTGGAACGAAGACCTTCGTATCAAACTGTCAGCCTTGCAAGGTTGTCAAGATGGATTCACAATTTCCGGCTATCTGTCGGCTAAGGCCAAAGCAAGCATCGAACAACCGTCTGCTCCGACCACACGCAAACGTTCCGAAAAATCATCAGAGTCGGCTAAACTGGAAATATCGACAGACATCAAACATCCAGAACTATATGCCAACCTGAAACACTGGCGCTATGAGGTGGCAACCGAAAAAGGACTTCCAACTTATACCATCCTGCAACAAAAGGCCCTGATCGGGGTAGCCAACACCTTACCCGCCAGCGGACGTGATCTCCTCAAAATCCCCGGTATCGGGAAAAAGATCGTCGAAAACTATGGCGCAAAGCTACTGGAAATCGTAGACGAATACAGGAAAGGGCAATAATGTGCCAATGCACCAATATACTAATGATATGAGCATTTTCCCATTGGCATATTGGCACATTATTTATTTTTTCAACTCGAAACCCATCATCAACCCATCATACTGGCTCGCCAACTTATTGAGTGCTTGTAAGGTCGTATTTTTAGAGACAGCAGACAGTTTTGTCAGGAAATCCAGTAATTTATCGGCATTGAAGAGCAAAGAAAGTTGGTCATTGGTGACAACGACATGAGCCGTCATCGTCGTCAACTTCGATTTACCGATCTTGCCATAGTGCAGTTCCATCGTCTTATCGTCCGCATTAAAAGAATAAGTACCCTTCAAAGTACAGCTTTTCAGGACACTGGTGAATGTGCTGTCGGTATTAAATGTATAATTGAATGCCCCTTCGATTATTCCGATTTTCGCACAATAATCCTTCAGCTTCTTTTCCATCTCTGAAGAGGCCACACTTGCCGCCACATTCTTCAAAGCATTATCGCCTTCCAACTGGATGGCAGGATCCACATACGTCCACGTACCGGCCAAATTTTCCACTGTCAGCTTTTTTCCTCTGGTCACAGCAGTCACAGCGTCTTTTACGGCAGCAGAATTCAAAATGTCTTTAATTGATTGTCCATACGCCGAATCCGATACAGACAATATACCACAAACGGCCACCCCAAAAATCCAATTTTTTTTCATTTTTATCTATTCTTACTCATGTTTATACGTTACAAAAACACAAATAAAAAGGGGTACCGACAAGCACCCCTTCATATATCTCGTTCCGTAAAAGAAGATTAGAGTTTATCATTAGAACCGAGTACGTTGATAATTTTGTGCTTATACAGCTTTTCCATATTATCACGAGCCGGGCCTAGATATTTACGTGGGTCGAATTCTGCCGGTTTTTCTGCGAATACCTTACGTACGGCAGCAGTCATAGCCAGACGAGAATCCGAATCGATGTTGATTTTGCAAACAGCCGACTTGGCAGCTTTACGCAATTCTTCTTCAGGAATACCGATAGCAGCTTTCAATGCACCACCGTATTTGTTGATAGTTTCAACTTCTTCTTCAGGAACAGATGAAGATCCGTGAAGAACGATAGGGAATCCTGGGAGTTTTTCCATTACAGCATCCAATACATTGAAAGCCAATGGAGGAGGCACCATCTTGCCAGTCTTAGGATCAATATGGCACTGTTCCGGAGTAAACTTGTATGCACCGTGAGAAGTACCGATAGAGATAGCCAAAGAATCACAACCTGTACGGTGAGCGAAATCGATAACTTCTTCAGGATCGGTATAAGTGTGGTGGTCAGAAGAAACTTCATCTTCAACACCTGCCAATACCCCTAATTCACCTTCTACAGTTACATCAAACTGATGAGCATAATCAACAACTTTCTTAGTCAGGGCAACGTTTTCTTCATAAGGAAGATGAGAACCGTCGATCATAACAGAAGAGAATCCTGAATCGATACAGCTTTTGCAAGTTTCAAACGTATCACCGTGATCCAAGTGCAGAACGATCTGAGGATTCGGACAGCCTAACTCCTTAGCATATTCAACAGCTCCCTGAGCCATGTAGCGCAACAGAGTAGCATTTGCATATTGGCGAGCACCTTTAGATACCTGCAGGATTACCGGAGACTTTGTTTCAACAGCAGCCTTGATAATGGCCTGCATCTGTTCCATGTTGTTAAAGTTGAAAGCCGGAATTGCGTATCCGCCTTTGATGGCTTTTGCGAACATTTCTCTTGTGTTCACCAAACCTAAATCTTTGTAATTTACCATTGTTGTATATGTTATTACGTTAATGATTAAAAATCTTCCACAAAGATAATAACTATCCGAGAACATTATGCTTTTAAGCATATAAAATAATACAAAAGTAGGTCTGATTGAAAAAATAATCCAAAATTCTTTGTTTGTTCAACTCTAATCCATACCTTTGCAACCCAAAATACCGGTTACCAAACTCAAGTATAAGAGAATATAAATTAAAAAATAAGATAACAAAGCAATGAAAAAAGGAATTCATCCTGACAACTATCGTCCTGTAGTATTCAAGGACATGTCAAACGAGGACGTATTTATCACTCGTTCAACTATCAATGCAAAAGAAACAATTGAGATTGACGGTGTTACTTATCCGTTGGTAAAGATCGAAATCTCAAGCTCTTCTCACCCGTTCTATACAGGTAAGGCCAAATTGGTCGATACTGCCGGACGTGTTGATAAGTTCATGAGTCGCTATGGTAACCGTAACAAGAAATAAAACCAATTGATAATTGGTTTTATAATAAATAGAGAAAGGCTGTTCTGAAAAGGACGGTCTTTCTTTTTTATCAGGAGACTCCCATTAAAGAAAGCAACTTCCTTTTTTATTTACAAAAGATATTCTTATTTTTGTGCGTAACTGATAATTGGAGTGAATCTATACCCTTATTTCATTGTCAATTGTCAATTATCAATTATATCAATTAAATAATGCCATGGCAAAAACGAAAGAACAATTACTAAACATCCTGGACCAGTTCCAGCTCACAGAAAAAGTAGTTTCCGCCGAACCATTCGGAAACGGACACATTAACGATACGCTGAAAGTAACAAACGAAAAAGGCGAAATCAAATACGTGCTGCAACGCATCAACCACCTGATCTTCACAAACGTGGATATGTTGCAGAACAATATCCAGGTTGTTACTTCGCATATCCGTAAGAAACTGGAAGAAAAAGGTGAAAATGACATTGACCGCAAAGTCTTGACTTTCCTTCCGACAAAAGATAACAAACTGTATTATTTCGACGGAGACAACTATTGGCGTGTTTGCCTGTTCATCCCAAACAGCAAAAGCTACGAAGAAGTCACCCCGGAACTGTCTTACGAAGCAGGCAAGGCTTTCGGCGACTTCCAATCCATGCTGGCCGACATTCCGGAAGGCACACTGGGTGAAACCATCCCGAACTTCCATAATATGGAATTTCGTCTGGAGCAGTTCCACGATGCAGTAAAGAGCAATGCAGCCGGCCGTCTGGACGAAGTGAAAGACTTGATCGAGGAAATCGAAAAACGCGCCGAAGCTATGTGTATCCAAGAACGTCTTTATCGCGAAGGCAAACTAAAAAAACGCACGAACCATTGCGACACAAAGGTCAACAATATGATGTTCGATGCCAAAACCGACAAGGTCTTGTGCGTGATCGACCTCGACACGGTCATGCCGGGCTTCGTCCTTTCTGATATCGGCGACTTCATTCGCACAGGAGCCAATACCGGTGCCGAAGATGACGAAAACCTGGACAATGTCAATGTCAACATGGATATCTTTAAAGCTTACACACGCGGCTATATGGAGAAAGCCAAATCTTTCCTGACTCCAATGGAAATCAAACTGCTCCCGTACGGCGGCCGCTTGCTGACTTACATGCAGACAGTCCGTTTCCTAACCGATTACATCAACGGTGACACATACTACAAGATACACAGTCCGAAGCACAACCTGATCCGCACGAAGGCTCAGTTCAAATTGCTCCAAAGCCTCGAAGCACATGCAGACGAGATGGATGCATTCATGAGCGAATGGCTGTAAGAACAGTGTAATAACTCTATTGGCGGTTGGCAACCAGGTAGTAAAATAATTACTGCGCGGTTGCCAACTGTCTTTTACCAGTTTTGCGTATCTTTGTGATTGACAGACAATGCCAAAGTAACATTATGACAAATATATTAAATAAAATAAACTCTTTGTTTCCTATCTCCGACGATACCGTTCAAGTATTGAAAGAGAACGTGACTTGCTGCCGCTTCCCTAAAAAGTATCAGCTGATAAAAGCAGACACATATTGCAAATCCGCCTTTTTCATCGAGAAGGGAATAACACGTTCCTTCTGGCTAGTAGACGGAGAGGAGGTTACGACATCGTTTGCCGGAGAAGGAAGCATTGTGTTCAGTATGGATGAACTGTATTACGGAAAGATAAGTGAAGAATACGTTGAAACGCTGGAAGAGGTGGAAGCCTACCAGATATCGCTGGCTACTCTGACGCATCTTTTCGAAACTAACATCGAACTGTGCAACTGGGGAAGAATCATTCATCAAAACGAATACAGACGTTTGCATCGCAGCCACAAAGACCATTTGACCTTGTCGGCAAGGGAGCGATACGAAGCGTTCAAGGAACAATTTCCGGACGCATATCGGCGAGTAAACTTAGGATATATCGCTTCCTACCTGGGTATCAGACTTTCTACACTCAGCAGGCTCCGGGCAAACGGATAATCGAATTTGACATAGGACAAATTTTTTATCCCCCAAAACGAATACTTTTGCCACATATTACAAATATCTAATTCAATATCAATGTCAGACACAACAATCTCTTCAGCCGCATTTGCGGATACCAAACCCCATTACGAACTTCTTGACGGACTGCGAGGGGTGGCAGCCTTACTAGTTGTCTTTTATCACATTTTCGAAGGTCTTTCGTTTGCTGCCGGAGGAACACCTATCACAACGATCAATCACGGCTACCTGGCCGTCGATTTTTTCTTCATCCTTTCAGGTTTCGTGATCGGTTACGCCTATGACGACCGTTTGGGAAAGACCATGACTACCAGTAACTTTTTCAAACGCCGCCTAATCCGTCTTCATCCGATGATTATCATGGGAGTGATATTGGGAGCGATCGCTTTCTTCATACAAGGCAGTGTTCAATGGGATGGCAAACATGTGGCAATCTCGGCAGTGATGCTATCCACGCTCTGTGCGATGTTTTTCATTCCCGCCCTACCCGGTGCGAGATATGAAGTACGCGGCAATGGCGAAATGTTCCCGCTCAACGGTCCAAGCTGGTCGCTCTTTTTCGAATATATCGGCAACATCCTTTACGCGGTTTTCATTCACCGCCTTTCCACTAAAGCCTTGACCGTACTCGTCGTTCTTTTGGGGACAGGGCTTGCCGGATTCACTCTATTCGATGTTTCGGGATATGACATGATCGGTGTAGGCTGGACGCTTGACGGCGTGAATTTCCTCGGAGGTTCTCTGCGTATGCTCTTTCCTTTCTCGTTAGGAATGTTATTATCCCGCAACTTTAAACCGTTCCAAATGAAAGGTGCTTTCTGGATTTGCTCGATCGTTCTACTGATCCTCTTCTGTGTGCCTTACATAAAAGCAGACACTGCTCCTATCAGCCTCAACGGACTATTCGAGGCAGCTTGTATCATCCTCATTTTCCCCGTCCTTGTCTGGCTTGGAGCCTCCGGCAAAACTACGGACAAACGTTCGACGCAAATATGTAAATTCTTAGGTGATATATCCTATCCACTCTACGCCGTCCACTACCCGATCATGTACCTATTCTATGCTTGGCTAATCGACAACGAACTCTATACCTTCGCAGAAATCTGGCCTATGGCAATAGTGGTCTACGCCGGCAGTATCGCCTTGGCTTACCTCTGCCTGAAACTTTACGACGAACCGGTAAGAAAGTGGTTAGGCAAAAAGTTCTTGAGAAAAAAATAAATTCCCTGAGGGTGTCAAATATCGGTATTCTGCGTCATCCGCGTCCGGTAATGTCAATTTGACACATCT
>ULQF01084690.1_pt1 | contig 10248 bp, 11 predicted proteins | sample 1954211 | NCBI WGS metagenome assembly ULQF01 (sample SAMEA4835648, study PRJEB28245) | human gut metagenome | biome: gut microbiome; material: fecal sample | place: Denmark | collected 2008 | reverse complement strand
AATTTATAAAAAATATTACTTTTTTTTTGCCTCTAAATGTGGTATTCTATTTATAGAATAGAGGAAAACAATGAAAAAGAAAATTATATATTTATCAGCTATTTTAGTATTAGTTATATCACTTATAACACTTTCATGTATTTATAAATCAAAAGATAATAAATATAATAAAGAATATAATACTATTTCAAAAGGAATGGCTATTATGATTAAAGAAGAAGGTGCAACAGATTATGTACAATCAAATTCAAAAGATATACCTAAAGGTAACTATGTTTTAAATAGAGATAAAAGTTATTGCAAAAATAATGGCAAAATTGGTAATTATGATAGCTCTTTAGGTAAGATTAGTTTTTCATTTATAGGTACTGATAGTTGCTATTTATATTTTGATTATAAAAAAGAAACTATTAAATTGGGAAATGCAGAGTTAGTAGTTAATGGTGGAACACCAGATTTTAGTAAAGTTGCGACAACAAATGAAGGTTTATTTAAAGCTGATGATGATTATACTGCAACAACAGGAATGAAGTCATATTATTTCAGAGGAGCTGTAGATAATAACTGGGTAAAATTTGGAAAAGATAGTACAGGAAAAGATATTTATTGGAGAATAATCCGAATCAATGGTGATGGTTCAATAAGAATGATATATTCAGGAACAACAGCGCCAACAGAAAGTACTAAAGTAGTAATGACAGGAACAGGTACTCAAATAGGTACAAGTGAATTTAATAGTAGTACAGATAAAGCAGAATATGTAGGATATATGTATACTTCAGGACAGCAGTATGGAACTAGTACAGATAGTACAATAAAAACAACAATAGATAATTGGTATGCAGGAACAACATTAAAAGATAATCCTTTAGTATCAAAAGACCAAATATTTTGTAATGATAGAAGTCCGTCATCAACACAAACAGCAGCTTGGACATCTACTGGATGGTATAGTTATGGAGCATATGGAAGATTGGTAAGTAATAAAACACCAACATTAAAATGTCCAACAGCAAGTGATAAATTTACAGTAAATGTAAGTAAAGGAAATGGATCCTTAACATATCCAGTAGGACTTATAACAGCAGATGAAATAGCAATGGCAGGAGGAGTAAATGGCTCTAGTAATAGTTCATATTACTTGTATACAAACCAAAATTATTGGTCGGGGCCTTCTTATTTCAATGGTAGTACTACTCGTGCTTTTGAGTTTTATGTAGGTTATTCGGGTGGTATTAATTCTTATATTGTGGGTTCTGATTATGGCGCTCGCCCTGTTATAAGTTTATCCTCTAAGGCTAAATTATCAGGTGATGGAACTTGGAATAATGTATTTGAAGTTGAACAAAAGGGTTATGAAACAATCTTAGCAAATAATACAGTAAATGAAACTACTCCGGATTTTAGTAAAGTAACAACAGCAAGTGAAAAAGGTTTATATGCTGCCGATGATGATTATACTGCAACAACAGGAATGAAGTCATATTACTTTAGAGGAGCAGTAGATAATAACTGGGTAAAATTTGGAAAAGATAGTACAGGAAAAGATATTTATTGGAGAATAATAAGAATAAATGGTGATGGCAGTATAAGAATGATATATACTGGAACAACCGCTCCAACAAGTAGTACAGCAACAGTAATGACCGGAGATGGTACTCAAATAAGTACAAGCAAGCTTAATGGTAGTTATAATAATCCAATATATGTGGGATATATGTATACGCTTGATGAACAACATGGAAATAGTACAACAAGTACAATTAAAACAACAATAGATAATTGGTATAAAATGACAACATTAAAAGATAATGATTTAGTAGCAGACCGATTATTTTGTAATGATAGAAGTGCAACAAAAAGTACAAGTAGTACACCAGGAGAAATAGGGGGGTTGAGTACAAGATCAGATTATTATTATGGAACATATATAAGATTGATAACAAATAAAACACCATTGTTAACGTGTCCAACAGAAAGTGATAAATTCACAGTAAATGCAAGGAATGGAAACGGAGCGTTAATCTATCCAGTGGGATTTATAACAGCTGATGAAGTTGCAATGGCAGGTGGGGTATACGGACAAGAAAACAAGACTTTTTATTTGTATAGTAACCAAAATTATTGGTCTATGTCTCCACGTTATTACTATGGTTATGATGCCGGAGCTAATGAATTTTATATTAATTCAGCTGGAAATTTGAAAGATAGTCGTGTTGATAATTCTTATGGTGTCCGTCCTGTCGTTTCTCTATCCTCTAAAGCCAAGTTATCGGGAAGTGGGACATATAATGATGTTTACACAGTTGTAGGAGGCAATTCTACAGAGGATACTTCTTCTGGTAAATCTTTTGATACAGTCTTTGCGGCAAATAATACTGATATATTTTCTGAAAATGGTATAAGATATGAAGGAGCAGATCCAAATAATTATATATGCTTAGATAATAAAACAAGTGGAACTTGTTCAGATAATTCATTACTTTTTAGAATAATAGGTTTATTTGATGAAGAATATTCAACTAATGGAACTTCTAGTAGTGGTACAAAAAAACTATTAAAAGTAATAGATACAAATAATTATGGTGGAACAAGTGGAAAGTTATGGAATTCAGCAAATACAAATAATTGGAGTACGGCATCACTTAAAACAGAATTAAATGGAACATACTTGACTACTTTATTAGGCACATCTAATGTAAATAGTAAACTATCTAGTGCAATAGCAAATGCAAAATGGCATTTAGGGGGAGCAAATAGTACTTCATCAAGTAATTATTTTTGTCAAAAAATAACAACAGAAAATTTGCATAAAGCGGAAAGAAGCCCGTATGCTACAAGTGGGACACTTCAAAATTTATATAGTGGCAATCCAAGTAGTATATATGCAAAGGTAGGACTTATGTACCCAAGTGATTATGGTTATGCAACAGTAGGAGGTACAACAACAAATAAATCAAGTTGTAGAGAAAAAGAATTATATAATTGGGACAGCTCATCATTTAGTGATTGTAAAAATAATGATTGGCTCTATACATCGCAAGTGGCAAGTTGGGGATCAAATAAAAATGAGTGGTTACTTTCCCCTGGTTCTTCGGGTTCGGTTAATGCTACGTATTTGGGCTCGTCAGGGTATGTGTACATCTACGACACCGGCGTTAGCGGCCGCCAGATTGCGGTGCGCCCAGCATTTTATCTAGATTCTAGTGTCCTAAAAATTGTAGGTACAGGAGATGGAACTAAGGATAACGCATATCGCTTGGGATAAAGTGAGAAACTATGTTACTATAAGCGGTCCGGAAGGACCGCAAAAATATAGATTTTAAATTAAAGATTAATTATTGAAAGGAAATTATGAATAAAAAAGGGCAAGCATTAATTGAATTTATAATTATATTACCAATATTTATAATGATGATGTTGGCCGTTTTTGATTGCGTAAGAATATATAGTGAGAAAAGTAAATTGGAGGGTATAATCGAAGATGTTATACTTGATGATAATACTTACTCTGATGTAAATGTAACTAAAAATAGAGTTAATAAAGGAACTGAATATGTTGTAAGTAAAGATATAGAAATATATAGTCCTGTAGTAAGTGTAGTAACTGGAACAAAATATAATGTTACTGTAAAAAGGATTGTTTATGAATAAAAAAGGACAAGTATTAGTGCTATTTATAATATGTATACCAATTATGATAACACTATTTTCTTATTTAATTGAGGTAAGTTATATAGCATATAATAAACATAAAATATATTCAGTTACTAAAACTATTATTGCAAAAAACTATTCAAATGATAATTTATTTGATATAATAAATATGTATAAAGATAATGATATTGATGTTAAAGATTTAAAGATTGATAATTCTTTAGGCTATAATATTTCTTTTAAAACAAGTATTCCTAGTTTACTTGGAAAATTAATTAATAAATCTTCTTATGACGTTGATATTAATATAACAGGGGTTAAGGAAAATGGTAAAATAAAATACCAAAGAGGCTAGTATGGGAAAAAAGGGTAAAAGTATATGTTTATTTTCTTCGAAAGGTGGAACTGGTAAAAGCAGTATTGCTACTTTATTAAGTGGTTTTTTTGCTATGCAAGATAAAAAAATTTTAATAATAGATTTTGATTTATCTTTTGGAAGTATAGGTCTTTTATTAAATAAAGAAAGTAATAAAAATATATATGATCTTTATAGTGATTATAGTAATAGTAAATTTACTGATATAAGTGATTATGTAACTAAATATAATGATAATATACTTTTTTTAGCAAGTTCTAGTGATCCAAGACAAGGAGTTAAAATAAATGATGCTTTTATTAAATTTATTTTAGAAAAAAGTATATATTCATATGATTATATAATAATTGATACAAATAGTGATTGTTCTAATGTAAATATTGATTTACTTGATAATGTAGATAATGTTTTATTTATAATGAATAATGATTTACTTAATATTAAAAATATGCGTAGTATGATTAATATCTTTAAAGTTGCTGGTAAAACAAATTATAAAGTATTATTAAATGAAAGTACAAATCTTTATAAAAATTATTATAGTTTATATGATATTAAGAAAATGATTGGAACTGGAGTAGATTATAATTTAACTAGTAAATTCTTTATGAAAAATTATGATTCACTTGTATTTGATGGAAGTATTATTACACTAGATAAAAAGTTTAGTAAATATTATCCTAAAGCAAATAAAGTTTTTATGAGTATTTATAATGATATGGAGGAAAATAATGAGTAGTTTAAAAGAGGTATTTAAATATGATGATACTGAAAATAATAATAATATAGTGGACTATGATGTATTTTCCAATAAAGATTTACTTGATAGTTTAAGAACTAAAATTGTAGAAAATATAATTGATTTAAATCTTAAAAATGAAGACAATATAACTTCATTTATCTCAAGGGAAATTGATAAAGCTGTTGTAGGTATAGAACTTACCTCAATGGAAAGAAATTATTTATATAATTTAATTGAAAATGAAATAAATGGTTATGGACCTTTAACAGAACTTTTAAAGGATGAAAATATAACTGAAATAATGGTTAATTCTCCAAGTGAAATATATATTGAACTTGATGGTAATTTAATTAAGGATGAAAGTGTTTCATTTATTAATGATGAACATATTATTAGAACAATTCAAAAATTAATTGAGCCAATGGGAAGAACTATTGATTCATCATCACCAATGGTAGACTCTCGTTTAAAAGATGGATCACGTATTAATGCTGTTATTCCACCACTTGCAACAAAAGGACCAGTTATTACAATAAGAAAGTTTAAAGCAAGTATTTCTTCGGCAGATGAACTAATAAGACTTGGAACTATTACACCAGATATGGCAACATTTTTGGAAGCATGTGTTAAATCAAAACTTAATATTTTAGTATGCGGAGGAACTGGAAGTGGTAAAACAACACTTTTAAATATTTTAAGTAGTTTTATACCAGAAAAAGAAAGAATTATAACTATCGAAGATGCTGCAGAATTAAGACTTTCTCAACCTCATGTTATTACACTTGAAACAAGAACAACAAACTATGAAAAAAGTGGAGAAGTAACAATTAGAGATTTAGTAAGAAACTCACTTCGTATGAGACCAGATAGAATTATTGTTGGTGAAGTAAGAGGAAAAGAAGCCTTTGATATGTTACAAGCAATGAATACAGGTCATGAAGGAAGTTTAACAACTCTACACGCAAATGGTAATTTAGATGCACTTCATAGACTTGAAACAATGGTTTTAATGGCAAATATTGATTTACCAGTAAGAGCGGTAAGAGAGTACATTTATAATGCAATTAATATTACTATAAATATCGAAAGACTTTCTGATGGTAAAAGAAAAGTAAGTGGAATATCTGAAATTATAGGTTTTAATGGTGATGAAATAGAGCTTAATGATATATTTACATTTAACCAAGAGGGTATTACAGATATTGGTGAAGTAAATGGAAGTTTTAAAGTAAGTAAAAAAGTACCTAACTGTATAAAAAGACTTGAAAGTTATGGTTTTAAGGATATAAGAAAAATATTTAAATAGAAAGGATTCATATGAAAGAAATGCTACCAAAAATAATTGTAATACTTGGTATATGCATAGTATTTATAATATGTGCATTTCTTTTTGTGCGATTATATTTCTCTATAAAACTAGAAAATAAACTAAAAAAATTTACAGTTAATGTAGATGAAAATAATACTATAAGTTTTATTGATAAATTAATGATATTCTTTTTAAAAATAATTAAAAAGATTTCTAAATTAAATAGTAAGTCAGTAATACTAAAAAAATATTCTGTTAGGCTTTCAAAATATTTAATTTATAATAAAAGTAATAATTTAAGTTCAATTGATTATGTTTCTATTAAAATATTATATATGATATTTATTGATATTCTCTATGTAATAATGTCTATTTTAAAGAGTGTTAAAACAAGTTTATCACTTTTTATAATACTTTCATTTGTAAGTTTTTTTATGATAGATATAATTTTAATAATAGTTTATAAAAAGAAAAGAAATACTATTGAAGCAGGTCTTTTACAAGCAATTGTTATTATGAATAGTGCCTTTAAAAGTGGAAAAAATATTTGGCAAGCAATTAATATTGTTAAAACCTCTACAGAAAGTCCTATAAAAGAGGAATTTGAAATTATTTCTAAAGATATTGATTATGGACTTGATCTTCTTACAGTATTTGAAAGATTTTATAATAGAGTAAAGGTTGAGGAAGTTAAATATATTACATCATCATTATCACTTTTAAATAAAACTGGTGGTAATATAGTTTCAGTATTTAATATGATTGAAAAACACTTTTATGATAAATTAAAAATAAAAAATGAACTTAATTCCTTAACAAGTTCAAGTAAAATGCTTTATCGTATTTTGGTTGTTATACCATTTGTATTTATAATTGTTATTACTATGCTTAATAAAGATTATTTTAAAGTATTAATAACTACAAAAATAGGTATTATAATTGATTTCTTTATTTTACTTATATATGTAATTTATATTATAACAATTAAGAAAATAACGAAGGTGGAGAAAGTATGAAAGTAAATGATTTTTATAAAAATATATATTCAACATCTTCGATTAAAGCCTTAGAAAGTAAATTTAATTATTTATCCTATGATAAGAAAATTAATATTAACGAATTTCTAACAGTTAGAATTATCTTATCTTTACTTATATTTATAGTTTCAATATACTATTTTAATTCAGGATATTTTATTGCTCCAATACTAACATTTTTATTCTATATATTTTTTGAATATATTTGTATTGATGTCAAAATTAAAAAAAGAGCAAGAAAACTAGAAAGCGATGCAATATTCTTTTTTGAGGTATTGAATTTAACTATTCAAAGTGAAAGAAATTTAAAATTATGTATAAGTATTACCTCTAAAAGTATTGATAGTGATTTAAGTACAGAGTTTAAAAGAATGCTTGATGAAGTAGGTTATGGAAAATCTTTAACCGAGGGCTTAAGGGATTTAATGAAAAGAATACCTTCGAAAAGTGTTTGTAATGTAATACTAAATATTATCGAAGCAAATGAATTTGGTAATAGTATCGAAGGAGCTTTAACTAATCAAATAAACTACTTAACTGATAAAAGAATCCTTGATATTAAAGAAAGTATTAATAAAATGCCTATGAAAATATCTATAGTATCGGTACTTTTATTTCTACCACTTATGATGCTTTTGATATTAGGCCCAATATTTATAAATTATATTTTAAAATAACTAGAAAAAAATCTAGTTATTTTTTAATGACTAAATGTAAATTACTTTACACAAAAATATATGTAAATTATATGTCTAATAGTTTATTGAAAAATGTCAAGAAAATGTAAAATTTTAACCTTTTTTAAAAAAATTAACAAAAAAAGGAGGAAATCAGAAATTTTCCGGTAATAAGTATAGTGAAAGGAGAAATTTAAGATGACATAGTAAAATTTTGAAAATGTAAAATAAGTGTAAAGTAAAAAGAAAGGAGAAATATTATGACATAAAATTAATTTTAAGTACTAGATTAATTTAATTCAAAAAAAGTAAAAAAAAATGCAAAATAATTTATACAATATAAGAAATGAAAATATGAAATATTATTTTAAATCTAAATTAAGACATCTTTCAAAAAGTTCTAATATTTATAAAGATGTTACAGAAAATTTTCTATTATTTACAGTTCCCAATAATCATAATATATCATTTGCTAAAGAAATTATTGTTAATGGAAAAACTTATAAACTTAATAATCAAAATAAGTTTAATTTTAGAAATAATGAAATAAATGTAGCATTTTGGTTAATTAACACTATTGGAGGTAAAGTTGAGTTAAGATTTGAAATTGGAGAAGAGCGAAATATAATTAGTGCAGATTATAATTTCTTATCTGAACCTTTAGATTTAAAAGAAATAAAAAGAGGAGCTAGTAAATACACCTTTGATCATTTAATAACCAAACAAGCGAAGTCATTTATAATGGATGTTACAAATAATAGTAATATGACTGATGAGTTAATAAATGAAAACTTAAATCATTTATTTAAATTTAAAACTGATTTAAATTATATAATTGTCAAAAGAGATAATGATTTACTAGGTATCTATAAAAGAAAATAGTGCATTAAGACATAAAAAAGAAGCGATACCCTCTGCACAAGCAGTGGGACCGCTTCCATAAACTTATTCTATCATATGTGTTTACTGACTGTCAAATAAAAAAGAAGCGACACCCTCTGCATACAGCAGTGGGATCGCTTCCATAAGATCATTTTATCATATACGTTTACCAACTGTCAAACTGAAAATGTAAAAAAGAAAGGAGAGATTAGAAATGGTTGAAATTAATTTAAATATATCAGGTACACTTGCGGATTTTGAATATGCATCAAAAGTATACTGCGTTACATCAAAAGACGAAGAATATGTTTTAACACTTGCATGCAGCGTTTTAAATAGAGATGAAAAGTATAAAAAATACTCTGTAATAAAGGATGAAAATGAAAAAACACTTTATGTTTTAAATAGTGAAACTGGTAAAAAAATATATTTTAAAGATATTAAAATGAACTTAAATTTTACTCGTATAGATTTGTAAATTGATTTATGTCATATTATGTAGTATAATTAAATTGCATTTGAGGTGAGAAATGAAAAAATTATGGAAGAATAATAGGGTGGTTTTTGTTCTTGTAATAATACTTATTTTATGTTTTATTGCAATATGCAGTGTTGCTCTAACTTTCTTTTATTCAAAAGATACAAATGAGTATGGTAATAGACTTGATGGTATTGAGAAACATCAAATATCTAGTGAATTTAAGTCTAGTTACAAAGAAAAATTTTTAGAAAGTGAAAATGTTAAAAGTGTAGATTTTAATATTAAAGGTAGAATTATTTATGTTGAAATAAAGTTTGATGAAAATATAACTTTAGATAATGCTAAAAAGTTAGTGGAAAACTCTATGAGTCTTTTCGATGAGGATACACTTTCATATTATGATGTTCAATTTATAATTCAAAGTGATAATTTTACAATAATGGCATCAAAAAATAGTGCCGCTGAAAATATTTCATGGAATAATAATACTCCAATAGAAGAGGATACAGATGAAGAAAAATAAAAAAATAGTGCTTATATGCACTTTTATTTGTCTAATAGTAATAGGTACTGTAGTAGGAATTATTATGTACCTAAGGGCAAATACTCTTACAGTAAATGAAAAAAAATGGATTGATGAAAATAGTCAAAAACAAACACTTCTTAGTATAAATGTTTTAAATAATTCATCAGTATTTGGTAGTGATGGTACTGGAGTATTTTATGATTTTCTTGATTCTTTTGCTGAAAAATATAATTTGAATATTAATAAAGTTACATTTAATTATGGTTCTGTAAATGGTGCAGTTTCTTTGAATTTAAAGCAATCTTTAACTGATAATGATGAAGTTTTTTATGAGGATCATTATGTATTAATAGGAAATAATAGTGAAATAATTACAAATCTATCTGATATATCAAATAGTAATATTGCTATTTTAAATAATGATTTATCTAATGTATCAAAATACTTAACAAGCTATAGTTTAAATTATAAAACCTATGAAGATATTGATAGTTTATTTACTTCGATGAATGAAAATAAATATGCAATTGTACCTCTACATTTATATTTAAATAATATTTT
>ULQF01066329.1_pt1 | contig 10280 bp, 10 predicted proteins | sample 1954211 | NCBI WGS metagenome assembly ULQF01 (sample SAMEA4835648, study PRJEB28245) | human gut metagenome | biome: gut microbiome; material: fecal sample | place: Denmark | collected 2008 | reverse complement strand
GCCGATGATACCGCCCTTGGTCGTATTATTCATGGTGCCGCAGCTACCCAGTAGTATGGCACCGCTCAGCAGGAATGCTGTAATTTTCATCTTTTTCATACCTTTTATTTTTTAAATTGGTTCAAGTTTTACTAATGCAAATTTATGTATATAATACATCCGTTGGCATCAAAAAGTTTACCATTGTAGTTTTTTTAGAGAATTTTCCTTTTAATAAAGATAAACCAGCCCGTCAGGATTATTCCCTTGGCGATGGTGGTACCGCTTACCGCCCACCAGATGGCATCCACGCCCATACCCGTTTGCACCAGCAGCAAGGCTGCCGGAATGCGCATGTAGTTGCACCCTATGCTGACGATAGCCGGCGGTACGGTGCGCCCTATGCCGTAGAAGACGCCCTGCATGGTGATTTCCAGCATCATGAACAGTTGCGAGTAGCCGTCGATGCGCAGGAAGTTGCCGCCCGCGCGATAGGCCGCTTCTTCGGGCACGAAGACGGAGAACAGCTCGTTGCCGTAAAAGATGAACAGCAGCGAGCAAAGCGTGCCGAACACGGCCGTCATCCGGAGCGTCGTTTTCCATGCCTGCCATACGCGCGCTTTCTGTCCGGCGGCGTAGTTCTGGGCGATGAAAGTGCTCAATCCGGTGGAGAAGCCCTGTGACGTATTCCAGGTGATGGCCTCTATTTGTCCGCCGGTGGTAAAGGCCATGAGCCCGATGTGGCCGCCCTGTTCCGCTGCCGTGCGCGACAGAAACATGTTGACGAAAGCGTACAGCGTATTCAGCGTGGCGACGGGCAGCCCCAGTTTGAAGATACGCCGGCTGTACTTCTTTTTCAGTCGGACGAAAAACGGGAATCCGCCGAGCAAGTCGTCTTTTCGCCGGAGCTTGTAGACGAAGATGAAGCATACGGAAGCCTCGGCCAGCCATGTGGCGAGCGCTGCGCCTACCGTTCCCCAGCCGAAGCCGAAGATAAAGAGAGGGTCGAGCAGGATATTCATCACAAGTCCCGTTCCGCTGATGTAGAACGGTGTCTTGCTGCGTCCAGAGGCGTTGTAGATACCCGTGAAGGCGGCGGAGAGGAAGACGAAAGGCAGTGCCGTCGATATGATGCGCAGATACGTTACGGCATTCTCGGTGATATGCGGTTCCAGCTCGAAAAGGCGCATGACGGGTCGGGCGAAAACAAACAGCAGTCCGCCCCAGCATACGGCGATAAGCAGTGCGATGCTGATGTTGTGCGAGGCGAAGGCACGTGCGTCTTCCCGGTTCTGCGCTCCGATGGACTGGCCTACGCTGACTTCCGACCCTACCTTGTTCAGCAGGGCGATAGAGCCTGACATCCACGTGAGAATGCCCACCGCGCCTACCGCCGCAACCGCCTCGCTGCCCAGACGGCCTACCCACGCCATATCCGTCAGGCTGTACGCCATCTGGATGAAGGACGTAGCCATGATGGGCATCGCCAAGCCGAATAGCTGGCGGTTGATAGGGCCTTGGGTAAGATTTTTCGCTCCGTGCATGGTGTCGGGGGGATTATAAGGAACCGGTAAAAGGAAGAATCACGTTACTTATAATTCAGGAAACTTTCCTGAACCAGCTTGCCCGCCTGCCATACGGCGCGTATGTTCAGCTCCTTGTCCATGATGAGGATATCGGCGTCCTTATCCTTTTGCAGGGAACCTTTGCGGTCGTACACACCCATGATGCGTGCCGGGGTTTCGGAAGCCATGCGCAGGGCGTCGCCCAACGGGATGCCGGCTTTTGCCATGGTGCGCACCAGTACGTCCATGGTGGCGATGCTGCCTGCCAGAGAGGAGCGGTCGGCAAGTTTGCATACGCCGTCCTCGATGATGTAGCGCGGGTCGTTGATTTCCTTGCCTTCGGTGGCGGCGCAGGAGAGGGCGTCCGTTACGAGGCAGGTGTGCTCCACGCCTTTCAGTTTGTATGCCAGTTTCAGGATGGTGGACGGCAGGTGGATGCCGTCGGCTATGAGTTCGATGGTCATGCCGTCGGTCAGGTAGACGCTTTCCACTGTGCCCTCGTACTTGTATTCGCGGCGTTTGTGGAAGCCCGGCATGGCGTTGTAGAAGTGGGCGGCGTGGGTAAATCCGGCTTCGTAGGCGGCACGGATACCGTCGTATTCGGCTTCGGTGTGCGATACGGCTGCCAGTATGCCTTTTTCGCGCAGGTAGCTTGCGAATTCCAGCGCTCCGGGCAGTTCAGGAGAGGCGTCCCAGCGGCGGATGCAACGGGTGCTTTCTACAAGCTCGCGGTACTCTTGTTCGTCAATCTCTTTCACCTGGTCGGCAAACTGCTCGCCTGCCATTTTCCTGTTGAGGTAGGGGCCTTCGATGTGAAGTCCCAGCACGGGGCTGTCCGGTTCTGCCATGAGCCGCTCGCACACTTTGGCGGCCTGATGCAGCTTGTCGAACGGAGACGAGGAAATGGTGGGGTAGAAGCTCGTTGCGCCATGAGCGAGGTGTGCGGCGATGATGCTGCGGAACGCTTCTTCGGTACATTCGTTGAAGTCGTGTCCGCCACCGCCGTGCGCGTGCATGCAGACGAAGCCGGGCACGATGTACATGCCTTTGGCGTCGATGAGACGTGCGCCGATAAGGGCGAGGTCGCAGTTGGTCACTTCAAGGATTTTTCCGTCACGCATCAGGACGGAACCTTCATTCAGCCAGCCTTGCGGGGTGAATATGCGTCCATTGATAATTTGAGTTAACATGGAGAGAGGGGATTTAAGAGTTATGAGTTATGAGTTATTTGGGGTATGGGTTATGAGGGGGTTACCGTATTCTCCGTCTTCGGTGGTGGCGTTGTTTCTGCCGGTACTTGCGTATCTTGCCGTACACCAGCCATACGAACAGCACGCCGAATACGGAGAATATCAGCAGTACGATGCCGGTGTTGAGGTTGTCGCCTTTCACGCGGCTCCACATTTCGAGAACCAGTTCGGTGCGGTCGCCGAAGTCGCGTATCATGGCGCAGCGTTCCACGATTTTCCTGTCGGGATATTGTACGGGATTGATTTGCAGGCTGTCCGCACCTACGCCTTCACCGAAGAAGTAGCTGAGGTCGGAACGCGTCGCGATGGCGGTGTCCCGTTTGGCTTCCATGATTTCGGGGGTGGCAACGGCGCTGACGTAACCTATGGCGTCCATATTGCGCAGGGCGATGCCGGGTTGGCAGAGATAGTTGATGAAGTAGGCGGCAGCCTTGGGATTACGCGCGTATTTGGGGATTACCCAGCCGTCGTACCAGATGTTGCTGCCCTCGCGCGGCACTTCGTAGGCAAGGTCTACGCCTACCGCTTCGGCTTCATCGATGGCCCATACGGCATCGCCGCTCCAGGTGAGGTTGAGCCAGGTCTTGTTCTTGGTCATCATCTCCTTGCCGAAATCGGCTTCCCAACCGGAAATATTGGGCTTCATGGCTTTCAGATACTCCTCGGCCAGGGCTATGGCTTCGGGGGAGTTGTCGTTCATCAGTTGCTCCACGGTGACGGTGCCGTCGGCAAGCTGGCGGGCGTGGGCGTAGATGATGGCGGTTCCGTAGGCGTCGCGGTAGCTGTCTTTCATCAGGATTTTACCCTTGTTCTTGGAGTTCCAGAGGCAGTGCCAGCTGCCGGCTTCGTCGGGGGTGATGAAGTTGCGGTTGTACAGGATGCCGGCCGTGCCCCACATATATGGTACGGCATAGTCGGTGGTGGTGCGTCCCGGCTGACTGGTCTTGTTCAGCTCCCGGCGGATGTAGGGGGAGATGTTGGGCAGGTAGTCCGGGGTCTTGCCGAAGTCGCGGTCGATGGGCAGGAGAAGGTTCTTCTTCAGCATCCGTTCGATGATGTATTCCGAGGGGCACACCACGTCGAAGTCTTCGTGGCCGCGCTCTATCTTGGTGAGCATGATTTCGTTGATGTCGAACACCTGGTAGATAAGGCGGATGTCCTGCCCCGTCTGTTGCTTGTACCAGGCGGGGAACTCGGCAAGTACGTCTTCGTCGATGTAGTCCGCCCAGTTGTAGACTTTCAGTACGTGGCTGCGCTCTTCGCCCGAGTCCTTGCACGAGGCGGCTGCGAGGACGAGGCAAAGGAGAAGGAGTATGTGTGTTAATCTTTTCATTTTTTTGTTCAGCAGGTTTATCTTGACTATACTTTCATTTTTCGGCTTGCGGGATGAATCTTTCCGTCCTGCGGGATGAGAAAATTCGTCTCACGAAGCGGGTGTATCCCGTCTTGCGGGGCGGATGATTTCATCTCACGGGAGCAGTCACCTTAGCCCGTGAGCAATCACCTCGCCCCGTGAGATGGGGCGGGTTTAATTTTTCCGTGCACGCTCCGCACGCTTGTTGATGACAATCAGCAGCACCAGCACCGTAACGAATATAATGGTGGAGAGGGGACGCAGCTCCGGTGTCAGTCCGCCTTTGCGCGCATCGGCGTAGATGTAGGTGGAGAGCGTTTCCAGTCCTTCGTTTCCAATGGTGAATATGGTTACTGCGAAATCGTCGATGGAGAGCGTGAAGGCAAGGATGAAACCGCTTATCATGCCCGGAAATATCTCCGGCAGAATCACCTTGCGCAATGCCTGGAAAGGAGTGGCTCCGAGGTCGAGGGCGGCTTCGTACACGTTCTGGTTCATCTTCTTCAAACGGGGCATCACGCTCAGCACTACGTAGGGGGTGCAGAACGTGATGTGCGCCAGTACCACCGTCGCGAATCCCTGCGAGATGCCGAAGCTGACGAACAGCAGGAACAGCGACACACCCGTGATGATGTCCGCGTTCATCATCGGAATGGCGTTGGCGAAGTTCATCACCTGACGCGGGCGTGTGCGCAGGTTGAAGACGCCGATGGCCGCGATGCTGCCCAACGCCGTACTGGCGGTGGCTGCCAGCATGGCAATGGCGAATGTGTTCCAGATGGCGTTCATCAGCGAGTGGTGCATGCCGCCCGTGAAGAGGGAGCTGTACAGCTTGGTGGAGAATCCCGTCCAGTTGCCCAGCACTTTGGCCTCGGTGAACGAGAATATCATTATGATAAGGATAGGCGAGTAGAGCAGCGCAAGCAGCAGCCACAGGTAGCCTTTGGCAAGAATACGCGTCATCATATCACACCTCCGCTTTCATTGGATGCGCTGTCCTCTTCGTTCGTAAAGAGGATGGTGACGCCTATCAGCAACAGCATGATGAGCGACAAGGCCGCACCGTAGTTCCACATTCCGTTGTATATATTCTCCTGCACGGTCGTTCCGAAGAGCTTGATGTTGTTCATCGTCAGCAGTTCGGCAATGGCGAAGGTGCTTACCGTAGGCATGAACACCATTACGATGCCGCTCATGATGCCCGGCATGGAGAGGGGCAGTATCACTTTGCCGAATACCTGCAAGGGGTTGGCTCCGAGGTCTTGGGCGGCTTCAATGAGGTTGTGGTCCATCTTCTGCAAGGTGTTGTAGATGGGGTATATCATGAACGGCAGGAAGTTGTACACCATACCGAACACGAGCGCGCCTTCGCCCAACGGCAGGTTGAGGAAGTCGAACAGCGCCACTGTGGCGAGCGTGCGTATCAGTATGTTCACCCACATGGGCAGGATAAACAGCACCACCATCGTCTGCGAGGTGTTGAACTGCCGCTGGCTGAGGATGTAAGCCGCCGGATAACCCAGCAACAGGCACGCCAGCGTCGTGATGATGGCTATGCCGATGGAATATACGAACGTGTTCATCGCTTCCGGGTGCATCATGAACTTGCGGAAATTGGCGAAGGTAAACGCTCCGTCGGCATCCGTAAAGGCGTACAGCACAATCAGCAGTAGCGGCACTATCACAAATATCAGCAGGAACAGCGCGTAGGGAACCGTCCAGTTGCGCCGCCGCATGAAGAAAGAAGATAACTTGTTTAACATCGCCTTATCACTTTATCGCCTTGTCATTTACTGTTACCCGTATGTTTTCCGGCGCAATCCGTATGCCCACTCTGTCGCCGTCGTCCCATACGTCGTTGGTGTCTACGAAGATGTCTTCGTCCCAGTCGGTAAATACGGTGAGGTGGTAGTGGTTTCCTTTGTAGAGGATGAATTTCACTTCGCCCGTCAGTCGTCCGTCTTCTTCGTTGTCCTCGAGGATGACGTTCCGGAAGTCCACTTCCACCGTTACGGGCGTTTCGGGCTCGATGCCCTGCACCGGACTGCATTCAAAGCTGCAACCCAGGAATTCCACGTGCGTCTCGTCCAGGAGCTTGCCTTCGAAGGTGTTGCAGGTGCGCTCTTTCTTCATCACGTGGATGTCGAAGGGTTTTACCAGCAGACCCACTTTGCGGCCTGCCTCGAAGCAGTGGTAGTCCTGTACCATCAGCTCGTAGCCCTCGTCGGTCTGTACCAGCATTTCGTAGTGCACGCCTTTGAAGATGGAGCTTGTTACGGTTCCCGTCAGTTGCGCCGCGTCCGAGGGCTCGAAGATGTAGATGTCTTCCGGACGGATTACGACGTCCACCTGCGTCTGTTCGCCGAAACCGGTGTCCACGCAGTCGAATTCCTGTCCGCAGAAACGGACGAGCTGGTCGTGCACCATGACGCCGTTCAGGATGTTGCTCTCGCCGATGAAGTCGGCCACGAAGGAGTTGATAGGCTCGTTGTAGATGTCTATCGGGGTACCGGTTTGCTGTATCTTGCCTTCGCTCATGACGACGATGGTGTCGCTCAGGGTGAGGGCTTCTTCCTGGTCGTGGGTGACGTATACGAAGGTGATGCCCAGCTTTTGGTGCATCTCTTTGAGCTCCATCTGCATGTCTTTGCGCATCTTCAGGTCGAGAGCGGCAAGGGGCTCGTCAAGGAGCAGAACTTCGGGCTCGTTGACGATGGCGCGGGCTATGGCAACGCGCTGTTGCTGTCCGCCGGAGAGGGAGTCTACGTCGCGGTCTTCATAGTCGGTCATGCCCACCATGCGGAGCGCCTGCTTCACTTTCTTCTCGATTGTGGCGGCGGGCAGCTTCTTCAGCTTGAGGCCGAAAGCAATGTTGTTGAATACGTTGAGGTGGGGAAACAGGGCGTATTTCTGGAACACCGTGTTCACCGGACGCCGGTGGGGCGGTGTCTGCGTGATGTCCTTCCCTGCAATGGTAATCACTCCTTCCGAAGCAGTCTGGAAGCCTGCAATCAGACGCAGCAACGTCGTCTTTCCGCAACCGGACGGTCCCAATATCGTTACAAACTCGCCCTTACGGACAGACAAATTCACATCATTCAGTACGGCTTTATCTCCGAAGAACTTCGATACGTGCTCTACGCTGATGATGCAGTCGGACTTTTGCATAAGCGTTTCTTACTTTATCCAAACTAATTAAACAAATCTCTACCTGATACAGTCAGTCATAAAAAAGTGGCGCAAAGGTACATATTTTCTTGAAAACTTTAAGGGTTATGAGTTATAAGTTATGAGTAATTTGCCGATGCTCGCAAATAAGTCCTAACTTTGCGGCCTGTAACATTAAATTCCTCATAAGAAATGGAAAAGAAAATCGTACTTATCACGGGCGCCTCTTCGGGCATAGGAGAGGGCTGCGCACGCAAGTTTGCCATGAATGGCTACCGCCTGATTCTCAACGGACGGAATATGGAGAAGCTGACCGCCGTAAAGCGCGAGCTGGAAACGGAATACCGCGCGGACGTCTGCCTGCTGCCTTTCGACGTACGCGACCGCGAGGCTGCGAAAGCCGCTCTCGACTCGCTTCCCGAAGAATGGAAGGCGATAGACATCCTCGTTAATAATGCCGGACTGGTAATCGGCGTGGATAAGGAACACGAAGGTAATCTCGACGAATGGGACATCGTGCTCGACACCAATATCAAGTCGTTGCTTGCCATGACCCGCCTTGTTGTCCCCGGAATGGTGGAACGCGGCCGCGGTCATGTCATCAATATGGGTTCCATTGCGGGCGATTACGCCTATCCGGGCGGCAGTGTGTATTGTGCCAGCAAGGCTGCCGTAAAGGCGTTGTCTGACGGATTGCGTATCGACCTCGTGGATACTCCCGTGCGGGTGACCAACATCAAGCCCGGTTTGGTGGAGACGAATTTCTCCGTAGTGCGCTTCCGTGGAGACAAGTCGGCTGCCGATAATGTGTACAAGGGTATCCGTCCGCTTACGGGCGACGATATTGCCGAGGTGGTGTACTTTGCCGCCGCCGTACCCGAACACATACAGGTGGCCGAGGTGCTGGTAATGCCCGCCAATCAGGCGACGGGTACAATCGTCAGCCGGAAATAGAGGCTCTTCCGTGATAGTTAAGAGTAAGGTCTGCCATGGGCGATAAGTACGAAGGACGCCTGGGCACGGAGCTGATAGGGGCTGCTGTATGGACGCTCGCCGTTACGGTATTCTGCAACTTCAATCCTGTTTACTGTTTCCTTTCGCTTTTTTGAGGTATCAGCGCATTCCGGTGTTGTTGACGGTTGTTTTTTTGTTTTGCTTTACATGCATCCCTAATCGCAAAATCAATGATTCGGGTATAAATATCCGTAAATCATATACAAACCGGTTTGCGTAACCGTGGTAAATTTGCAATCGTAAAACAACCGGTAATAGTAATAACCTCATACGATAAATGAAACGACCATGAACAAGATTCTTTTAATTTCAGTATTCAGTATTTTAACTTTCAATGTTATGGCACAAGAGAAAATAGTACAGACAGCCGGGCGTACCCAATTAGGGGAGTTCGCTCCTAAATTCGCAGAACTCAACGATGATGTTCTTTTTGGAGAAGTGTGGAGCCGTACCGACAAACTCGGTTTGCGCGACCGCAGTTTGGTAACCGTTACCTCGCTCATCAGTCAGGGCATCACGGACAATTCGCTCGTATTCCATCTTCAGTCGGCAAAGAAGAACGGCATTACCCGTACCGAGATTGCCGAAATCATAACTCACACCGGTTTCTATGCAGGTTGGCCGAAAGCATGGGCGGCATTCAATCTGGCAAAAGGCGTATGGGCGGAAGATGCTGCCGGTGAGGATGCCAAAGCCGCTTTCCAGCGCGAAATGATTTTTCCTATCGGCGAGCCGAATACGGCATACGCAAAGTATTTCATCGGTAACAGTTATCTCGCTCCCGTTTCGCGCGAGCAGGTGGGCGTTTCCAATGTCACGTTCGAGCCTCGCTGTCGTAACAACTGGCATATCCACCGTGCAACAAGTGGTGGCGGACAAATGTTGATCGGTGTAGCCGGACGCGGCTGGTATCAGGAAGAGGGCAAGCCTGCTGTGGAAATTCTGCCGGGTACGGTTATTCATATCCCGGCAAACGTCAAACATTGGCATGGAGCTGCTGCCGACGGTTGGTTCGCTCATTTGGCTTTCGAGGTTCCCGGTGAAAATACTTCCAATGAATGGCTCGAACCGGTGACGGACGAAGAGTATGACAAGCTCGAATCGGATAAGCGATAATCTCGGCCGGGCTTCCCAGCGGACATATATGAATAATGTATGATGGGTATAATAAGATGCTTAGGCTGTCCATCATGGCAAGTAATCGGAAACATTCAAAATCAGAATAAAATGAAACAAATTATATTGATAATTATGAGTTTACTAACTTTCAGCTGCTCATCGAAAGCGCAAAAACAGACAACGGATGCCGATACGCAATCCGATAAGAAAATCCTCGTGGCCTATTTCTCCTGTACCGGAACTACGGAGAGAGTTGCCGATGCCATTGCCCAAGCTGTTAGCGGTAAGCTGTACCGGATTACTCCGGCTGCGGCCTACACCTCGGCAGACCTTAATTGGAATAATAAGGCAAGCCGCAGTTCTGTGGAAATGGTGGATGAAACCTCACGCCCCGCGTTGGGCGGAGAAACGCTCAATCTGCAAGATTACGATGTGGTATTCCTCGGCTATCCGATATGGTGGGACTTGTGTCCGCGTCCGGTCAATACATTTCTTGAGAAATATGATTTCTCCGGTAAGACAATCATTCCGTTTGCCACTTCCGGCGGCAGTTCTATTACAGGCAGCGTAAAGCAACTTAGGAAGCTATATCCTAAAATCGAATGGCAGGCAGGCCGGCTGTGTAATGGAAGCGCAAAGCAGGTCGGAGATTGGGCAAAACAGGTTGCCAATGCCGAATAGAATCCCCTTGTTACGGGAAAACCCACTAAACAGAGTGCCCGTAGCAGGCAGGTTGGTAATGGCACCTGCGATATAGTCGGCGGTAAAAGAAAAAGTCCTGTAATATCAATGTATTACAGGACTTGTCTCTTTTTGCCGATTTCGGCTTTG
>ULQF01002485.1_pt1 | contig 10368 bp, 8 predicted proteins | sample 1954211 | NCBI WGS metagenome assembly ULQF01 (sample SAMEA4835648, study PRJEB28245) | human gut metagenome | biome: gut microbiome; material: fecal sample | place: Denmark | collected 2008 | reverse complement strand
AGCATGAACATCATGTTCAAGATCGACGGCAAGGTCTACACCGCTGCAACCGTCGGCACCGTTCTGCCCGGCGTTACCCGCCGCAGCTGCATCGAGCTGCTGAAGGATTGGGGCTATGATGTCATCGAGGGCAAGCTGGCCATTGCGGACATCATGCAGGCCGCCCGCGAGGGCAAGCTGGAAGAGGTCTTCGGCACTGGTACCGCCGCAGTCGTCTCCCCTGTCAAGGAGCTGGTCTGGAAGGGCGAGCACGCCTACATTGGCGATGGCAAGATCGGCCCTGTGACCCAGAAGCTGTACGACACCATGACCGGGATGCAGTGGGGCAAGATCCCCGATACCAAGGGCTGGATCGTTCCGGTTGAGAAGAAGTATTGATCCTTCCCGCGCATCTCTCTGTTCAGAATTTTTGCAAACGCCGCCGGGTGGGAATGCCGCCGGGCGGCGTTTGCCGTATCATAGAACCTCTCAGCCGCCTACAGCGGCAGTTCCCCTAGTCAGGGGAGCCAAGTTTACGATGCCGTTTTCTTGCCTCTCCTGCTAGGAGAGGTGGCAATGCGAAGCATTGACGGAGAGGTTTTGTTCCCCGATTGCTTTTCCGCCTGCACAGTGCTAGACTATGTGCAGAAAAACAGAAACGAGAGGGAACTGGAATATGGTCAAAAAATGGAGCGTCAGCTATCCTGCGGTGAACGGTGTGGAGCAGCGCCGGGTGTATGTCTACCTGCCTACCATGTACGAAGCCGACCCGGAGCGCCGGTATCCGGTGCTGTATATGTTCGACGGCCAGAATGTGTTCTTTGATGCGGATGCCACCTACGGCAAGAGCTGGGGCGTGGCGGATTATCTGGACTACACCGATACCCCGCTCATCGTGGCGGCAGTGGAGTGCAATGCAGGCCCCAACAACGAGCGCCTTGTGGAGTATTCGCCCTACCGCTTCGATGACCCGACCTATGGCCACTTTGACGGCAAGGGGCAGGCGACCATGAGCTGGTTCATCCACCGGTTCAAGCCCTTCATTGACCACAATTTCCGCACCCTGCCGGGCCGGGAGCACACGTTCATTGGCGGCAGCTCCATGGGCGGCCTGATGAGCCTGTACGCCCTGCTGCAGTATAACGATACCTTCAGCCGCGCGGCAGCCCTGTCGCCGTCGATCTGGGTGTCTCCTGAAAAGCTCAGCGGTCTGGTGGGCCGCGCAAAGCTGGAGCCTGGCACGGTGCTCTACATGGACTACGGTTCCCAGGAGATGGGCAGCCACGAGGGAATGCGCAGGGAATTTGCCGAGATGTGCAGCAAGATCATGGTCCGGGGCATCCACCTGACCAGCCGCCTGGTGCCCGGCGGCACCCACAGCGAAGCCAGCTGGGAAAAGCAGCTGCCGTTCGTGTTCCATACTTTGATGTACGAGTTGGACTGAACCTCTCCGTCATCCCTTCGGGATGCCACCTTTCCTGGTAGGAGAGGCGCGGAGCGCCTGAGAGGTTTTTATAGAGGAGGGAACTACATGGAAACACAATACTTCAAGGATTACAGCCCCGCACTGGGCCGGGAGATGGAGTGCAAGGTCTACGGCCACGCAGGCCGCCCTATGCTCTTTATCCCCTGTCAGGATGGCCGTTTCTTCGACTTTGAGGACTTCCACATGGCCGGTACGCTGGCACCGTGGATCGAATCCGGGCAGATCATGGTCATCTCCATCGACACCATCGATCAGGAGACCTGGTCCGACACCAACGGCGACCCCTACTGGCGGATCCGCCGCTATGAGCAGTGGATCCGCTACATCGTGGAGGAAGTTGTGCCCAAGATCCAGTATATCGCCAAGGAGCGCAACGGCTGGGACAGTCTCCCCGGCGTGATTGCCTTTGGCTGCAGCCTGGGCGCGACCCATGCCGTCAACCTCTACCTGCGGTTCCCCTATCTTTTTGATGGTTGTCTGGCCCTCAGCGGCATCTACACCGCAAAATACGGCTTTGGCGATTACATGGACGAGGTGGTCTACCAGAACTCCCCCGTGGACTATATGGCCAACTTCCCCACCGATCACCCCTATATGGACCTCTACCGCAGCAGGAAGGCGGTTATCTGCTGCGGTCAGGGCGCTTGGGAGCAGCCCGATACCACCCGGCAGCTCAAGCAGATCTTTGAGCAGAAAGGCATCCCTGTCTGGGTGGACCTGTGGGGCTATGATGTCAGGCACGACTGGGATTGGTGGTATCAGCAGGTCGTGTATTATATGCCTTATATTCTAGGATAAAAGAGGAATCATCAAGCTATGCAGAACTTTATCTTTATCTCCCCCAATTTTCCCACCAACTACTGGCAGTTCTGCCGGGAGCTGAAAAATAACGGCATGAACGTGCTGGGCATCGGTGACCAGCCCTATGATGAGCTGAGGCCGGAACTGAAGGACAGCCTGAACGAATACTACAAGGTCGGCAGTCTGGAGAATTATGACGAGGTCTACCGGGCGGTGGCGTTCTTCGCCTTCAAGTATGGCCGCATCGACTGGCTGGAATCCAACAATGAGTACTGGCTGGAGCGGGATGCGGCCCTGCGCACGGACTTCAACATCAAGTCCGGCTTCCAGACCGAGGATATGCCCCGCATCAAGTACAAGAGCAAGATGAAGGAGTATTACCAGAAGGCCGGCATCGCCACCGCCCGTTACCACATGGTGGACGACCTGGAAAGCTGCAGGAAGTTCATCGACGAGGTGGGCTATCCGGTGGTGGTCAAGCCGGACAACGGTGTAGGTGCCTCCGATACCCATAAGTTGTCCAGCGATGAGGAGCTGAAGCGCTTCCTGCTCTACAAGAGCACCTATCACCCCGACCTCTCCTACATCATGGAGGAGTTCGTCCATGCCGAGGTCAACAGCTACGATGCCATCATCGACGGCAGCGGCAACCCCATCTTTGAGGCGGGCAACGTCAGCCCGGTGTCCATCATGGACATCGTCAACGACAACGATAACTCCATCTACTATATCATCAAGGATCTGCCCGAGGATACCCGCGCCGCCGGACGTGCCGCCGTCAAGAGCTTTGGCGTGAAGAGCCGGTTCGTCCACTTTGAGTTCTTCCGCATGACCGAGGATCAGGCCAGCATGGGCAAAAAGGGCCAGCTCGTGGCACTGGAGGTCAATATGCGCCCCTGCGGCGGCTTTACCCCGGATATGATCAACTTTGCCCGTTCCACCAACGTGTACAAGATCTGGGCAGATATGATCGCCTTCGGCGGCACGGATATGCCGGTGGGCGAGCACTACTACTGCCCCTTTGCAGGCCGCCGCGATGGCAAGAACTTTGTGTACAGCCATGAGCAGATCATGCAGAAGTACCAGAAGAATATGCGGATGGTTGACCGCATCCCCGAGGCTCTGTCCGGTGCCATGGGCAACCAGATGTACGTTGCAACCTTCTCCACCCGCGAAGAGATGGAGCAGTTCTACTCCGATGTGCTGGCTGTGAACGACCCTGTCAACGCCAAGGTGCAGAAGGAGCTGGCCGAGGTGCTGGCACTGGGCGAGCCCACCACCACCGCCCTCACCGAAAAGCCGAACCTCTCCCCCGCCGTGAAGCCCACCACGGCTGTGACCAAGACGCGCAGCCGGAAAAAGTAAGTGCATAGAATTTAGCTTGAACCAATGGCTGTCGGGCATTTTTCTGCCCGGCGGCTTTTTGCTACACTTTTTTCACGGTGCACAAAAAACAATACGCTTTTTTGGGTATCGTGCGAATAGACACAGCAAAGAACCTTTGGTATTATAAATTTGTAAAAACAAGACGTTACTCCTCGGAGGCGCTACTTGCATCGAATTCCCTTTCTAAAACAAGGGGAGTAGTGTGAGCTGCTGCATTCGGGGTTTTTCTTTTTGTCCGAAAATTCGATGCAGGGAGTAGAACGGTATGAAAATCATCCGACAGATCAACAACAATGCCGCCCTGGCACTGGACGGAAACGGCAAGGAGCTAGTGGTGCTGGGCCGGGGGGTCGGGTTCCCCAAAATGCCTTACGAGCTGACGGATCTTTCCCGCATCGAGCGAACGTTTTACGACGTGAACCCCAAATATTTTGGCATGGCGGCCGATCTGCCCCGCCCGCTGGTGCTGGCCTGCGCCGAGATCACGGAGCGGGCTGAGATCGAGCTGGACTGTGCGCTGAACCCAAACCTGCCCTTTACCCTGGCCGACCACCTGAACTTTGCGGCGGAGCGGCTGCGCAAGGGCATCGAGATCTCGACCCCGCTGGCTTACGATGTGCGCCACCTGTACCCCAAGGAGACAGAGCTGGCCAAACAGGCACGGGAGCTGCTGGCGCGGGAAGCTGGGTTGAAGCTGCCAGACAGCGAGGTGGTGAACATTGCCCTCCACCTCATCAACGCCGAGGCGGAAGCGGGCGATATGCACTCCATGATGATGACGCTCAAGGCCCTTTCGGACGTGGACGGCATCGTGGAGAAACAGCTTGCTATTACGCTCAACAAAGAGAGCTTTTCGTATTCCCGGTTTTCCATGCATCTGCGCTACCTCATCCAGCGGCTTGCCTCCGGCAGGCAGGTGGAGGAGCGGATCAGCGGGATGCTGGCCCAGATGCGGCGGGACTATCCGCAGGCGTATCAATGTGCCCGCGCCATCGCGGACTATTTCCGGGCCGCCTGGAACTGGCAGTGCAACGATGAGGAGATCGTGTACCTCATGCTGCACATCACCCGCCTGCAGGAGAAGAACGAGGCCTGAACCGGCCCGCTTCCCTGCCCACCTTTTTGCATGAATCCACCCAATGGCGCGCGTTGGGCGGTTCAGAAGATATTGACCGAGAGGGAGGTCCTCTGCCATGGATCGTAAACAGTTCCTGGAGCAGCTGGCTGCTCCGGCCGGCGGAAAAGAAAACATAGGCCTGTGTGATTTCCGCAGCGGCTGTCTGTCCGTTACCGTAAAGGACCGCAGTGTGATCGACCTCAACGCGATCCGCGGGCTGCCCGGTGTGGCTGACGCAGAGCTTCTGCGCAGCAGGCTCCGGATCATCCCGGATCAAACCATCATGGAGGAATTGCAAATGGCAAAAAAAGAAGATTACGGCGCATTGGCAAAACAGATCCTCAGCCTGGTGGGCGGTGCCGAAAACGTGAGCAACGCCACCCATTGTGCCACCCGTCTGCGCTTTAACCTGAAAGATGAATCCAAAGCCGATACCGATGCCATCAAGGGCCTGGCCGGTGTTGTGGGCGTTGCCCAGGCAAACGGCCAGTACCAGGTGATCATTGGTGCCGAGGTCACGCAGGTGTACGAGAAGCTCAGCGGGATGCTGGGCACCGCCCCTGCCGCCGCAGCCCCCGCCCCCAAGGGCAAGTGGTACGACCGTGTCATCGACACCCTGACCGGCATCTTTACCCCCATCCTGCCCCCGCTGACCGCAGCAGGCATGATCAAGGCCGTGCTGGCCATCCTGGTGGCGTTCAAGCTGGTCAGCAATACGTCCAGCACCTACCAGGTCATCAACTTCATGGGCGATGCCACGTTCTATTTCCTGCCCATCCTGCTGGCCAACTCGGCGGCGAAAAAGCTGGGCTGCAACCCCTACCTGGCCATGATGCTGGGTGGCATCCTGATCCACCCCAGCTTTGTGAACCTGGTGGCTGCCTCCAAGGAAAGCGGCGAGGCCATCACCATCTTCATGCTGCCCATCTATAACGCCTCCTATTCTTCGTCCGTGATCCCCATCATCCTGGGCGTGCTGCTGATGTCCAAGGTGGAACCTTGGGCTACCCGCATCTCCCCCAAAGCCATCCGCTTCTTTACCGCTCCGCTGCTGACCATGTTCATCTGCGGCATTGCCACCCTGTGTGTGCTGGGCCCGGTGGGCTATGTGGTCTCCAACGCCCTGGCCGCTGTAATCAATGGCCTGAGCACCCTGGCACCCTGGCTGGTGCCCACCATCGTCGGCGTGTTCCTGCCGTTCCTGGTCATGACAGGTACCCACCACGCCCTGACCCCCATTGGCATCAACAACCGTATGACCATCGGCTTTGACACCATCATCTATCCGGGCCAGCTGGCCTCCAACGTGGCACAGGGCGCTGCTGCTCTGGCCGTTTCCATCAAGACCAAGGACCCCGAACTCAAGCAGTTGACCTCCGCCACCGGTATCACCGCCGTCTGTGGCATCACCGAGCCGGTCCTGTTCGGCGTTACCATGAAGATCCGCACCAACATGATCGCAGCCATGGCTGGCGGCGGCGTGGGCGGCTTCTTTATGGGCCTGATGAACACCAAGAACTACTCCGGCGGCTCTCCCGGTCTGCTGACCCTGCCCAGCTACATTGGCCTGGATACCCCCATGGCCAACTTCTACTATGCCTGCGCCGGTGCAGCCATTGCCTTTGTGGTGGCCTTTATCGTCTCGTTCGTCCTGTTCCGTGACGAGAAAAAGAACTGATCCCCGGACGCTGCAACATTAGGGAGGAACCTGTATGTATTTCCCGAGAAATTTCCTCTGGGGCGGCGCAACGGCCGCAAATCAGTGCGAGGGTGCCTATCTGGAAGATGGCAAGGGCCTGTCCATCCAGGATGTGCTGCCCAAGGGCTTCAAGGTCATCACCGAGGAGCCGACCCCCGACAACCTCAAGCTGAAAGGCATTGATTACTACCACCGCTACAAAGAGGACATTAAGCTCTTTGCGGGCATGGGGTTCAAGGTCTACCGCTTTTCCATTGCGTGGAGCCGCATTTTCCCCACCGGCGAGGAAGCACAGCCCAACGAGGCGGGCCTGAAGTTCTACGATGATGTCATTGACGAGTGCCACAAGTACGGCATCGAGCCGCTCATCACCATTTCCCACTACGAAACGCCCCTGGCCCTGGCCCGCAAGTACAACGGCTGGAGCAACCGCATCATGATCGACCTGTACCTGAAATACTGCCAGGTCCTGTTTGAGCGGTACAAGGGCAAGGTGAAGTACTGGATCACGTTCAACGAGATCAACTCCATTTTGCACCAGCCCTTTGTCAGCGGTGCCATCCTGACCCCCAAGGCCCAGCTGAGCAACCAGCAGCTGTATCAGGCCATCCACTACGAGCTGGTGGCCAGCGCCAAGGCTGTGCAGCTGGCCCACAGCATCGACCCGGAGTACAAGGTGGGCAGCATGATCCTGGCCGTTACCATCTACCCGCTCACCCCGAACCCCGATGACATCATCGAGGTGATGGAGCTGGACAACGAGGTGTACCTGTTCTCGGACGTGCAGGCCCTGGGTGCCTATCCCTACTACGCCAAGCGCGTGTTTGAGGAAAAGGGCGTGCAACTGGAGATCAGCGATGAGGACCGCGAAGCCCTGACCCACACTGTGGACTTTGTTTCGTTTAGCTACTATTCCAGCAACTGCGCCGCCGCTGACCACTCGCTGGGCGAGCCCACCGGCAGCAACATGGTCCCCACCCTCAAGCGCAATCCGTATTCCAAGGTCAGCGAGTGGGGCTGGCAGATCGACCCTAAGGGCCTGCGCTACACCCTGAACCGGCTGTACAGCCGCTACCACAAGCCCCTGTTCATTGCCGAAAACGGCCTGGGTGCCAACGACACCCTGGTGCCGGACGGCCACGGTAGCTTTACGGTGGAGGATGATTACCGCATCCGCTACATGAACGACCACCTGGTGCAGGTCAGCGAAGCGCTGCACGACGGCGTGGACGTGATGGGCTATACCAGCTGGGGCTGCATTGACCTGATCTCCTGCTCCACGGCGGAGATCAAAAAGCGCTACGGTATGATCTATGTGGACCTGAACAGCGACGGCTCCGGTACGCTGGAACGTTACAAGAAAAAGAGCTACGAGTGGTACCGCCGCGTGATCGAATCCAACGGCGAAAACCTGGAGATCGACCCGGAGAAACCCATCGTCCTGTAACACACGCTTCTCATAAGGTGCCCTGAAACGGCACTTCCTCCTTTCAGACCCGCTGTGTGGCGTATGCTGCCCGGCGGGTCTTTGTTGTGCACAAAAATTTGTCCCCTGCTTCAGAATGTGATATACTGTTCCCAAAGAAAGAGAACGAGGTATTGCTGTTATGAAAATTCCTGCAAATGGCTTCACCCACGCCGGCAAGTTCCATGCGGACGACGTATTTGCAACGGCGCTGCTGCAGATCATCCGGCCGGACATCAGGATCACCCGCGGCTTTGTGGTACCGGACGATTTCGACGGCATTGTGTATGATATCGGCTTTGGCATGTTCGATCACCATCAGGAGCCCCGCGAGTACCGCGCCAACGGCATCCCCTATGCGGCCTTCGGCCTGCTGTGGCGGGTGCTGGGCCCGGGGCTGGTGGGGGAGCGTCAGGCCCGGCTCATTGATGAAAACTTTATCCAGCCCCTTGACCTGAACGACAACACCGGCGAGCAGAACAGCCTGTGCGATGCCATCGGCTTCTTCAACCCGGTGTGGGACTCCAAGGAGGATCAGGATACCTGCTTCTTCAAGGCGGTGGCTGTGGCAAAGCAGATCCTGGAAAACCAGATCGAGAGCGCGAACGCCGTGAACCGTGCCGACGAGAAAGTACAGCAGGCCTATAAGAATTCCCGGGACGGCATCGTGATCCTGCCCTGCTACCTGCCCTGGAAGAATGGCCTGTACAAGACCGATGCCCTCTTCGTCATCTACCCCAGCCAGCGCGGCGGGTGGAGTGCCCAGTGCGTGACCGACCACAAGACCAAAAAGCCGAAGCTGCCCTTCCCCCAGAGCTGGGCGGGCCAGCCGCAGGAGATCATTGAGCAGAAGAGCGGCATCGAGGGCATCAGCTTCTGCCACGCCAGCCGCTTCCTCATCACCGCAAAGGACAAGGAGACGGCGCTGGCCGCCTGCCGTCAGGTGCTGAAAAACAACGGGAGACTGTGATATGAGCGGGGAAGCGGAGAAGACGGAGCGGGCCTATGTCTATATGGTGCGCTGCGCAGGCGGCCAACTCTACACGGGCTGGACAAATGACCCGGCCAGCCGCCTGCACGCCCACAAGAGCGGAAAGGGGGCCAAATGCACCCGTGCGCTGGGGGCACAGCGGCTCGCGTATCTGGAACGGTGCACAGACAAATCTGCCGCCCTGCGCCGGGAAGCAGCCCTGAAAAAGCTGACCAAGGCGCAGAAGGAAACCCTGTGCGCCGAATGGGCTGAGAAGAACCTGCCCCGGCTCTCGCTGGCCACCCGGGCCGATGCGGCGGAGATCCTGGACATCTACAACTGGTATGTCCTGCACCATACCGCCACCTTTCAGGTAACGCCCTCTTCCCTGCCGGAGTATGAGGACTGGGTGGACAGCACCCGTGCGCTGATCCCTCTGCTGCTGGCCCGGGATGGGGACGGTAAACTGCTGGGCTACGCCTGCGCCCACCGCTACCACCCCCGTGAGGCCTACGACTGGGCTGTGGAGAGCACCATCTACTGTGCCCCCGATGCCCGGGGCTTTGGTGTGGGGGATACTCTCTACCGCGCCCTGCTGGATATTCTGGACGGGATGGGTTACTGGAATGTCTACGCCCTTGTGGCAGACCCCAACCCCGCCAGTGAGCGTATCCATGCCCGCCTGGGCTTCACCTGCGTGGGCCGTGAGCCCCATACTGCCTATAAGTTCGGCTGGCTGGGATTGTCCACCTGGTGGCTGCCCCTGCGCAGGGGCAATGAAAAGCCGGAGCCCACCCACCCGCTGACACAGGAACAGGTGGAGGAAATCCTGGGAAGATACCAGGCATAAAGAAAGCGTCCTTCGGGGCGCTTTTTTGCATTTTATATATACATTTTAACTGCATAAAATTTGAATATAAACAAATAATATTGCATAAACATACAAAGTGTAACAAATCCTGCCGCAAACGCGCGGCATGTTTGGCAGTTTTCAGCATTGACGGAAAAGCCGCGCTGTGTATAATAAAAGCATCAACCGCGAATCAAAGACAGAGGATGCGAAGGGAAAGTGCGCATCAGGGTACAAAAGTGTATTTTTATTAAAAGGAGCGCGTTTATTATGAAAAAGGAAAACATCAAAAAAGTCGTGCTGGCATACTCCGGTGGTCTGGACACCTCCATCATCATTCCCTGGCTGAAGGAAAACTACAACAACTGCGAAGTCGTCGCCGTTTCCGGTGACGTGGGCCAGGGCACCGAGCTGGACGGCCTGGAGGAAAAGGCCAAGGCTACCGGCGCTTCCAAGCTGTACGTTCTGGATCTGAAGAAGGATTTTGTGGAGAACTACATCTTCCCCACCCTGAAGTTCGGTGCAAAGTACGAGGACTACCTGCTGGGCACCAGCTTTGCACGCCCCTGCATTGCAAAGGCTCTGGCCGATATCGCCATTAAGGAAGGCGCGGAT
>ULQF01057881.1_pt1 | contig 10413 bp, 6 predicted proteins | sample 1954211 | NCBI WGS metagenome assembly ULQF01 (sample SAMEA4835648, study PRJEB28245) | human gut metagenome | biome: gut microbiome; material: fecal sample | place: Denmark | collected 2008 | reverse complement strand
GGCCGCCGTTTTGAGGTCTACGGCGAGTGCAACGGCGCAGTGGTCGTGGACGACTACGCCCACCATCCCACCGAGATCCGCGCGACCCTGAACACCGCCAAGGAGCTGGGCTACAATCGTGTCATCGCAGTCCATCAGCCGTTTACATACAGCCGGACCAAGATGCTGTTCAACGACTTTGTGGATGTGTTCAAGATCCCTGATATCACGGTGATCACCCCCATCATGGGCAGCCGCGAGCCCAACGACCCCACCATTACCAGCGCAAAGCTGGCGGCGCAGATCCCCAACTCTGTGCTGGTGGACAGCCTGGAGGCTGCCGCTGACTGGGTCAAACAGAACGCCCGGGAGGGCGATCTGGTCATCACTCTGGGCTGCGGCGATATCTATAAGGCCAGCAAGATGATGGTGAAAAAAGACTGATCGTTTGGAGTAGGTGAAAGCCGCCGGGTCTAAAACGCCCGGCGGCTTTTGGCTGCCGGACGTTTCACAGACCGAACCGGTCTGCAATACCACCCTGCGAAAGCGCCCTGCCGGGAGACCGGCGGGGCGTTTTTGCGCTATGGGATGGGCGTGATGAAAAATATCTCAAAAATTTTACACAAATCAGACCCGGAAGGGTGGCGGCGGGGGTGGGATTCTGCTATACTGATTCTGGTACGAAAAGGAGGAGAGAGGATATGCCATCTACGTATGCACACCGCCGCTTTGGTGCGGATGTTCTGGTGCAGCTGCCCAGGGAGCTGCGGGAAAAGATCACCCCATACCGGCCGCTGTATGATATGGGCCTGCACGGGCCTGACCTGATGTTCTACTACCGGGCATTGCAGTCCAACCCCGTGAACCGGCTGGGCAACGCCATGCACGAGCAGCCGGGCCGGGTGTTCTTTACCCGGGCCCGGGGCGTGGTGAACACGGCCCGCAACAAGAATGCTGCGTTGGCCTATGCGCTGGGGTTCGTCTGCCACTTTGCACTGGACAGCACCTGCCACCCCTATGTGGAGCGCTATACCCGGGAAAGCGGTGTGAGCCACTGCGAGATCGAGACGGAGTTTGACAACCAGCTGATGCGGGAGGACGGGCTTGACCCGATGCACTTTTTCACGGCGGGGCATATCCGCCCCAACCGGGAGTTTGCAAAGATCATTGCGCCGTTCTACGAAAATGTCACGGCAGACGAGACCTACGGAGCCATGCGGGGCATGGTGCGGGTGCACCATCTGCTGCAGGCTACCAGCCCAGTCAAGCGCTGGGTGGTGTTGACGGCCCTGAAAGCGGCAGGTACCTATGATGTCATGCACGGGCTGGTGGCGAACCTCCAGCCCAATCCCCGGTGCGAGGCCAGCGACAAAGAGCTGGAAGCGCTGTATCAGCAGGCTCTCCCGCTGGCAGTGCGGCTCATCACGGAATATGTGGAAGGGCTCTCCAACGGCGCACCGCTGGACAAGGCCTATGACCACACCTTCGGAGAATTTTGAGAGGAATGCAAATGAACGAAGCAAAGCAAAAATTTCGCCTGACCAGCCTGGAACGGGCGTGGATCTTATACGATGTGGGCAACTCGGCGTTTGTACTGCTGGTGGCAACGCTGATCCCCATCTTCTTCAACGCACTGGCTGAGGGGGGCGGCCTGAGCTCGGTGGAGTATCTGGCCTACTGGGGCTATGCAGCCTCGGCGGTCACAGTCATCACGGCGGTGCTCAGCCCGATCCTTGGCACACTGGCCGATACCCGCAACTTCAAAAAGCCCATCTTCACCTTCTGCGTGGCAGTGGGTGTGATCGGCTGCTGCGCCATGGGGATGGCAAGCCCCTGGCTGCCGTTCCTGCTCATCTTCATCTTTGCCAAGGTGGGTTTTTCGGGCAGTCTGGTGTTCTATGACTCCATGCTCAGCGATGTGACTGTGCCGGACCGGATGGATGAGGTTTCCTCCAAAGGCTATGCCTGGGGTTACATTGGCAGCTGTGTGCCCTTTGTGGTCTGTCTGGCGCTGGTGCTGGGGGCCGGGAGCATCGGTATCTCCCAGATGACGGCGCTGAACCTTGCCCTCTTTATCACCGCCGCCTGGTGGCTGGTGACCACCCTGCCCCTGCTGCGCCAGTATAAGCAGGTGCACTTTGTGGAGGTGCAGGAACATGCCATCCGGCAGAGCTTTGCCCGCATCGGCCACACCCTCCGCCACCTGAAAGAGGACAGGCAGGTGTTCTGGTTCCTGCTGGCCTTTTTCTGCTACATCGATGGTGTGTACACCATCATCGATATGGCCACGGCCTACGGCACGGCCCTGGGGCTGGACACCACCGGCCTGCTGCTGGCGCTGCTGGTCACCCAGATCGTGGCCTTCCCCTCGGCACTGGTGTTCGGGCGGCTGAGCGGGCAATACCCCTCGGGCACCCTTATCCCGGTCTGCATCGCGGCCTACGCGGGCATTGCGCTGTTTGCCTTTTTCCTGAAGCACCAGTGGCAGTTCTGGGTGCTGGCCGTTGTGGTGGGCATGTTCCAGGGCGGCATCCAGGCGCTGAGCCGGAGCCATTTTGCCAAGATCATTCCGCCGGAAAAATCGGGCGAGTACTTCGGCCTGTTCGATATCTGCGGCAAGGGCGCATCCTTTCTGGGCACCATGATCGTCAGTGTGGGCAGCCAGCTGACCGGCAGCGCCAATGTGGGCGTGGGCAGCCTGATCGTGCTGTTCATTGTGGGATTCGTACTGTTCCGGGTGTCGGATCAAAAGTGAATTGAACCCCCCAGTCACCTGCGGTGACAGCCCCCCTAGTAGTGGGGCCCTTGGCATAACGTAAAGCATCACCTCTTTGCCAAGGTCGCCCCTACCAGGGGCGGTGGCATCCCGCAGGGATGACGGTGGGGTTTAACCGCAAGAGCCTTCCCTTTGGGAGGGCCTTTTTTTGTTCGTTGCGTCTTACCGGAAGGCGTGGTACAATAGGGCCAAACACTTTGAAAAAATATGACCCAAAGGAGAAACAACATGAACTATCCCGGTTATACGCTGGTGCGCCGCGAGGACTGCCCGGAGCAGCACGGTGTGCTGACGGTTCTGAACCACGATGTGAGCGGGGCCACTGTCCTGCTGGTGGAGAACGAGGACACCAACAAGGCGTTCGGCATCGGCTTCGGCACCTTCCCCTCCGACGACACCGGTGTGTTCCACATTCTGGAGCACTCGGTGCTGGCGGGCAGCGAGAAGTACCCCGTGACCTCGCCTTTTTTGCAGCTGCTCAAGAGCAGCATGGCCTCCTTCCTGAACGCCATGACCTTCCCGGACAAGACCGTGTATCCCTTTGCCACCCCCAACGAGACCGACTTCAGGAACCTGATGGACGTGTACCTGAACGCCGTGTTCTGCCCGCTGGCCATGGTGGACAAGGCCGTGTTCGAGCAGGAGGGCTGGCACCGGGACGCGGACGGCACGGTGAGCGGTGTGGTCTACAATGAGATGCAGGGTGCGCTGGCCTCCCCGGACGCGCAGCTGCAGAACGCGCTGGAGCGGGCCATGTTCCCGGATACGGCCTACGGCTTTGTGTCCGGCGGCGACCCGGCCTCCATCCCGGCCCTGACCTATGAAAAATACCAGCGGGTGTACCGCCGTCATTACAGTGCCGACAACTGCTGCATCACCCTGTACGGCAAGATGGATATGGCCGAGAAGCTGGCGTTTCTGGATGAGCGCTATCTGAGCAGGATGCCCAAGGGCACCAGCCGACCCCGGCTGACGGTGCAGGACCAGCAGAACGGTGTGCGTGTGCACATCCCGTACTACACCGAAAACCCCGAGCCGGATCAGGTGCAGTGTGCGCTGGCCTGGTACACCGGCGCGTTTGCTGACCGGGAGCGCCAGCTGGGCGTGGAGATCCTGCTGGATGCCCTGCTGGGCACAAACCAGTCCCCGCTGAAGGCAGCTCTGCTGGAGCAGAAGCTGGGCGCGGATATCGACATTGGTTTTGACGACAGCACCCTGCAGCCCACGCTGGAGCTGGTGCTGCGGGGGGCCACCGCAGAGACAGCCCCCAAATTTGCAGCTGGCGTGAAACAGGCTGTGACCGACCTTCTGGCAGGGGGCATCCCCGAGGAGCTGCTGCTGGCCAGCCTGAACGCCATGGAGTTTGCCTCCCTGGAGCGCCCGGGCAGCCTGCCCGACGGTGTGCTGGATGCCATCTATGCCGCCACTGGCTGGCTCCACACCGGAGACCCGGCCCTGTTGCTCCATACCGACAAACTGTTTGCTTCCTTGCGGGAGAAGCTCTCCACCGGCTGGTTCAACGACCTGCTGAAGGATCTGCTGCTGGCAGAGCCGGTGCAGGTGATCCAGACCCCGGCCCTGCCCAAGAAGGACGAAGAGGACGCTGCCCCTGCCCGCAACGACGGCAAGCTGGTGCTGGACCATCCGCTGACCGTGGCCGACCTGGGCGACGGTGACAGGAGCGCTGCCGGTACGGTGGAACCGCTGGCCGGTGCGGAGCTGCTGCACCACCCCTCCAAGGGCAGCCTGTATCTGAATTTCTACTACGACCTGGGCGAGTGCACCCCGGAAGAGGTGCAGTATCTTGACCTGCTGACCGATATTCTGGACGAGCTGGATACCCCGGAGCACACTGCCCGGGAGCTGCAGACCCAGCGTGCCACCTGGCTGGGCAACAGCATGGCCTGCATCAGCTTCTGGACCGGGCGGCAGGAGGGCAGCCCCTGCCACGCAAAGCTTACCTGGAACATGAGCCTGCTGGAGCGGAATCTGGACAAGGCCATTGCGCTGGGCAGTGAGTACCTCTACAAGACCTGCCTGACCGGCCCCAAGGCCGAGGAAGCCTTTGCCCGGGTGCTGAGCCAGCAGAAGCTGAATATGGAGCAGCAGTTCATCCGGCAGGGCAACCAGTACGCTGCCGTGCGTGCCGCCGCCCACTACTCAGTGGAGTATGCCCTGAGTGAGCGGTGCAGCGGCGTGACCGGGTACCACTTCCTGTGCGGCCTGCTGGAACGGGCCGACTGGGCCGCCATGGGCAAAAAGCTGGAAGCGGTGCGGGAAAAGGTGCTGAACCATGCAGCCCTGACCGTCAGCCTGCATGGCAGCGAGGAAGCGCTGGCAAAGCTGCGTGCCCTGCTGCCTGGCAGTGCCTTTGCTGCCCAGGGCCGCACCGCTGCCAAGCCCTACACAGAGGTGCTGACTGCCCCCGTGAACGAGGCCTTTATCATTGACGGCGGCGTGAACTATGATATCCTGACCTGGCCCATGGAGCGGCAGGCCGACCGCCGGGTGCTGGCCCGCATTATGAGCTACGAATACCTGTGGCACAACATCCGTGAGGTGGGCGGCGCTTACGGCACCGGAATGCTGACCCGTGCCCAGACCGAGGGACTGTACACCTACCGTGACCCCCACCTGACCGAGAGCTACGAGACCTTTGCCAAGGCCCCCGAGGTGCTGGCAAGCCGGGAGTACACCGAAAAAGACCTGACCGAGTTCATCGTGGGCGCGGTGTCCGAGATGGATTCGCCCAAAAAGCCCAACGCTGAGGCCAAGGAGCTGGACCGCCGGTACTTCTGCGGCATCACCGATGCCATGCTGGCTGCAGACCGCAAGGCCATGTGCAGCGTGACAGCTGAAACGATCCGGGCACAGGCCGCAGATCTTGCAGACCGGATGGCAAACGCCACCCGTGTGGCCTTTGGCAGCAAGGACGCTGTGGAAGCAGGAAAGCAGCTGTTTGACCGCATCGAGACCCTGTAAGCAGAACCGAAACTGAATCTGTAACGAAAGCAGGCACTCTGCCTTTGCCCCGGACGGGGCGGGTGGAGTGCCTGCTTTTTTGCGCAAAAGGCGCTTCACGCACCTGATGTGTCTGCGCGTGAAAAATCCGGGAGAAAAACGGAGATTTCTGCACGGTGCGATACAGCGATGAAAAATGAAAGATTATTTTATACGGATGGGATTCTATGACACTAAAAGTACAAAACGGCCCTGCGAAAGTGCGCACTGTTGCAGGGGACGAAAAGCTGGTATCCTTGTGCCAAGCCAAACAGAAAGGATGTGAGAACACAGGATGGCGCAAGCGAAACAGCCGGGCAGGGACAAGAGCCTTGCCAGCCTGCACAAGGCCACCGACACCCTGAGCACCATGCTGGCGCAGGAGGTCAAGGAGCTGAACGCCCGGCAGAAGGCCCAGCGTGGCGATGGCTCCGACCCGGCCCTGATGAAGGGGCTCAAGGAGGCTACGGCGGTGCTGAAGGATCTGGCCGCGGTGGCCAAGACCCTGAACGATCAGGGTGCGGATGCCGAGGCCCGGGCGTGCGGCGTGGTGCTTCTGCCAGCCGTGGAGGACGTATGAATGCAGAGATCGTATGGCGGCCACAGCCCCGGCAGGCGGAGTTCATGCGCCGCCCGGAACCGGAGGCTCTGTACGGGGGCGCGGCAGGGGGCGGCAAGAGTGACGCGCTGGTGATCGAGGCCCTGCGGCAGGTGCACATCCCCCACTATCGGGGGCTCATCCTGCGCAAGACCTACCCCCAGCTCAGTGATCTGGTGGACAAGAGCATGGCCTACTACAAGCGGGCTTTTCCCACGGCGCAGTACAACGCCACCAGCCATGTGTGGGCGTTCCCCAGCGGGGCAAAGATCTACTTTGGCTCCATGCAGTACACCAAGGACCGCACAAATTATCAGGGCAAGGCTTTCGACTTCATCGGGTTCGATGAGCTGACCCATTTCGAGTGGGAAGAGTACAGCTATATGATGAGCCGCAACCGCCCTACCGGCCCGGGCACCCGGGTCTACCTGCGGGCCACCACCAATCCCGGCGGTGTGGGGCACGGCTGGGTGAAAGCCCGGTTCATCACGCCTGCCCCGCCCGGCACCCCCATTGTGGAACAGTTCCCGGTGCGGATGCCGGACGGAACCGAGAAGGTGCTGGAGCGGGCAAGGGTGTTTATCCCGTCCAGCGTGTTCGACAATCCCGCCCTGCTGGAAAATGACCCGGATTACCTTGCCAGTCTGGCAAGCCTGCCCGAAGCGGAAAAGCAGGCCCTGCTCTATGGCAGCTGGGACAGTTTTTCGGGGCAGGTGTTCACCGAGTGGCGGAACGACCCGGGGCATTATCAGGACCAGCGCTGGACCCATGTCATTGCGCCCTTTGCCATCCCCAGACACTGGAAGATCTACCGGGGGTACGATTTCGGTTTCTCGAAGCCGTTCTCGGTGGGGTGGTACGCGGCGGATGAGGAGGGCAGGCTTTACCGCATCAAGGAGCTGTACGGCTGCACGGGCCGCCCCAACGAGGGCCTGCGCATCGATCCGGTGGAACAGGCAAGGCGGATCCGGGAGGCAGAGCAGAACGACCCGATGCTCAAGGGCCGCACCATTCTGGGGGTGGCTGACCCCGCTATCTTTGATGAGAGCCGGGGCGAGAGCATTGCCGCCATGATGGAGCGAGGCCCCCATTTTCTCCACTGGGTCCCCGGTGACCACACCCGGCTGGCGGGGAAGATGCAGTTCCACTACCGGCTGGCGTTCGATGGGGAGGGGCGGCCCATGTTTCAGGTGTTCAACACCTGCAGGCACTTCATCCGCACCCTCCCGAACCTGGTCTATGACGAGAGCAATGTGGAGGACATCGACACCCGGCAGGAGGACCATATCTATGACGAATGCCGCTATGTGCTGATGGAAAATCCCATCTCCCCGCCCCGGCAGACCGTGCAGCCTCCGGTGGGGGACGACCCGCTGGAGCTGCATCGGAGGGCGAGATTTTACAGGGTATAAACCTCTCAGGCGCTTCGCGCCAGCTCCCCTGGTAGGGGAGGTGGCATTGCGAAGCAATGACGGAGAGGTTGGACAAAGACGAAACCTGCCTGAGAGGCAGCAAGGAGGTAAACTTGGAAAATATTATGGACGTGATCGGTACAGAGCAGGTGGCCGAAGCCACTGCCATTTTACAGAAATACAAGGCCGGAAAGGCCGCGCTGGACAAACGCATTGTGGACAACGAGCTGTGGTTCCGGATGGGACACTGGAAGAACTACCAGAACCCCATGATGGAGGGCAAGCCCCAGCCTGCCAGTGGGTGGCTGTTCAACAGCATTGCCAACAAGCACGCCGATGCCATGGACAATTACCCGGCCCCCAATGTTTTGCCCCGGACGGCAGACGATGCGCAGACCGCACAGGTGCTTTCCAGCATCCTGCCGGTGGTGCTGGAGCAGGCAGACTATGAACAGGTGTACAGCGACACCTGGTGGCGCAAGCTCAAGCAGGGCACCGGGGTCAAGGGTGTGTTCTGGGACCCGGAGGCCCGGGGCGGCGTGGGAGAGATCGCCATCCGGCCCATGAACCTGCTCATGCTCTACTGGGAGCCGGGCGTGGCGGACATCCAGGCCTCGCCCCACTTTTTCTCTCTGAGCATGGAGAACACCAAACAGCTGGAAAACCGCTGGCCCCAGCTGAAGGGCCATAGCGCCAGTGTGCTGGATGTACCCCGTTTTCTCCACGACGGCGGGCTGGACACCACCGAAAAAAGTGTGGTGGTGGACTGGTACTACAAAAAGCCGGACGAGGCCGGACACACCCTGCTCCACTACTGCAAGTTCTGCAACGGTGTGGTGCTCTATGCCAGCGAGAACGACCCGGCCCTTGCCGGGCGGGGCTTCTACGACCACGGGAAATATCCCTTCGTGTTCGACCCGCTGTTTATGGAAGAGGACAGCCCGGCGGGCTTTGGCTATATCGATGTGATGAAGGAATGCCAGACCGCCATCGACAGGATGAACCATGCCATGGATGAAAATGTCCTGCTGGCATCCAAGCAGCGGTATGTACTCAGCGACACGGCGGGCGTGAACGAGGAGGAACTGGCGGATCTCAGCCGGGACATCGTCCATGTGGCCGGGCAGCTGGGAGACGAGAGTTTCCGTCCATTGCAGACCGCCGGTTTGCAGGGAAACAGTCTGAGCTACCGCAACAGCCGCATTGAGGAGCTGAAGGAGATCAGCGGAAACCGGGATATGACCCAGGGCGGCACCGCAGGCGGCGTGACGGCGGCAAGTGCCATTGCGGCCCTGCAGGAGGCGGGCAGCAAGCTCTCCCGCGATATGCTCAAAAGTGCCTACCGGGCCTTTGCAAGGGAGTGCTACCTCATCATTGACCTGATGCGGCAGTTTTACGATGAGGAGCGGGTGTTCCGTGTCATCGGGCCTGCCGGAGGCAGGGAGTTCGTGCCTTTTTCCGGGGCAGCGCTGCGTGCCCGCCCCATGGGGCTGATGGGCGGCGTGGAGCTGGGAAGCCGGGAACCGGTGTTTGATATCGTGGTGAGCGCTGAGAAGAAATCCACCTTCAGCCGCCTTTCCCAGAATGAAACGGCGAAGGAGTGCTACCAGCTGGGTTTCTTTGCACCCCAGAATGCCGACGCGGCCCTGGCGGCACTGGAGATGATGGACTTTGAGGGCATCGAAAAAGTGCGCCAGAGGGTGCGGCAGAACGGCACGCTGGCACAGAAGCTGACGGCTGCCCAGATGCAGATCGCGCGGTTCCACGAGAAATTGAGCGGCGCGGAGGAAAATCTGAGCACAAGAGCATTGGCGAAGAATCTCTCTGGCGCTTTGCGCCAGCTTTCCTAACGGGAGAGCCAAGTTCACGCTGCTGCTGGCTTGCCTCCCCTATGAGGGAAGGTGTCACCGCAGGTGACGGAGAGGTTTTACATGAGAAGGAGGCAGAAATGATCAAGGTGAATTATACGGAATTGGACGGCCCTTACGGCCCGGCCATGCGTCTGGAGGCGGCGGGCCATGCAGGCTATGCCCCGGCAGGGCAGGATATCGTGTGCGCCGGTGTCAGCACCCTGATGCAGGCACTGGTCAGCCTGCTGGCGGGTGAGGAAAACGCCCACAGCGATGCTTTTGACGAGCCCGATGGCCCCCGCCTGACGGTGACTGCCGCCCGGCCCTGTACCGCATGGGTCGAGGGGGCCTTTGAGCTGGCCAAGGCGGGCTTTGCCCTGCTGGCTGAGCGCTACCCGGACAATGTACGCTTTGCCGACCGGAGTGCCCGGGGCAAGCAGGAGATGATGGACCTGCAGCTGTTTGCTGACGGCGGCGAAGCGGCTGCCCCTGCCCTGAGCGCGGCCCAGGAGCAGCAGGCTGTGGCATCGGGTACCATGAAGCCCGGTGAGAAAGCGGACGCAAGGCAGGAGACGACCGCCCCGGAGGGGGAGAAGGAGGTGAAAGAGACCGAACCGGTCAAGGCGGAAGAAGGGCAGGAACAGGAACCGCCCCGCCCTGCGCTGCCAAAACGTTTCCCGGGAAGCCAGGCTGTGGATGCCCTGCACCGGCGCTGGGCTGCCGAGGAGGCCATGATGCGCCGGGCAGTGCCGGAGTTTTCCCTGCAAAAGGAGCTGGCAGACCCCGAGATGCGCCGCC
>ULQF01025551.1_pt1 | contig 10512 bp, 13 predicted proteins | sample 1954211 | NCBI WGS metagenome assembly ULQF01 (sample SAMEA4835648, study PRJEB28245) | human gut metagenome | biome: gut microbiome; material: fecal sample | place: Denmark | collected 2008 | reverse complement strand
ACAGCGGCTGCATACGGGCATCGCCGGAGCCCTTGGTCATAACATCAAACAGTTTTCTGTTCGGCTGTGTGTGCAACTCATCGAATACAACGCCGTGGGTGTTGAAGCCGTGCTTGTTGCCGACATCAGCGGAAAGCACCTGGTAGATACTGCCTGTGGGCAGATAAATCAGACGCTTCTGGGAATCAAGGATTTTGACCCGCTTTGCCAGAGCCGGACACATACGCACCATGTCGGCGGCGACATTGAAAACGATGGATGCCTGCTGTCGGTCAGCGGCGCAGCCGTAAACCTCGGCGCGTTCCTCACCGTCACCGCAGGTCAGCAGAAGCGCAACAGCGGCAGCCAACTCGGACTTGCCCTGTTTCTTGGGGATTTCGATATATGCAGTATTAAACTGGCGGTAGCCGTTGGGCTTCAGTGTTCCGAAAATGTCTCGGATGATCTGTTCCTGCCAGTCGATCAGTTCAAAGGGCTTTCTTGCCCAGGTACCTTTTGTGTGACAAAGGCATTCAATAAAACCGACCGCATAGTCAGCGGCATCCTTATCGTAGTAGGAGCCTTCGGACATGAAGCGGGTCGGTTTGTATTTCTTCAGCTTTCTGATATGCGGTCACCTCCTTCAAATGAGCATAAAAAATAGCCGCCACCGTCATCGGTGCGACTTTCCGTATACGAGGAACAGAGCCTCTCGGCTCCATCCCAGGGCTGTGATGTAGATTGACTTCTTGGTGGGGATCGGTGGCTTGCCTGTGGTCAGCCATGCCAACCAACACTGTTCGCAGGTGACCAGGTCGCAGGCAACCGAGCCGCCTTCTTCAAAGGGCGGGTGGCCCTTGCTGATGATCTCTGCGATTTCTCCGGCAGTGGTGTCCAGTGCCTTAATAATTTCCAGTCCAGTCTTTGCCATAATGATTTCCTCCTTGCGTTTACTTAACCTGTGCCATGCACCAGGCAATAGCGTGGCCGTTGTCTTTGAACCGCTCATCGGTCTTTCCCCAGGGTGCGAGTCTGCACTCGATGTCGCCAAGCCCGGTCTCATCGGGAGTTTCAACGAACTCGTAAATCTCTGCCGTAAAACCGCCTTTCCAGTGGCAGTCCGTAACAAAGACCTTGTCGCCGAACTGAATGACCGCGCCGTAGCTTGCGGAAACCTTCATCTGCAGCCGTTCCATTGTTGTGAATTCCATGTTGTTTTCCTCCGTTTTTTCTGTGTTTTCCCTTTCGGTGTGACACATATTACCTCTGAAAGCACATAATATCCAGGGGTTTTGCGATAATAAACTACACAATTATTCAGCCGTTCTTGCGGGGTGAAATTGTGTAGTTTATGACTCGCCCGTGAGGATGAAATTCACATATTCGGAGCGATGCTCCTCAAGGAAAATCACCAGTTCATAGAACCGCATTTCATTGGCGATGTACTGCACCATCGGAACATCAAACATATTGGTACGGCCAGTCTTGCGGACTGCGAGGATCTGTTCTCTGATTTTATCGGTCATCGGTATTCGCCACCTTTCGACAAACATCGACACCGTAGGCTACATTCAAGCCAGAGCCAGTATCCCAGGCAACCATAATGCTGCCAATATCATCAACTCCGATCACGGTGCCTTTTGTACCGACGGGCGGAGCCTGCGGATCGTCCATCTGCACCAGTTCCACCCGAGTACCCTTTGGGTAACGCTCACGGAGGGCTTGTAAGGCATCTCTGGAGATTACTCGCATACTTCTACCTCCTTGGGCTGACCGCTTCTAAAGGCAGAACTGCCCGCCAGGTTGCGGAGAAGGATTTTGCGTTCGGTCTTGAACTCTGCGCCGATGAAGCCCAGGCGGAGAAGGAAGCAGCGGAATGCATACTTGTCATTGTCCGTTTCCTTTTCCTTTGCCACCACTCGCTTTGCGTTCCGTGCCATTTCGCACAGCTTGCAAATGAAAGTGTCATAGGCTTTCAGTTCCTCTGGAGTAGGCACTGCCGGAAACCAGGGGAAGGAAACTTTTTCGTCCGTGACCTCAATTGGAAGGGCTTCCACACCCAGAGCCTTTTTGATGAGGTTTCCCTTGGCTGCGATGAGTGCCTTGAGGTTTTCCATGCTGCTGTCGGTGAAAAGGCTGCGGGGCATGGAAATGCAGATGCCGCAGGCTTCGTCCGTTTCTTCATCTTCGTCGGCATCGTCTGCGATGCAGTCTGCCAGAGGGTCTTCAGCCTGGAATCCCTTCTCGCGCAGGAAGCGGATGAGCGGTGCGGCGGTGCTGTTGTCCTCGATGGTGACCTTGCCGTCCACACTGACGGTGAAACCGCCAATCTGGTAGGCAAAGCCGGGTGCGCCGAGGTATTTGGCTTTTTCGCCGGTGTGTTCAGCAATGGCTGCGACCAGTTGCTTGCGGTCAGAACCGCTGACATTGTAGTTGATAATCATAATGTGTGACCTCCTTTAAATTTGGTAGTCACATATTCGCTCTAAAACCGAATAATAGCAAGGCCTATAACCACAGAATAGTGTCAAATTATCAGCCCTCGGATTGTGTACAGTACACGATGCCGGACAGCACAAAAACCACGCAAGGAAGTGCGACACCGTTGCCCCACATTTTATATTCTGCGGCATCCGAATGGGGGTCGCGCAGCCACTTGGCAATCTGCTTCAGTGACTTGGGCTTTGTGGAACTGCCCACAATCCTGCGATGGGTTTCAAACACATCATACCAATAACGGATATCCTCCATCGTAGGTTCGGCAACGCCCAGACCATCGCACCACCAGTCCGGGAATCCCTGCAGTTTGGCACACTCTGTAGGAGTGAGCCTGCGGACAGTGTACCCACTCTGAATAGCACCGGGGCCTTTGGCAACGAGGGTGGGCTGAAGTTCCTCTTCGAAGGTAGGAGCAAACTTGGCATTCTTGCCCTGGTTGAAAGTGTCTCTGCCGATGCCATAGCAAACGGCGGTGGGGTCTTTATAATCACGGGCAAGCACCGTGGGAGCCTTATCCTCGGCAACTTGGGTGAAGCTGCCGGTGGTCATAGCATAGACGGCATGGCGGTCGACTGTATTGAGGGTGAAGCTGACATCTTCATTGATGCCGTCACCCTGGGGGCCATTCTTGTCATCGCGACCGATCATAGAACCCTGGATAGCGTAACTCTCCACAACAGCAATGCCGCCTTGGTTACATCCGGGGTTGCCACCGTTGCCATCAAGAGTGCGGGAGGTTTCAGCTTCATAGATTCCGCTGTGAGGATTGTCCGACTTCATAGCATTGCTTTCTTTGGAGCAAATGCCATAAGCCTTCGGTTCAAACAATGTCTGGTCGTTGTTACAGGAAAGTGTGGCGGATTTTTCTGTCTGGATGAGAGGCCCCTTGCCGCCACCTTCACAGCCGGAGCGGATCTTCATAACAAGAGGCACATTGTTGCCGCCTGTCCCCATACGGGAGGTGAGAGTCTGAACCTTGCCGTCCTCGGCAATTTTCACTCTGCTGTCGGTCGGATGGTTTTCCAAGGCGACTGCTGCGGGAACAACACCCGCTCGGAGCGTGGGCGAGGTCTCTTCTTTATAGCCGATGCTGCGACTCTTGGCAGAATGCTCGGTGCAGAACCCTGCGGACTCCAGAACGCACGGAGGGTGGTGGGCTTCAGCACGGAGCGTGGCGGTTACATCATCCGTCACATCCATACGCTGACCGCCCTGGTCATTTAAGCAGAGGCTTGCTGTTCCAGTGCGATCCGCAGTACTTCCGGCAGTTCTTTGCCACGAGCGGAAGCCCTCCGCAGAATACCCTGACAGGCCTTCGGACTTAAAAAGTATGTCGAAGGCACGCCCACCTGCAAAATCTGCGACAAGGTAGATGCGTTTTCTTCGTTGGGGAACTCCCCAGAATTGAGCGTCAAGAACTCTGTAAGCAACGCTCCATCCGTCTCCCATGTAGCAGTCGGCATAGGGCCATCGGTTTTTCTCAGGCATAGGCACCTGGGTGTTCGGCTCTGCGACGTCGATGACCGCTTCGAGGACTGCCTTGAAGTCTTCACCGCCGTTTGAGGAGAAGGCGCCGGGGACATTCTCCCACACGATGTATCTTGGATATTTGCCATTAGTGGCACACCTCATTTCCTTAATGATGCGGATGGCTTGGTAGAACAGCACGGACTGCTGTCCTTCCAGTCCGGCTCTGCGACCGGCAACAGACATATCCGTGCAAGGTGAGCCGAAGGTGATAATGTCCACGGGTTCGATCTTCCCACCATCCATCTGGGAGATGTCACCGTAATGTTTCATAAAGGGCAGTCGCTTGGTAGTGACCCGAATAGGAAACGGCTCGATCTCCGATGCCCACACAGGTGTGATGCCTGAAATCAAGCCGCCCAACGGAAAACCACCGGAACCGTCAAAGAGACTGCCCAGGGTCAAATTATTCATGTTGTACCTCCACTTCGGAGTATTTGTAGGTCAGCCCATCACGCTGAACGGTCACACCGTCCGACCCACCAACCTGCTCGATGTACCGTTTCACGATTACATCGCAGAACTTTTCGTCCAGTTCCACGGTGTAGCAGATTCGGTCGGTCTGCTCACAGGCAATAAGCGTAGAGCCGGAACCGCCGAAGGGGTCAAGCACCACGCTGTTGCTCATGGAAGAATTCATAATGGGATATGCCAGGAGCGGGATCGGTTTCATGGTAGGATGGTCGCCATTCTTCTTGGGCTTATCAAATTCCCAGATGGTGGTTTCCTTCCTGCCGGTGTACCACTGATGCTTGCCGTTTTTCTTCCATCCGTACAGACAGGGTTCGTGCTGCCACTGGTAAGGAGAGCGTCCCAGCACAAGGGACTGCTTTTTCCAGATGCAACAGCCGGACAAATAAAAACCCGCATCGGCAAATGCCCTGCGGAAGTTCAGTCCCTCGGTATCTGCGTGGAACACATAGATGGAAGCATCGTCCGCCATCGCGGAGTGCATCTGCGTGTACGCATCCAGAAGGAAGTTATAAAAGGCTTCGTCAGCCATGTTGTCATTTTTGATTTTGCCTGCGCTGCCTTCGTAGTTGACATTGTACGGAGGGTCGGTGATGACCAGGTTGGCTTTGGTGCCACCCATCAGAAGGTCATAGGTTTCGGCCTTGGTGCTGTCACCGCAGATCAGACGGTGGCGACCGAGCGTCCAGACGTCACCGGGCTTGGTCATGGTGGGCTGTGCCAGTTCTGCGCCTACATCGAAATCATCATCTTTGACGCCGTCCTTGAGGGTGTCCTTAAACAGAGCATCGATCTCGGCAGGTTCAAAACCAGTAAGGGACACATCGAAGTCAGCACCCTGCAAATCTGCAATGAGCAGAGCCAACTTGTCCTTGTCCCAATCGCCGCTGATTTTATTGAGAGCAATATTGAGGGCTTTTTCCTTTTCCTCATCCATTGCCACCACAACGCAGTCTACTTCGGTCATGCCCATATCCATCAGCACCTTCAGACGCTGATGACCGCCAACCACACGGCCGGTGGTCTGATTCCAAATGACGGGTTCCACATAGCCGAACTGCTCAATGGAGCGTTTCAGTTTTTCATATTCCGCATCTCCGGGCTTGAGGTCTTTGCGAGGGTTGTAGTCGGCAGGCAGAAGGTCTGCCGTGTTCTTTTTCTCAATAATCATACAAGACCCCACTCGGCAAATGCCTCAAAGCCACCAACGGACTTGATGTAGGCTCTTGCCGTTTCCACGATTTCCTCGTAGGGAATGCCACCGACAGTCTCATCACCGATGGCGCAGCAGAACTGAACAGGCTTGCCGGTCTCCTGGGCCTTGAGCCAAGCGTAGATATTCACGCTGACGTCAGCCTTGGAGAGGTCTTTGCCGTGGAGACCACCGCCAGTTACGGAGTCGGCCATATCGCTGCCCAACTTGCGGTTGGTAGCACCAGTATCCACATCCGTGCCGCCGGTCCAGTCACCGAGCGGATTGATTTCTGCGGCGGGATAGATTTCACGGAGATGGTCAGCCTTTGCGTTGCTCTGGCAGATGATGACCCTGCCGTTGTCGATGATGTACTTGCCATCAAAGGGGTAGGCATTGTAGATGTCAGTGGCAACGCTCACCAGTTCCTTCTGCTCGGCAGTCACAGGCACACCCTTGAAGATACCGTTGTCACCGCAGCGGATAGCACCACTCTGATTTCGGGAAAGGTGGACATCCTGGGGAACTTCGGAGTAATCAACATTGAGGAAGCCTGCGATGCGGTGAACGGCGGCAGTCACATCATCAATAGAAAGCTGCACGGAAGTCTCTGCGATGATATGGCAGGTTCCGTGACCGATGAGAACCTCCACTGCGATGCGCGGGTTTCTCTCGGATTTATATGCCAGGTCGACGAGCGCCCCGGCAATGCGGTCGGCAATCTTATCGGGATGTGCCGGATTTACTTTTTCAAACATAATCAACCGTTTCCTTTCCTTGCTCGAAGCAATCGTTCCATTACATCATCCTGGGGATTTGCACCGTTATATTCGCCGGTGCAGTTCTCACGGACGATCTGGTAAATTTCCGACCACAGGCGGTTTGCCTGGGTCATGTATGTGTTTGCGATAGCCACATAGGGTGACTGGATCGCTGCACCCGTGGTAGGGTGCTTTGCCAGAAAGCCCAACTCACTGGTGAGGGACTCACACTGAATCCATCTGGCGCTTGCCATAGCGAAGCGTTCAATTAGCTGCGGAGAAATGATGGCGGCGCATCCACGGTCGGACAGCCATCTCCATACATTTTCATAAATCTTGGCAGCACAGAGTGTAGAGCCGTCTTTCTGTTTTGCGGAAAGGAACTCGGAGGGCTTGGGCATTGGCTGCCCCTCCAGATCAGCCGCGCTGTCTTTGAAATCAATTACAGTCAGCGGTCGCTTGCCAGGGTTACCATCCGCAATCTTGTCCGCAATCGGCTTTTTCGGTCTGCCGCCGGAGCCGGGTTTTGGTCCTCTCTGACCCATATTTTCACACCTCCTTCATGCCGGGGTCTATTCCCCCGAAAACTTATGCGATTTTCCACACGGACCCCCAGGCCCGTTGCACGGGATAAAGGTCCCAGAGATTTGACCGCCCCTACCGGGTCACGAATTGTGCCAACGATCACCACGCTCGGCATGGATTCTGGCGTGGCAGGACTTGCAAAGGGCAATCAAATTATCTCTTGCGTGAGTGCCGCCCTCGGACAAAGGCACTTTGTGGTGGACTTCCTCGGTCGCAACCAGTCTGCCTTCCTTCTGGCACACCTCACACAAAGGATGCTGCTGCACATAGCTGTCACGGATACGCTTCCAAGCCCGTCCGTATCTACGGCGTACAGCAGGATCTCTGTCGTACTTCTCGTAGCGTTTGGCTTCTGCCTTTGCGTGTTCCTCACAGAACCTGCCGTCAGTTAGCTTGGGACAGCCGGGGTAAGAACACGGACGCTTCGGTTTCTTCGGCATCGTTTCACCTCCTTGGGGCATACAAAAAGCCCCACGGGATTGCTCCCATGAGGCTCTCTGTGCAGTCTTTCATGATACTATTATACAACGCCGTAACGGAAAAAGCGTCCACGATATTACTCATCACTTGCCATACAGAAGCAAGGCCAGATGCTGAACCGCACGGTTCTTTTTGTTGTATGCCGAAGAACGCTCAATGTTGAAGTGGTCGCAGATGTCATAGACGGCATCGGTCTGACGCTCGTCCTCGTTCCAGTAGAAGGTCTGCAGGACATAGCGTTCATCCTCGGACAGTGCCATCCACGCCGGTTTGAACCAGTCCATGTACTCAACAGCCTGTCTGTACCGCTCCTTCAGCACATCGATTTCATCAATGGCTGCGATGATGCGGTTTTCGTTTGCCTGCGGATTATGGGGACCTTTCGGCATATCCGAGAGGACGGGACTGCCAACAGAGGACATTCTGTCATGGACGGTATCGATTTCCTCATCGGTGTGGTCAATGATGTACTGCATACTGCCATAATCCTTCAGTGCATTGATGGCAGCGCCGCGTTTATCCAAATAGTGCCAGATAATATTCATATTCGTACCTCCGAAATGTTGTAATCCTCGGATTGGCACGGATTTTCATAGGTTGACTCAGATTTTCAAGTCCGCTTTTACGGCATCGATCAGTGCCGTTTGGGTATGCTCCTTCTGGGAGAGGGCTTTCATGATGCGGTTGTCGATGGTGCCCTTTGTAACGATGTGCTGAACCACCACGGTTTCAGAAGTCTGACCCTGTCGCCACAGACGGGCTACCGTCTGCTGATACAGTTCCAAACTCCAAGTCAGCCCAAACCACACAAGCGTGGAACCGCCGGATTGGAGGTTCAGACCGTGTCCTGCGGATGCCGGGTGGATCAGCGCCACCGGGATTTCACCGTTATTCCATCTGCGGATACTGTCGGAGTCATCCAGTCGGGAAAACGGGATATGCAGTTTTTTCAGCCGCTCGGATATACGGGTAAGGTCATGCTTGAACCAGTAGGCCACCAGAATAGGCTTGCCGTTTGCTGCTTCAATGATATCCTCCAAAGCATCCAACTTGCGGTCATGGATTTGGATAACCTCACCGTTATCATCATAAATCGCACCGTTCGCCATCTGCGACAGCTTGCCGGAGAGGGACGCTGCGTTGGCGGCTGTGATTTCACCATCCTCCAGAGTCAGCACCAGTTCCTGCTTCAGTTCTGCGTAATGTTTCTGCTCATCCTCGGAAAGCTGAACCGTGTATTCGCTGTTTATCAGTTCCGGCATCTGCAGGTGGTCGGTGGACTTCATGGAAATGGTGATGTCGGAAATCTGCCTGTAGATGGCATCCTCTGCATACGGCAGCGGTTTGTAGGTGTAGATGATCTGTCCGTTGCGTTTATCCGGCATGAAATAGTCGGTGCGGTACTTGGTGATGAAACGCCCCAATCGCTGGCCCATGTCCAGGATGCGGAACTCTGCCCACAGATCCATCAGACCGTTGGAGGCGGGAGTGCCGGTCAGTCCAACAATGCGGCTGACTCTGGGTCTGACCTTCAGGATGGACTTGAACCGCTTTGTGTTGTGGTTTTTGAAGGAGGACAGTTCGTCAATCACGATCATATCGAAGGTGAACGGGATGCCGCTTTCCTCCACAAGCCACTGGACATTTTCACGGTTGATGATCTAAATATCGGCAGGTCGCATCAGGGCAGCTTTGCGTTCTGCCTCTGTGCCGACAGCCACGGAGCAGATGAGGTTCTGGAGGTGATCCCACTTATCGACTTCAGCCGTCCATGTATCCCGTGCCACACGCAGCGGTGCAATCACCAGAACCCGATGAACCTCGAAACTGTCAAACAGAAGGTTGCTGATAGCCGTGAGGGTGATGCTCGTTTTGCCGAGACCCATATCCAGAAAGACGGTAGCGATGGGATGGGTCTCGATGTAGTCGATGGCATAAGCCTGGTAGTCATGCGGTGCGTATCTCATCAAGAATCCCTCCGATCTGCTCTTCGTTATCCAGGACATAGACCCTGAACCCCAACCTCCGCAAGAGTGCGTGGCGGGAGGTCTGCAATGCCCGTGGCTTTTTCCCTGGGGCCTTTACTTCCACAAAAGCCATACAGCCACCGGGCAAAAGAACGATTCTGTCCGGCATCCCATCAAATCCGGGAGAAACGAACTTCGGACAGATGCCGCCCTGCTTTTTTACCATCAGCGTTAATTTTTGCTCGATTGCTTTTTCTCTCATAATGCTTTCTCCATACGTTTTTCTGGCCATGTGCAAGGTGTATCAATGTCATTTACTAAACTCTTTCTTATGGTTTTTTCTTGAATTTTTCCCTTAAGAGACTTTTTGTATTTGACCTTGATACACCTTGTCATAGTCCCGGTTAATTCAGAAAATTCTCAAAGTCACCGTCATCTGTTTTCAGCTTCAAACCCTTAAAATAACGCTTGCGGTTCAGCACTAAACGCTCAAACCCGGCGTTTTCCAGGGCAAGGTAGAAATCAGCAGTGTTACGCACATACTCGTTGCAGTCAATGCAGTAGTTGCGGTATGCCTGGTAGAGGGTACTGGAACTTTCCTTCAGACCGTCACCGACCTCGCACTTTTCAGCCAGGAAGTTGCCGAACCAGTCATTCTGGCTGCGGTAGTCATCAATGGCTTTCTGCACGATAGCGGGAACAGGAAATTTGTAGCCCAGGTCAATGACCTTCTTGGCACCTTCGATGATCCAGGCAAGAATGCTCTCGGCAGCGTTCTGATACAGGTAGTCACCGTAATTTTTGATGTCGCTCTTGCCCTCAATCTTGGCATTGAACGGGATAACGATAAGGCGGCGCCAGGTACCGTCATCAGAGGCGCTGACCCTGGGAAGGTGGTTAGTGTACAGCACCAGACTGTGGCTCGGAGAGAAGCTGAAGGGGTCCTTGTACTTCTTTTCCGCAAAAATGTCATCCACGGAGCAGAGCTGCTTCACGGTGGAATCGTTCAGCCGAGCGCCTTCCTGCATCTCGGCGGCAATGAGCAGACGCT
>ULQF01008036.1_pt1 | contig 10600 bp, 9 predicted proteins | sample 1954211 | NCBI WGS metagenome assembly ULQF01 (sample SAMEA4835648, study PRJEB28245) | human gut metagenome | biome: gut microbiome; material: fecal sample | place: Denmark | collected 2008 | reverse complement strand
TATATGAATAAGAAGATAAAAGTAAATTTTGAAGATGGTAGACAAATAAGCGTAGATTACAAAACAAAAGCAATTGATGCTGTGAAATTAGTAGAAAATGATGTTAGTGATATCTTAGCTTTAAATATTAATAATGAAGTTAAAAACTATTCTTATGAATTAGTTTCAAATGAAAATATTATTAAATTTATAAAATTAAATAGCCAAGATGGATATAGAATTTATACTAGAACTTTAAAAATGGTTTTGTATATGGCACTTACTACCTTATATTCTGGTGCTGATGTTGAATTTATTACTACAATAGATAAAGATCAATACTTTACAGTAAATAATATTGATTTAAATGAAGAAAAGATAAGTGCAATAAAAGAAAAAATGCTTGAAATTGTAAATAATGATTATCCTATAATAAAAAAGAGTGTATCAATTGAAGAGGCAACAATTTTATATACTGCTTCTAATGATGCAGATAAGTTAGAACATATTGATAATAGATTAAGGTCAAATTTAACTATGTATTTTTGTGAAGGATTATATAATTATTTCTATGGTATATTAGCACCAAGTACTGGATATGTTAAAAATTTTGATATTATACCATATAGAGATGGAGCTTTACTTGTAATACCAGATGAGGATATGAAGCTAAAGAAAAAAGTAAAAGATAATAGATTGTATGATACATTTATTGAGTTTAATAAATTAAATAAAGTTATTGGCATAGAAAATGTTGGAAATTTAAATGAGAAGATTCTAAATAATAAGATTAATACAGTTATACAAGTTGCTGAAGCTATACATCAAAGAGAAATGGTAGAGATGGTACTTGATATAGAAAAAAGAAAAAATATTAAAATGATTTTAATTGCTGGACCATCTTCTTCTGGTAAAACAACATTTGCACAGAAATTAGGTGTTCAGCTAAAGCTTACAGGGTATAACCCAATAACTATATCCATGGACAATTACTTTGTTGAAAGGAAAGATACACCGCTTGGTGAAGATGGCAAATATAATTTTGAGTGTGTAGAAGCATTAGATATTGAATTATTTAATTCTCAAATGAGAGATTTAATAGCTGGTAAAACAGTAGAATTGCCAGAGTTTGATTTTGTTGTTGGAACTAAGAAATATAAAGGTAATTATTTAACTTTAAAAGAAAAAGATATATTAATAGTTGAGGGAATTCATGCACTAAATCCTATACTTACTGAGTTTACTCCAAAAGAGAATAAATATCATATATATATAGCTCCGATTGCTACATTAAATCTTGATGGATATACCAAAGTTTCTTCTTCTGATACTAGATTATTAAGAAGAATGGTAAGAGATTATAATACAAGAGGACATAGTGTTGAAAGAACTTTTGAATTATGGACAAATGTAAAAAAAGGTGAAGAAAAATATATATTCCCATTTGTAAATTCAGTTGATAGAATTTATAATTCAAGCCTTATATATGAGCCAAGTGTTATGAAAACATTTGCTCAACCTTTACTTTTACAAGTTGAGAGATCAAGTCCATATTATGGTGAAGCAAGAAGATTATATGAGTTTTTAAATAACTTTTTACCTATGGAAACTACAAATATTCCAGTTGATTCAATCATTCGTGAATTTATAGGTAATGGATGTTTCTTTAGATAGAATTAAAATGTAATATGAAAAAACAGCTCTTCATTTAAATAAAAAGTGAGGGCTGTTTATATTTTAAAATAATAAATTAATATAATCACTTTATTTTTTATGCTTTTTGTAGTAAAATATATATGTAAATGTTTATTCTAGTGTGGAGGTATTATGCAAAGCGTATGGAATGTAAAGAAATATGATGAAGAGCTAGTTGAAAGAATTTCAAAAAAACATAAAATAACTAATATAGCCGCTAAACTACTTATATCAAGAGGTATACAAGAAGAAAAAATAGATAATTTTTTAAATGGAACTATAGAAGATATAAAAGATCCTTTTTTAATAAAAGATATGGAAAAATTAGTTGATAGAGTAGACATGGCTATAAAAAATAAAGAAAAAATTTGTATATATGGAGATTATGATGTAGATGGTATTACTAGTATTACAATAATGTATAAGTTTTTAACAAATCTTGGAGCAAATGTTATATATTATCTGCCTGATCGACTTATAGAAGGATATGGTATTAACAATAATGCATTATCTGAGATTAAGAAAAAAGGTGTAAATTTAGTTATAACGGTTGACTGTGGCATAACTGCTGTTGAGGAAACTGAATATGCTAAATCAATTGGTCTTGATATGTGTATTACTGACCATCACGAGTGTTCAGATATATTACCAGATGCAATAGCTATAGTAAATCCAAAACAAAAAGATGATAAGTCTGATTTTAAGATGCATGCTGGAGTAGGAGTGGCTTTTAAATGTCTTATGGCAATTGCTAAAAAATATAATTTAGATAAAGAAAGTTATTTAAAATATTTAGATATTGTAGCTATAGGTACTATATCTGATATTGTTCCGTTACTTGATGAAAATAGAATAATATCTAGGTTTGGGCTTGAAAAAATAAGACAAACTAATAATATTGGACTTAAAGCTCTAATTAATCTTTTAAAATTTAACGATATTGATAGTACAATGATTTCTTTTGGAGTGGCACCAAGAATTAATGCTTGTGGAAGAATGGGTAAAGCAGGTGTAGCTGTAGAGTTATTATTGGAACAAGATGAAAATAAAGCAGAACTTATAGCAAAAAAACTTGATATGTTAAATACTAAAAGACAACAAGTAGAAAAAGAAATATTTGAGGAAGCGTTAAAAGAGATAAATGATAAAAATTTAGATCAAAACGCAAGTATTGTATTGTATAACCCAAACTGGCATAATGGTGTTATTGGTATAGTTGCATCTAGACTAGTTAGCATATATTACAAACCTATTATATTACTTACAAAAGAGCAAGGAGTAATAAGAGGGTCTGGAAGATGTCAAGTTGGAGCTTCACTTTATGAAATTCTTACATCATGTAAAGAACTCCTTATACAATTTGGTGGACATGAACTTGCTGCTGGTCTTAGTATTGAAGAAGAAAATATAGAAAAGTTTAAGGAAAAATTTGAAAATGTTGTAAAAGAAAAATCAAAAGGTATAAGTGAGCAAATAATAGATATTGATACAGAAATAACTGTAAAAGATTTAAATTTACAACTGCTAAAAGATATTCATAGGTTAAAACCATATGGTCAATCAAATAAACAACCTTTATTTATATATAAAGGATTAAAAATTGATTCAATAAGAACTCTTAAGGAAGACAAACATCTAAAATTGACTTTAAGAGATGGTAAATTTTTAATCGAAGGATTAGCTTTTTCACAAGGAAATAGAAGAGACGAATTAAGAATTGGTGATAAAGTAGATGTAGTTTGTAATGTAGAATTAAATTCATACAACTCACCTAAAACAATTCAATTAGTTATACAAGACTTTAAAAAGTCACTTGAAGTATAAATTTTATTATTATACTATAGACTGGGAGTTTAATATTCCTAGTCTTTTCTTATATGTTTAAAAATAAAAGAGTTTTATTGAAAAATATGCTAAATTGATGTATAATACAATATATATTTACTAAATAAGATGGGGGAACGGTTATGAATAACACAGCTAAAGTTATAAGTAAAATATTAGAAGATGAACATATTAAGTATGATAGGGCTGTATTAGAGAAGGTTACTGAATTTTGTGAAGAAAAATATGGTGATAAGAAAAAAGGAAATATATATATGCTTGACCATGTAATAGGGGTGGCAAGTTTAGTTGCTACATTAAGAATAGATGATGTTTCTGTTTACGCATCACTATTACATGGTATGGTAAAAGCTGATGATTATGACAGTAAAAAGATGAGAGCACTTTTTGGTGATGAAATCGTTGATATAATTGAAACAGTAGATAGATTATCTTGTTTAAATTTCAAAACTAAAGAAAAAGTAGATAATGAAGTACTAAGAAATATGTTTCTTGCAATAGCAAAAGATATAAGAACTGTAATAATTAAATTATTAGATAGACTATATAATATGAGAAATATATCGAATGTAGATAATGAAAATGTAGTAAATAATATGGCAAAAGAATGCTTGCAAATTTATGCACCAATTGCCCATAGACTTGGTATGTCAAAAGTAAAATCTGAACTTGAAGATATATCTTTTAGAATATTAATGCCTGCTGAGTATGCAGTTATTAAAAAGCAAATTGATGCTAAAAAAGCACAAAGAGAGCAATATATAGAAGAAAGAATTAAAGAAGTAACAAGTGATTTAAAAGCTCAAGGAATAGAAGCTACTGTATATGGAAGACCAAAGCATTTTTATAGTATATATAAAAAGATGAAAGAAAAAAATTGTAACGCTGATGATTTATTTGATCTTCTTGCAATAAGAGTAATTGTTAATTCTATTAAGGATTGTTATAGTGTACTTGGCATAGTTCATGATAGATATAAACCAATGCCAGGTAGGTTTAAAGATTATATAGCAGTTCCTAAGACCAACATGTATCAATCATTACATACTACTGTTTTTGGAGAAGATGCAAAGCCTTTTGAAATCCAAATTAGGACTTGGGATATGCATAATGTTGCTGAGCGTGGTATTGCTGCACATTTTTCATATAAAGAAAAGACAAAGAAAATATCAGAAGCTGATAAGAAAATAATTTGGTTAAGACAAACTTTGGAAATACAAAAGGAACTAAAAGATAACACTGAAAATTTAGATAAGATAAAGGGTGAAATTTTTGGTGAAGAAGTTTTTGTATTTACTCCAAAAGGAGATATTAAAGCTTTGCCAAAAGGCTCTACACCTATAGATTTTGCTTATTCTATTCATCAAAAAATTGCTGAAAAAATGGTTGGAGCTAAAGTAAATGGAAAAATGGTGCCAATTAATACTAAACTTGAAAATACTGATATTGTTGAAATAATAACTTTAACTAGCTCTAAAGGCCCAAATTCGGATTGGTTAAAGTATGTTAGAACCTCTAGTGCAAAAAACAAAATAACATCTTTTCTTAAAAAGCAAGGAAAAGAAGTAAATATTGCAAAAGGAAAAGAACTATTTGAAAAAGAGTTAAAGAAAAAAAGATTGCCAAAAGATATATTAAGTAAAGAAGAATTTGTTAAACAAATGTTAAAAAAGAGTAATTTTAATACACTTGATGAAGCGTATGAAAATATAGGTTTTGGTAGTGTATCTCCACTTAAAGTTGTAAATAAATTAGAAGAGGCATATAGTTTAAGTTTAAATCCACAAGAAGAATTGAAAGTAAAAAATACTTTATCTAAAACAAGAAATAATGAAAATGATATGGTTATTGTAGAAAATATACCAAACTGTAAAGTTAAGTTTGCAAAATGTTGTTTACCAATACCTGGCGATGATATAATAGGGTATATAACTTTTTCAAATGGTGTTTCAATCCATAGAAAAGATTGCAAAAACCTTAATAACTTAGATACTTCTTCACGAGTTATAAATGTATCATGGAAACCTAAAAATAAAGCATATTTTGCCGCTAAGATTAGAGTAAAAGCAAATAATAGAGATGGTTTAATATCAGACTTAATTAAGGTTGCAAAAGATTTAAAGATAAATATTAGTGAAATGAATACTAAAGTAACTGAAGATAGAGAGGTAATTGTTGAATTAGTTGTAGACGTGTCAGATACAGAAACATTACAAAAGATTATGAAATCATTAAAAAAGGTAGATAGTGTGTTTGATACTAAAAGAATTCATTAATTAGAGGGGAACTGTATGATAAATATTGAAAAAATTGAAATAGATGTTGCAAATCAAGGACATATTACTAATTGTTATTTAGTATATGATGAGAATAAAGAGGCGATTTTAATAGATCCAGCATATAATTCAAATGCCATAATTTCTAAAATTGTTAATTTAGGACTTACTTTAAAATATATAGTTATAACTCATGCGCATGGTGATCATATTGGTGCTTTAGAAGAACTTGTAAATTATGCTAAAGCTAAAGTTATAATAAATAAAAATGATTATAATATGTTAATAGGAAAAGAAGAAAATTATTGTGATATGTTATTTGTAAAACAACCTAATTTAAATGTAGATTTCATAATACCGGTTGAAGATGGATATAGTTTTAATGTTGGAAGTTTAGAGTTTGAAACTATTAATACAAAGGGACATTCGTCACGGTAGTATATGTGTATATGAAAAAAATTCGAAAGTTCTTTTCACAGGAGATACGCTTTTTGCTGATTGCTATGGTAGATGTGATTTGAATTCCGGTAGTTTTAACGATATGGTAAATAGTATAAAGCTATTATTTAATAGATTTAGTAATATTGTTATATATCCTGGACATGGAAAAAGTGTTAAGATTGAAGTAGCTAAAAGATATGTAAAAATGTTAATGGCAATGAAGGGTGTAACAATATAGGAGAAGGTTATGAATTATTTTAAGAATATTATTGAAGAGGAAGCAAAAAAAGATTATTATATAAAATTACATGATTTTGTAGAAAATGAGTATAAGACAAAAACCATATATCCACCACATGAAAAAATTTTCTTTGCTTTAAAAAATACTCCATACGAATATGTTAAGGTGGTTATAATAGGTCAAGATCCGTATCATGGTGAAGGAGAGGCACATGGAATGTGTTTCTCTGTTAACCCAAATATAAAGATACCTCCATCTCTACAAAATATATACAAAGAGTTACATAGAGATTTAGGATGTAAAATACCTAATAATGGATATTTATTAAAATGGGCAAGACAAGGAGTTTTGTTATTAAATAGTGTACTTACTGTAGAAAAAGATAAACCTGCTTCACATCAAGGAAAAGGATGGGAGATTTTTACAGATAAAATAATATCAGAAATAAATAAAAAGGAAACACCAGTTGTGTTTTTATTATGGGGAAATTTTGCAAAGAAAAAAGCGGAGCTAATTACAAATCCAAAACATTTAATACTTACTTCATCACATCCAAGCCCTTTTGCAGTTAGGTATGGATTTGACGGATGTTCTCATTTTTCAAAAACTAATAATTTTTTGATAAAAACTGGACAAGCTCCAATTGATTGGCAAATAGAAGATATATAAAAAGGAGAAGAAAATGAAAACAAGTGATTTTTATTACAACTTACCACATGAACTTATTGCACAAACTCCATTAAAGCAAAGAGATAAATCTAGAATGATGGTTCTTGATAAAAATACTGGAGATATAGTTGATGAAAAATTTGAAAATATAACTGAATATATAAATTGTGGAGATACAATTGTACTTAATGATACAAAAGTATTGCCTGCAAGATTATTTGGACATAGAGAAAATAAAGAAGAAGCAATTGAAGTTTTACTTTTAAAACAAAGAGAAGGTAATGTATGGCAAACATTAGTAAAGCCTGGTAAAAAGTTAAAAATCGGTACTAAGATTATATTTGATGAAAAACTTTTATCTGCTAATGTATTAGATATTTTAGATGATGGTCAAAGGGTAATTGAATTTGAATATTCAGGTATATTTAATGAAATACTTGATAAACTTGGAACAATGCCACTACCACCATATATTACTGAAAAATTAGAAGATAAAGATAGATATCAAACTGTATATAGTAAAAATTTAGGCTCAGCTGCAGCTCCTACTGCTGGTTTACATTTTACAAATGAAATATTAGATAAACTAGCAAAAAAAGGTGTAAATATTGTATATGTTACTTTACATGTTGGGCTTGGAACTTTTAGACCAGTAAAAGTTGATGATGTAGAAAAACATGAAATGCATAGTGAATACTTTGTTATTGATGAAAAAGCATGTGATATAATAAATGAAACAAAAAGAAGAGGTAACAAAGTATATTCTGTTGGGACTACTTCATGTAGAGTACTTGAAAGTGCTACAGATGATAATGGAATAATACATCCTATGGCAAAAGAAACAAATATATTTATATATCCTGGATATAAATTTAAGATGATTGATGCATTGCTTACAAATTTTCATTTACCAGAATCAACATTAATAATGCTTGTTTCAGCACTTGCAACAAAGGAATATATTTTAAATGCATATAATAGTGCAGTAGAAAAAAAGTACCGTTTCTTTAGCTTTGGAGATTGTATGCTTATAAAATAAATAGGTCTTAGCTTTTAGCTAAAACCTATTTTGTCTTTAACTTTCAATTACTGGTATGAATTCAAGTAGCTGATAACCTTTTAACCTTACAAAAGCATGGTTTATATCATCTTTTAAGTTAATTGTACTATTTAATTCATCTAGTACTTCACAGTTAAAATGAGAGCAAATTGTTTTTAGTGGTTTGGCATCCCGCGATGCAAAGCATGAGCATTCTCTGCTTGTGTTATAGACCGCTAGATTAAGAATTACTGGATTACCGGGAATTACTTTTTTTACTTTTACTTCAATTTTTTGTGCCATGAAAAACCCTCCTTAATTATGTTTTGGGTGGATATAACTTATGAAGAAATTATATCACTGTATTCTTTATATGTCAACTGTTTTAAAAATAGAAAGCTATTTTACTTAATAAACATTCTATTTTAATTAGTTTATGGTTTTTCATTGTAACACAAAATCTATTATTTTCTTCATTGATTTTTGATAGTTCACATGGAAATTTTAAATTCAAGCATTTTTCTAGATAAAGTGAAAAATCTTTATTTTTTTCAAGATAACCTATATGTACTTTTTGATTACTATCATCTACAAAGGCGATATAACATGTGGATATAGAACTTTCATGAAAAAATATAATTTTGCCAATAAAATTTTCTTGGTACATAATCTTTCCTCCTTAATCATTTCAGAAAATTTTTGTTTTAATTATATATTATATGAATATTGCAATTTATTAATGCATATACATACAAAACTTGACATAAATTTATAATAGTGGTATAATATTTATACATTTTATATAAACTGCTTTTGGATTAAAAAGCATGATTTTTAAGGAGGATAATTATGAACAAGTTAAAATGTGGAACTAAGCGGCTTGCAAAAGTAATTTTGGGGATTTTTTGTTTGCTTTTGGCTTCATTATTTTTTGCAGTCTCAATTTACACGATTTGTGGTGGAATCGAATATAAAAAAAACATATTTGATCTTACATCACAAATGGAAAAAGAAGAGAGCGTTGAGCTTGAAACACAGCTAAAAGACTTAAGTAGATTAAAAGGGACTAATTTTTTCCTTGCATACCATACTGAGGCGTTTGAGGTTAATGCCGAATACATAGATAATGTAAAAGCAGCATTTGATAAAAATATAGGTAAATCGGATGTACTGTATGTTTACATGAAGGATACAAAAACGGTTCAAAAAGTGGTAGAAGGAAAAGTAAATGAGCTAGGAACTGTAAATTCTGATGAAGAACTTACAAACCTTTTAATTCTTGATATGGCAAAATCAAGTAATAGTGATGGTTATATGTTTAATAATGCTATTAACATTTTAAGTATTATATGCTTTGCAATTCTTGGACTAGCATTTGCATTAAAGGCTTTTAAATTGCTAGAAAAAGATAAAATTGTTGAGCCTGTTAACTAAGCCTAATTTATTAGTTTGTGTGGCAAATATTGTCACACAAACTTTTTTTCTTTGTTTTTTGGTTGAAAAAAAAAGAAAATATGGTATAATTAATATGTGGTAAAGGAGGCCAAAATGTTCTTTTCAAAAATAAAAGAAAATCTAAAAAAGACTAAGGAAAATTTAGATATAAAAATAAGTAATGTATTTGCAAATAATAAGGATATAGATAAAGTAATAGATGAACTAGAAGAAACACTTATATTATCAGATGTTGGTATTAATACAAGTGTAAAAATTTGTGATAATTTAAGACAAGAATTAAAAAAACAAATTGATAAGAGTGAAAATGCAATAAAAGAGTTGCTAAAAAAAGAAATGGAGAAAATATTGTTATCTTCTAGCGAAGATAGTAATAGTTATTCTTTAGATGAAAAACAAGTTATTTTAATAGTAGGAGTAAATGGAGTTGGAAAAACTACTTCTATTGGAAAAATTGCAAATTTATATAAAAAACAAGGAAAAAAAGTTTTACTTGCTGCAGCTGATACTTTCAGAGCTGGAGCAGTAGAACAGCTTGAAATATGGGCAAAAAGGACAAACTGTGATATATGTTCTGGTAAAGAAGGACAAGATCCAGCTTCTGTTGTATTTGATGCTGCTACTAAATTTAAAAATGAAGACTATGATATTTTAATATGTGATACAGCTGGAAGACTTCATAACAAGACAAATTTAATGAATGAACTTGAAAAGATTAATAGAATAATAGATAAAAATTTAGAAGGTATAAAAAAGGAAGTTTTGATTGTACTTGATTCTACAACTGGTCAAAATGGTGCGATTCAAGTAAAAAGCTTTTATGAAAAGACAAGTTTAAATGGAATAATACTTACAAAACTTGATTCAACTGCAAAAGGCGGTGTGGTATTTAGTATTGTTTCAGAACTTAATTTGCCAATAAAATACATTGGTGTAGGTGAACAAATAGATGATATCGAG
>ULQF01003572.1_pt1 | contig 10604 bp, 12 predicted proteins | sample 1954211 | NCBI WGS metagenome assembly ULQF01 (sample SAMEA4835648, study PRJEB28245) | human gut metagenome | biome: gut microbiome; material: fecal sample | place: Denmark | collected 2008 | reverse complement strand
AAGTTGTTGGCAACAAGCCGCTGCAAGCCTTCAAATGCCCAGAGGAAAATCCCCTCGGCTTCGGCTTTCATCTTCTCTGCAAGATCGGGATCGTCGGCTCTGTCCACGGGCTTTTCCTTGGTAGTCAGCACAAGCTGTCTACGGTAAAAACCATCGCTACGGTCATACAGGGCTTGCAGATCGCCATTGCTGAATGCCATCAACCGGGCGAACATCCAGCCCTGATAGCTCTGTTTGCCTTTGCGTTCCAAATCCATCTTGCCCTGTGCGGTTACAATGGATTTTACATAGTTGGTCTGGCGCAGAACTTCCATCCGCATATCATCATCCACGCACAGCAGGATGTGTTCCAGATCGGCACGGGCGAAGCGGTTTTCGGAAATTTTACCGATACTGCCGTCTTTCATATTCGTGCCGAATATGGTGGACAGCACTGCACCGATTTGAGATTTGCCCTCGCCGCCGTTGCCCTTAATCACCATCATGCGCTGCCCCTTGTTGGAGGGAATCAGGCAGTAGCCGATAAACTCCTGCAAGGTGGGAATATCTTCTTCATAGAGCAAACCGTCCAAAAAGTTCAGCCACAGAGCAGGTGCAGCAGCGTTTGGATTGTAGGAAACAGGCAAGCGGCTCTGTACGATTTCCTTTTTCCCCTCGATAAATCTTCCATCCAGCATGAGCGTTCCGTTGGACAACATGGATGCGGTCAGGCTGGGGAGGAAGATCCTCAACCATGGCTTCCAGTTTCAGCAATTCCATGATGTTTTTGATCTTCTGCGGTACGCTGCTGATGGTGTAGCTTTTCAGCTTTTCGTAGACCTCGCCCCGCAGGACAATATCATCCGTTACCCGTCCATTGGGCGTAAAGAAAGCCCTGTTTGCAAAGATGATTCTGCTCTCTTGCAGAAATTCTTCACAAAACAGAGCTTCATTGATATTCTGCCCGTCAAACCACATGGGCAAATTCATATCAGGCGTTTTCCGGTTCTTCGCCATGGTGTGCCACCTCCTTTTTCTTTCGTGCAGTGTACTCTTTCAGAAAGTCGATATACCCGTCCTTCATCAGTTTGTCCACAACAGCTACACGCTGTTCCAATTCGCCCACGGTCAGCACATCTGCCATATATTCGATATGGCAGTGCATCTGGCAGGCTTCCACAAAACGGTCATCATAAGGCTCGTCCGGTGTCTTTGGTGCATAGCGCACTTTCCAATCCTCCAACAGATGCAGATAATCCGTCAGCACCCGGAAACACAGCATTTCATCCTCCCGGAACTGACGGATATAGGGACGCTTTGGCTTGACCATAGCTGCGGCAGTGGGCGGTTTCGGGTCAAGCCCAAAGTCCGCAGCCAGCTTTTGCACTGCTTCATGGTTACTCAGATTGAACAGCTTTGCCACAAGGTCGATCACGTCTCCCTTGGCTCCGCAACCGAAGCAGAAGAAATAATCTTCATTCAGCTTCAAGCTCGGATGCCGGTCATTGTGGAATGGGCAGCAAGTCATACCGCTGCGGTTGACTTTCAGCCCATAGTGCTCGGCAGCTTGCTTCACGCTGATCGCCGCCTTGATGTTTTCATAGATTGTCATAGAAAAACCTCCGTTCATAATATTCTGGAAAGCACGAAGCACCCGCCGTGATTGGCAGGTGCTTCGCCCTTTCTACTATGGTTATGACGGATTTGAAAAAAAGCAGGCTAAAAGCAGGACAACCTCATTTCAAAAAACAGGACAACTTATCTGATGATGTAGATTTCTTCACATTTGCATGGTATAATTAGAAAAGTGAAAAAACAGGACAGGAGGGCAAGCATGAATCAAGAACTGATGACATTGGATTTTTGGCAGGATACGGTCATATATGAGGGCAAAATATTTCCTATCGGTACTCTTGCCTGTGATGCGCTGAATGTTCCTGCGGATACCCTCGCAAGAATGAACGAGCAATGCGAGAAAATCAATCTACTGCTTGGAATGTTAAACGCCGGACAGGATGCTTCCGCACTCTTTCCTATGGCAAAGGAAGCTGTGCTGACAATGGTGGATATTCTCAGCGAAACGCCGCCGTTCTCCAATATGAATATTCCAAAACATAGAGAACGGATTGAAAAATTCTTTACTGCGGACAATGCGCTGAAATATATGGAGTTTGCCATAAAAGCCGCAACTAATTCCTTGCAGTTTGAAGAAATCCCTAACTATGCCGATGCAATGATGCTCCAACGATATACTGCTGTATTCGGGCATCTGGCATACTCCCTTGGGGAATACCAAACCGCAATGCTTGATTTTGCGGAAAAATCAGACGGAAATGAAGCAGACCGTACCGCAGAGGGCTTCGCCAGAATGTTCGGCAGCTATTTCCCGCCGGAGTTCTCTATCACGGAGGGCAATGCCTGGATGTCTACCCTGAACAATTCCGTTCAGTATGTATCGGTCATCCGTCCCGGCGAAAAAGTTGCAAAGCTCGTCAAGCGAATCCATTATGTATCCTTTGTGGGGATGTTCCGGTCTGATCTCTTTGAGGGCTTGTGTGTCGGTCATGCACCGAAGAAATGTAAAATTTGCGGCAAATGGTTTCTGACAACCAACGCAAGGCACACCAAATACTGCGGCGGCTATGCGCCGGGGGACAAGCTACACCGCACCTGCCGACAGATCGGCAATCTGAAAGGCAGAGAACAACGGGAGCTTGCAGACGATCATCCTGTTATCCAGATATACGAAAAGCGGCTGAATACCATAAACCGCTATATCAAGCGTGGCAAACTGGATGAGGATTTAGCAGAGGTTATGAAGAAACTGGCGAAAGATAAGATGCTCCGGGCAAAAAGTAATGTCGCTTATGCCAAGGGAACTTATGAGAAAGAAATGGAACAGGTTGCTTTGAAGAAAGAAGCCCAAAAGTGCATTTGAATTTGTTAGGAGGAACAGTCAATGAAAATAGGATTTTTGTTTTTCTTGGTTTTCTGTATAATTGCAATTTTTGCGAGTAAGAAAAAGAAATAAATTTGAAATTGGACGTTGAAAGGAGGTGCGCTATGCTAAGTGATTTTACATGGAATATGACCGGATACATACCAAAATACGCTGTCAATCCGCACGGTGATGGTATCATTCCCTATATGGCAGAGCGCATCTTCCAACTGGAACCGGAGCCGCCAGCGGTGGGCAGTCTGAATGAATATATCCTGTCTGCCTTGCGGGAAAAGAATTTGATATATTTCTCGTTCTTCCTCCACCATTATGAGCCACAGCTCAATAAGCGCAGCAAAGGCTTTTGGGGTGTGGATGGCGGCGATCTGTACGATACAGACCGTTTTATAGATATAAAGCTCTCCTGCAGGGAACAAATGCTCCAAAAGCTGATGGACTATGATCCTGCCAAGGGTGCAGAGTATGCTACATACATTTTCCCGTTCATCCGGGATGCTATGCTCCGCTTCCGCATGGGCGAAGAAAAATGGTCGGTATCCTCTCTGACCAATTATAAAATGGTGCGGTCAATGGCTTGGCTGTACCATAACACCAAGGATGCGGTCAGCGAGTTTTCCAAAAAGTATAACTGTGACTTTGCCCTTGCGGAAGAATATCTGAGAGTTGTTCGAGGTATCCGCAATCAGCAACCATTCTATGTGACAGATGAGGACGGCGAGGAAACGGGCGAAGATGTTGCTCTTGATGATACTTGGAACTACTCCGACATCCTCTGGAACGGCATACAGGCAGAAAAGGTGCAGCGAGCTTTTGATAAGCTGAACTACCGGGAACAGACCTTGCTTGAAAAGCGGCTGGCAATCTGCATGACCTGCGGGCATGTCGGCTCATGGAAAGGCCGTCCCACCTTTGAGGAACTGGCTGTAATGTTTGAGGGCAGCACTGCCAGCGGTGCGGAGCGAGCCTACCGCAGAGCAGTGGACAAACTGACAGAATTGTTGGTTGCCGAGGGCGCAATCCATGCTGTCCGCTTGAAACAGAAATCCAAGACCAAACGAAAAAAGAAAATCGCCACCGCAATCTACGAATACCAAGCAGACTGCGACGGCGAATGGGGCCAGATTTCATTTGATTTTGAGAACGGCACATCAGAAATAGTCCGACTTGCCGATTGGGATACAATGAAAACAAACCGCTTTGCGAACAAGGCAATAGCCTACCTTCTAAACTGCGAAAACGAGAAGTTGCCAAAGGAAACGATAGTAGCGTTTGAACTATAAAAGGAAATTGACGAGGAACGAGAATGAAAACAATCGCAATCATAGATGATGATATTCATATTGGAGATATGCTGAGAGAAGTGCTGGTGCAAGAGGGCTATTCTGTTCTTCGTGCATACTCCGGCACAGAAGCGTTATATCTTCTTTCACAAAACAAGCCCGATTTGGTGCTGCTGGATCTGATGTTGCCGGGATTGTCTGGCGAGGAAGTTCTGCCCCACATTGAGAACATTCCTGTTATCGTTCTCAGCGCAAAAGTAGATGTGCAAGACAAGGTAAATCTTCTGCTGGGCGGTGCGGCAGATTACATGACCAAGCCTTTTGATACAAAGGAGCTTCTTGCCCGTATCACTGTTCAGCTCCGCAAGGCAGAACAACATGGCGAAACCAAATCTCTTTCCGTTGGCGATTTGGTTTTGGATATGGTTTCCCTTTCTCTGACAGTACAGGAGCAGCCTGTGAAGCTGACCCGAACGGAGTATGCCATCTTAAAACTGCTGATGGAAAATCCCAAACAGGTAATTTCAAAGAGTGTCCTGCTTGACAGAATCAGTCTGGACACACCCGACTGCACCGAGCGTTCTTTGAAGCAGCACATCAGCAATCTTCGTAAAAAGATGCAGGATGTCAGCGGTGTAGACTATATCGAAACAGTCTGGGGAATTGGTTTCAAATTGGCAGAACAAAAAATCTTGACCAAATCTTGACGTTTTTCTTGACCACTTTCTTGACTTTTGTTTTGTAAACTTAGGTCAGCAAAGGAGGTAATACAATATGAACTATATTTTGCAAACAAACAGCCTGACAAAAAAGTATAAAAACTTTCAGGCATTGAATGGTCTTACTATGAATGTTCCCAAAGGTTCCATCTATGGCTTTGTGGGAAAGAACGGCGCTGGTAAGACAACCCTGATCCGCTTGATCTGCGGATTGCAGGAACCGACTTCCGGTAGCTTTTCTCTGTACGGCATCCGCAATGACAGCAAGGATATTATCAAATCCCGCCGTCGCATGGGTGCTGTGGTGGAAACACCGTCCATCTACATGGATATGACTGCGGAGGAAAATCTGAAGCACCAGTATCTCATTCTTGGTCTGCCATCATTTGATTGTATTCAGGAATTGTTGAAGCTGGTAGGTCTCGACAACACGGGAGAGAAAAAAGCGAAGAACTTCTCCCTCGGTATGAAGCAGCGTCTGGGCATCGCTATCGCATTAGCCGGTGATCCCGACTTTCTTGTTCTTGATGAGCCTGTAAATGGTCTCGACCCTCAGGGTATTGTGGAAATGCGAGAACTGATTTTGAAGTTGAACCGAGAAAAACAGATTACAGTTCTTATTTCCAGTCACATTCTGGATGAACTTTCCCGTCTGGCTACTCATTACGGTATCATTGATAATGGTCGCATGGTGAAGGAACTGAGTGCAGAAGAACTGGACACAGTTTGCCGCAAGTGTGTCCGCATGGAAGTGACCGATACTTCTACTCTGGCTCGTGTGCTGGATTCCATGAATCTGGAATATAAAATTATCTCCGCAACAACAGCCGATGTGTTCGCAAAGATCAATGTGACACAGCTGACCGTTGTACTGGCAAAGGAAAACTGCGAAGTGCTGTCTATGCAGGAAAAAGATGAAAGTTTGGAGAGTTATTACATCTCTCTGGTTGGAGGTGATAATAATGCGTAAACTTTTTCGAGCAGCCTTTTACCGTACAGAGAATAAAAAAATGATTCGAATAGAATTAGTGATTGCTGTATTGCTTTCCGCATTCATCATCCTCAACGGTTACTTCCAGACGAATTTGACTAATGCATACATCTATAAGCTGGTCGCCCGTTTTTTTGGATATTCACCCCTGATGGGACCATTTATCGCCGTATTTGCCGCATATTTGTGGGGAACAGACTATGAATATGGAACTCTGCGCAATAAACTAATCTGCGGACACACTCGTGAAGAAGTTTATTTTTCCAATCTTCTCCTGACCATATGTGCTGGACTGAGTACTGCACTAATCTGGTTGATAGTTAATGGGATGCTGGGTATTCCGCTACTGGGTACGGCAAGCCTGAACCTCTCTTTGGGAGAGATGGCATTTTATATTTTTTCAAGCCTTTTGATGGTCGTTGCACTCTCCAGCGTATGTTGTCTGTTGGCAAGTCTGGCGGAGAACAAAAACTCAGCGACACTTCTTTGTCTGGGAGCTGTAGCTGCAATGGTCATAATCGGGATGCTCCTTTATGATCGTTTTGCAGAACCAGAGTTATTGGATGGATGGATGTGGAGTGATACAGACCCAACTGTGCGATGGCATCCCCAAAATATCAAATTCATTGGTGGAACATTTCGTATCCTGCTGGAATTTCTTATCTGTCTGACACCTGGAGGACAAGGTGTAATTCTTTGCGAAGAAGGGGTGGAACACCTGATTTTTCTTCCATTGTGCTCTGCGTTTGTAATTTTTTCAACATCTCTTATAGGAAGTCGTTCCTTTAAGAAAAAGAACCTAAAGTAAGGAGGTAGAAAGATGTTCCCTTGGATTTTGTGTTGTATTTTGCTAATTGTTGTATTTTTTCTAATCACAAAGATTATTTTTATAGAAAAAAGTATTGATGAAATTCATACAGAATTCCAGGAACGTCTTTCCTCCGGCACAAACACTCTGATTGATATTTCTTCCAGCGACCCTCATCTGAGAAAACTGGCTTCGGAGATTAATATCCAGCTTCGATTGCTCCGCAAGGAACGCCATCGTTACCAACAGGGCGATCTGGAACTGAAAGAAGCTATCACCAATATTTCCCATGACCTGAGAACTCCGCTTACGGCGATAAACGGTTATCTTGACCTATTGGAACGAGAGGAAAAAAGCGAAACGGTACACTGCTATCTTTCTCAAATCCAAAACAGAACAGATGTTTTAAAAAATCTAACCGAAGAACTATTCAGATATAGTGTGGTTACTTCTTTTCAGGAACTGAAACCAGAACGTATGGATGTTGTCCGGGCATTGGAGGAAAGTCTGCTGTCTTTCTATGCGGTCATGCAGGAAAAAGGCATCCAACCGGAAATCGAATTGCCGGAGGAACCGGTTTTCCGTGAACTGGATGCAGGTGCGGTCAACCGTATCTTTTCCAACATTATCAGCAATGCGCTGAAATACTCTGACGGCGATCTGTCCGTAGTCATGGATAAGAACGGCTGTGTTACATTCAGCAACACGGCGCACAATCTGAATTATGTGACGGTCGGCAGATTGTTTGACCGTTTCTATACAGTAGAAGCCAGTCGCAATTCAACCGGTTTGGGATTGTCCATCGCCAAGCTGCTGATTGAGCGTATGGGCGGAAGTATTGGAGCAATCTACAACAATGACAAACTGCAAATCAAGATAATCTTTGCAAAATGAAATAAAAAAGAGTTTATATGAACGGAGGTGTTTTGATTATGAAGAAATACTTGAAGGAGATACTAATACTCTTAATTCAATTATTTATGTTTTATGTATTTCCATTATTTGCAGGACCAACAGACGTTATGGGAATGATAGTTTTGCTTATTTTAGCAACATTATTGCTTTCAATTCTAATTGGCAGCATTTCAAATCTGAAAGTAAAGTACTTGTATCCAATAATCATAGCAATTACATTTGTGCCATCTGTGTTTATATACTATAACGAGACAGCATTGATACATTCGCTTTGGTATTTGGCAGTATCATCCTTTGGTTTGATAATCGGCATGGTCATTCATAAATTGATTCTTAAAAAGTAGAAAGAGCAAAACTTTCAAAGGCTACCCAGTCAAAAAGATTGGATAGCCTTTATTTATGTTTTCTAAAATTAAAGTTGAATATCTGCCTTAGCCAATAACTATGGGCTTAGAGGTTTAGTGAGCCAGGCAAATCGCTCCAATCGCCGTATCCACAGATTTATACTCTGTAACAGTTTTTCAAATAGGTTTTGGAATCTCCGTTCAATATCAAATCAGCATATCCAATCGGGTCATTGTAAATCAGATAATCCAGTTCCGACCTCTGATACATATTGTCGGCAACCTCGTTCTCAACCGCAATCGTATCAATCGCAATCATACTACCATCAAAGAATTTCAGTTCCACACAAGCGGTATCCATGTTAAACTTACAAGAAATCAATCTATCCATAAGAAACCTCCATTTTACGGGATGTTATATCATCCCAAAATATTTGAATGCTTCTCGGATTGCTTTCTCTTTTTCCGGTGGACACAGAGGCTGTCTGGAATCTTCGGACTTCGGCAGATTGTAGTTCTTACCAACCTCAATCCCACATTTCCGCTTAATCTGTGAGATATACAGGTTTGATACCTTTAATCCGCTATGTTCCAGTACATAGTCCTTGATCTGCGTGTAGGTTGCCCCATCTTGAAATTCGGACATATCCATATCTTCTAAAGAGAACTCAACCCGAATCTTTTTCGAGTCGACCTCACCCTTGGAAAGCAAAACAACCGTCTCGCAGTGCACCGTTCCCGGAAACATATCAACACAGCAGACCTTTTCTACACGGTATCCATATTTTGCAAACTCTACCAGATCCCGCGCAAGAGAAGTCGGCTTGCAGGAGATGTAAAGCATTTTTTCACACCTATATAAATCAACTATCTTCGGCAGAGCCTTCGGATGGATTCCTTCGCGCGGTGGATCAAGAACGATGAAGTCCGGTTTTTCTTCGATTTCATCGATCACCTTCAGCACGTCTCCGGCGAGGAAACTGCAGTTGGTAAGGCCGTTTGCCTCTGCGTTCTCTTTTGCAGCTGTAACAGCTTCTTCCACGATTTCCACGCCGATCACTTCTTTTGCGACCGGTGCAAGGATCTGGGCGATGGTTCCGGTTCCGCTGTAGAGGTCGAAGATCGTGCGGTCTTTCGTCTCGCCGACGAACTCGCGGGCGGTGCTGTAGAGAACTTCCGCGCCACGGGAATTGGTCTGGAAGAAGGAGAACGGGGTGATCTTGAATTTCAGTCCGAGGAGTTCTTCATAGAAGTAGTCCTGTCCGTAGAGCACTTTTGTCTCATCGCTCTTTACAACATCCGCCAGGGAATCATTTATGATATGGAGGAATCCGACAACCTTTCCTTCCAGCGGCAGACCAAGCACTTCCTGCACGAGCGGCATCAGATCCCACTCTTCCTGGCTTGTGGTGACGAGATTTACCAGGATTTCTCCGGTATTCTCGGCTCTTCGCACCAGCAGGTGGCGCAGGTAACCCTCGTGGCTTATCTTGTGGTAGTAACTTGCGTTCCGCTCTTTAAAGTACGCCAGCACACAGGTCAGAATCTTTGTGAAATCCTCATGCACGATTTTGCAGTCGCACGCGGTCAGGACATCGTAGGTGCTTCCCTTTTTATGAAGTCCGAGAGACAACGGGCCGTCCTTGTATTCATCGCCGAAGGAAAACTCCATTTTATTCCGGTATGCAAACTCCTTCGGACTTCCCTTGATTCCAAGGAACGGATAATCGGCCTCCCCCGCCTCATTGACCTGGCCGGCCTCCACGAGGGCATCGTCGAGCAGTTTTTTCACCTGACCGGCCTTCATTGCAAGCTGATCCTCATAACTCATCGTCTGGTACATGCATCCGCCGCAGGACGGGAAAATACTGCAGACCGGATCGCGCTTTTCCATCGGGGATTTTTCTGTTACTTCGAGCAGGCGGCCCTCCATGCGGTTCTTTCTTTTTTTGTTGATCTGAAAGCGGATCTTCTGTCCCGGAATTGCATTTTTCACGGTAACCGTCTCGCCCTCCACATGTACACGTCCTTTATTCGGGAAATCGATTCTTTCCACGACTCCCTCGTAAATTTCTCCTTTTTTCATTCTCTTCTCCTTCTATGTCAAACTGATTTCCGGACAGAAAAACTCCGGTACCACGTTCCGGCACCGGAGTTTCTTTTTTCCATCCTACTTATCTTCGTCTTCATCCTCGAAGTAATCGTCGAAATCGTCATCGAAATCATCTTCGAAGTCTTCCAGATAATCCGGAGTTACAAACCGGTATACTGCGTATGCGATTCCTGCAACTGCCGCTACCGCTCCGACAATGGCAAGGACCCATAAAATCACGTTTTTCGGTTTTTCGCTCTCACGTTCTCTCTGTTTTAAAAGCTCTAATACTTCATCAATCTTATTCATACTGTCCACCAACCTTTGCTTTAGATTAGAAACTTAACTTAACGATAGTATACCATACGAGCCGCAATTTTACCACAATTTCCGCTCTTTTTTATAAATCTTTTCGTTTCAACTTACAGTCGGTATTTTCACGGAGTCTGACATGTCGAGAATAGTTCGACTGTGACTTTCCTCATGTCAGTGGAGGATACCGATTTCTCTCCGCCTA
>ULQF01022263.1_pt1 | contig 10680 bp, 8 predicted proteins | sample 1954211 | NCBI WGS metagenome assembly ULQF01 (sample SAMEA4835648, study PRJEB28245) | human gut metagenome | biome: gut microbiome; material: fecal sample | place: Denmark | collected 2008 | reverse complement strand
AAATATGATACAAAATATTTTGATGAATTATTAGAACGTATTAAAACAATTAGAGTAAGTGAAAGAATGGCATACCAAAAAATAACTGATTTATTTATTGCAACATCAACTGATTACAATCCAAAGTCAGAAGAAACATATACTTTCTTTAAAATAGTTCAAAATAAATTACGTTATGTAATATGTTTCTAGACTAAGTTAAAAATAAAAAGCACGTTAAATATGGCTTTTAACATTTTTACAATAAGAAAAAAACGTGTTTAGATACTAATTATATACTAAAAATTATTAAATGAAATTGATTTTTAATATATATTTGATTTTTCTTATAATATCTAAAATTTAAAATAGAAAGGAACGATAATATATGAATAATATAATTACAACAAAAATGAATGTAAAAGATAATTTGATAAACATAATGAGAATTGATAACATAGATTATATATCTTTAACAGATTTGGCAAGATACAAAAATCCTGATAATCCTGGTGATGTTGTTATTAAGTGGATGAGCAATAAAAGTTCTTTTGATTTTTATTCACTTTGGGAAGAACTGTTTAATGAAAATTTTAAACTAGCGGAATCTCGCGAGTTTAAAAATGACTCTGCAAATAATTCTTTTACAATGAGTCCTTCTAGATGGATAAGTTCTACAAATGCTAAAGGCTTTGTAAGTAAAAGAGGAAAATATGATGGTGGCACATTTGCACATCCAGATATTGCCTTAGAATTTGCGTCTTGGATAGATCCCGCATTTAAATTATATTTGATTCAAGAATTTGAAAGATTAAAATATAATGAAACATATCAAGAAAAAATAGAATGGTCTGTTAGAAGAAGCTTATCAAAAACAAATTATAGAATACATACTGATAGTATTAAAGAATATTTAGTTCCTACTTTAACAGATAAACAAAAAGTTTTTGTTTATGCTAACGAAGCAGATGTAATAAATGTAGCATTGTTTGGAATGACTGCAAAAGAGTGGAGAGAAAATAATCCAAAATTGGAGGGTAATATAAGAGATTATACAGATATTTTACATTTAGTTGTCTTATCTAATTTAGAGGTATTAAATGCCAGTATGATAGAAAATAATATTGGTCAAAAAGATAGATTAGAAAAATTAAATGAAACTGCAAAAAGACAAATAACTATTTTAGCAAGCGATAATAATATAATAGGTATAACGAAATTAGATGATCAAAAATTAATTGGAGGTACGAATGAGTAAGTATTGCATGATTGAAGTAGTTGGAATTGGAAAAATTTAGAGTTATACAAGATCAAAAATATATTTCTTCAATGGATGAATTTTATAGTAAATATTTAAAAGAAACAAAAATGATAGAAAAGGGAAGTGAAAGTAATGAATGAAAATATAACAAAAATTAACTATTATCCAGGACATATGGCTAAAACAAAAAGACAAATACTTGAAAATATTAATCTGATTGATATTGTTTATGTAGTTGTTGATGCAAGATGTCCAGTGTCTACGATGATAAAGGATATAAATGAAATTATAAAGGGTAAAACTAAAATTTTAGTTATGACTAAAAAAGATTTATGTGATGAAAAGAAAACAAATTATTTTGTAGAGTTTTATAAAAAGTCTGGTTATGAAGTAATACTTCTTGATTTAAAAAATAATAAAGATTTTAAGAAATTATTTGATATTACTAAAAAATGCACTTCATATATTCAAGAAAAAAGAAAAAGTAAAGGCTTAAAAGAAAAAGAAATTAAAGCTTTAGTAATAGGTATTCCTAATGTAGGTAAATCAACTTTAATTAATAATATGGTTGGTAAAAAAGTTCAAAATGTTGGTAATAAACCAGGTGTAACTAAAAACTTAAATTTTTTACCTACAAAATATGGTATAACACTTTTAGATTCTCCGGGAATATTATGGCCAAAACTTGATAATATTGAGCATGCTTATAATATGGCCACTATTGGTTCAATTAAAAAAGAAGTATTAAATATATCTGATATTGGTATGTACATAATTAACTTTTATCTTAAAAGTTATCCAAACATTTTAAAAGATATTTATAAAACATCAGAAACTGATGCAATTGAGGTATTTGATAATTTATCTTTAAAATGGGGATATACAAAAAATGGCGAAACAGACTTTACAAAAGTTAGTGAAAGACTATATAATGATATTATTGGAGGAAAAATAAAAGGAATTACACTAGATGAAGAAAAGACAGATAATTAATATTTTAAATGATTTAAATATAGATAAAGATAAATATATAATTACAGGTGAAACTGCTCTTACTATTTACGGCATAATAAAAGAATGTGATTATATATTTTTAATGTGTAGTGAAAGTATTGATAATGAATTTATTAAAGTTATAAATAAAACTTGTAATTTTGAATTAGTTCATAATTTTAAAGTAGAATCTTTAGAATCACTTTTTGCTAAAGAGGAAAATAAAACTTTAAAAAGAAAAATTGAAGATTTAATCCTTATAAAAGATAATCATCACTTTGAAAAAGAATTATATAATAAGGGTTATAAATTAATTGCAGGTACTGATGAAGCAGGAAGGGGACCTTTATGTGGACCAGTTGTTGCTGCAGCAGTAATTCTTCCTCATAACTATGAGCTTTCTGGGTTAACTGATTCAAAAAAACTTACAGAAAAGCAAAGAGAAAAATATTTTGAAATTATAAAAAAAGATGCTATTAGTTATAGTATAAGTATAATTGATAATAAAAAAATAGATGAAATAAATATTTTGGAAGCATCAAGACTTGGTATGAATACAGCAGTGGATAGCCTAAAAGTTAAACCAGATTTTATAATAACTGATGCAATGGATTTAAGAAGAGAAAACTCTTTAGGAATAATTAAAGGTGATGCTAAAAGTATTACCATAGCGGCTGCATCTGTCCTTGCAAAAGTAACAAGAGATCATATAATGGATGAATATGATAAAATATATCCACAGTATGAATATAAAAAACATAAAGGTTATCCTACAAAAAGACATCTTGAATTATTAGAAAAATATGGTATATTAGATATTTATAGGACTACATATGGTCCAGTTAAAAAAATTATGGAGGAAAATAATGAATAAAAATAAAATACTAAATAATTACTTAATTTTACTTACTTCAGGATTTTTAATCGAAGTTATTTTTAGATTAATTAATAATTTAAATATTTTAAATTTTTCCTTTTTAAGAACTTTTATAGGTATTAATGTAATTAGTATTATTTTATCTTTAATATATTCAATATTTCCAAGAAAAGCATCTTATGTTTTTTCAAGTATAACCGTTTTAATTTTTTCTATTTATTCATTTGCTCAAATGCTTTTCTTAAACTTTTTAGGAGTTTATATGTCCTTTAATACGGTAAGTCAAGCGGGTGCAGTAAAAGATTACATAATGGATTTCCTTAAAAGCTGTAAACCAGTATTTCTAACTTTATTTTTACCTTTTATACTTCTTATGTTAGTTTTTATTATTAATGGTATAAGACTTAAAAGTAAACCAAAAGATTTTCATTTAAAAAAGAAATATAAATATGAATATCAAATAGTATCTTGCATTTTACTTATAGTGCTTTGCTTATCATCAATATTTTATTATCATTCATTAAGCGATAAATATAACGATAAATATCAAGTACTTTCTTTAAAAGAACTTTTCGAAGGAACCTCAAATCCTAGTTTAGCGGTAAAAGACTTTGGTATTATTTCATATGGCTTACTAGATTTAAAAAGTAAATATGTTGAAACAAATATTTATAAAAATGATGTAATTGCTTATAATCCAGATAAAGATAAAAGAGATATCGATGATACTACATGGGAAAGTATTATTAATAGTGAAACTAATAGTACATTAAACTCATTGAATAATTTTTATATTAATAATAAGGTAACTAGTAAAAATGAATATACTGGTAAATATAAAAATAAGAATTTAATAGTTATTATGATGGAAAGTGTTAATGATATTATTATTAATGAAGAGTATTTTCCAAACTTTCATAAATTATTAAGTTCAAGTTATTACTTTGAAAATAATTATTCTCCGAGAAATAGTTGTGCTACAGGTAATAATGAATTTAGTGCAATGACATCACTTTATTCAATTTATAATAATTGTACTTCAAATTTATATGTAAATAATACATACCCAGAAAGTATATTTAATTTATTTAATAATAAAGGTTATACGACAAATAGTTTTCATGATTATGATAATACTTATTATGAAAGAACAAAGATACATCCAAATATGGGTAGTCAAAATTATTATGATGTTAATAGTTTAAATATGGAGTATTCAAGTGTTTATGGAGCTTGGCCTAGTGATGTAACTTTAATGGAAAAATATTTAGAAAAACTTGATGATATTGATGGCAAATTTATGAGTTATATTACAACTGTTACAACTCATCAGCCTTATGCATCACAAAGTGAATATGGAGATAAATATTTAGATAAATTTGAAGATACTTCTTATTCACTTGAACTTAAAAGATATCTTTCAAAAATGACTGAACTTGATAATGCTTTAGGAGTTCTAATTGATGGTTTACAAGAAAGAAATCTTTTAGACGATACTATTATAGTACTTTTCGGAGATCATTATCCTTATGGAATAAATCTTAATATATTAAATGAAATATTAGATAGAGATTTAAATAATTATGAAAATGAAAAAGTACCACTTGTTATTTATGATAGTTCTTTAAAAGAAACAATAACTATGGATGAATATACAAGTTATATTAATATTCTTCCTACAATGGCTAATCTATTTGATTTAGATTATGATCCTAGATATTATATGGGCGATGATTTATTTTCTGAGGATTATCAAAGCTTAGTAGTGTTCTATGATTATTCATGGAAAAATGAATATGCATACTTTAATGCAAGTACTGGTAAAATAACTTACTTTACAGACTTTACATACTCAGATGATGAAATTAAGAAGATAAATGAATTAATTTATGCTAAAATGAATATGAGTAGTTCAGCAATTAAAAATAATTATTTTGCTTACTTATTTGAAAAAATTGAAAATGAAAAGGAGAATGTTAAATGAAAAACATAATAATCGTGGAGTCCCCTGCAAAATGTAAAACAATATCAAAGTATTTGGGAGGAGACTATACTGTAGTTTCTTCGAAAGGTCATATTAGAGATTTAGCAACCTCTGGAAAGTATGGACTTGGTATTGATATTGAAAATGATTTTAAACCTAGTTATGAAATAATTAAGGGTAAAAAGAAAGATGTTAAATATTTAAAAGATTTAATTGAAAAAGCAGATCATATATATCTTGCAACCGATCCAGACCGTGAGGGAGAAACTATTTCTTGGCATTTATATGATGAATTAAAAGTACCTGATGAAAAATATGATAGAATTGTCTTTAATGAAATTACTAAAGATGTAGTTCTAAAGGCTTTAAAAAATCCTCGAAGAATTGATATGAATTTAGTTCATTCTGGAGAAGCACGTAGATTTCTAGATAGAATTATTGGCTTTAGATTAAGTAAAGTTATGCAGTCCAAAACAGCTGGTAAATCTGCGGGTAGGGTACAATCTGTTGCTCTAAAACTTATTGTGGATAGAGAAAGAGAAATACTTGCATTTATTCCTAAAGAATATTGGACTATTGAGGCTGATTTCAAAGATTTTAAGGCAAATTTAGAAACTTATAAAGAAAAAGATATAGAAATTCCAAATGAGGAAGAAGCTGATAAAATACTTGATAGTTTAACAAATACATTTACTATTAAAAAGGTCGAAGAAAAAGAAAAGAAAAGAAGTGCTAAAGAAGTATTTAAAACTTCAACACTTCAACAGGCTTGCTCTAATAAACTAGGGTTTGCTGCCTCAAAGACAATGAAAATTGCTCAAAAACTTTATGAGGGTATTGAACTTGATGATGGATTTCATGGCCTTATCACTTATATGCGTACTGATAGTGTAAGACTTTCTGATGAATTTACTTCAGCATCTTTTGCCTATATTAATAGTAAGTATGGTAAAGACTATGTAGGTTATGTTAAAAAGGGTAAAAAGACTGAAAATGTTCAAGATGCTCACGAAGGTATTAGACCCACAAATATTAATTATGAACCTGATAAAATTAAAAAGTACTTAGCACCTGATGAGTATAAACTTTATAGAATTATTTATTATAGAGCTCTTGCTTCATTAATGACTGATGCTAAATTTAATTCGACAACTGTACTTCTTGATAATAATGATTATGGTTTTAAAGCAACTGGTAGTGTTCTTACATTTGATGGTTATTTAAAAGTTTATGGTGATTATGAAGATCAAGAAGATACAATTTTACCAGACTTTAAAAATTATAAAGCAGGTATAATTTTATCTGATACAATTACTAAGACTCAACACTTTACAAAACCACCAGCAAGATTTACAGAAAGTTCTCTTATTAAAGAACTTGAATCTCTTGGTATAGGTAGACCCTCAACTTATGCAACAATTATTTCCACAATTAAAGATAGGGGATATGTTACTCTTGAGGACAAAAAGTTTGTTCCAACAGAGGTTGGTTTTGAAACCACTGATAAATTACAAGAATTTTTCTCAAGTATTGTTAATGTTAAATATACCGCTAATATGGAAAAAGATTTAGATGAAATAGCCGAAGGTAATGAAGATTATAAAAAAATGTTAAAAGACTTTTACGATAATTTTGCTCCTCTTGTGGATAATGCCTTTAAAAATATGGAAAAGAAGAAGCCCGAAGAAACTGGTGAGAAATGTCCAGAATGTGGTAGTCCTTTAGTTATTAGAAAAGGTAAGTATGGACAATTTACAGCATGTTCTAATTACCCAACTTGTAAATATATTAAAAAAGAAAATAAACAAACAGAAAAAGAAATTATTTGTAAATGTCCAAAATGTGAAGGTAATATTATTGTTAGAAAAACTAAAAAGGGAAAAGAATTTTACGGATGTGATAATTTTCCTAAATGTAAATATGCATCTTGGTATAAACCAACAGGTGATAAATGTCCTAAATGTAATGATCTATTAGTTATTAAAAATGGTGAAGTAATTTGTCCTACTTGTGATGAATAATTCATCATTTTTTTTGATATTAAAAAAACACTAAGATTTTACTCAATTCCAGTGTTTACCTAGTTTGTATTTTCCTATATCTTATACATAAAAAAAAATACCTACGAAAATACGTTAAAAGCACTAGTAATTTATAAATTTTTATAGTAAAATTAGTTTGTAAAGTACAAAAGTACAGTGATAAATTTTCTTAAATGTATATAATTTAAGAAAAAAGGAAGGCGTATTTATGGAAAAAAATAAGAAAAAGGGTATTTTGATTATATCTTGTTTGCTTTCAATATTGTTATCAATATTTTTATATCCAAGAAAAGATGATAATAAAAGTATTATAAAAAAATCTTATGCTTTTAAAATTAAAAATAATGGAGAAACAAGTTATACTTCAGTAGATACTATTCCAAATGATTTAACAAATTATCATATTGATGAAGAAAAAACAATATGTGAAAATGGTGGTAAAGTTTCAATAGTGGGTAATAAACTTGCTTATCAAACATTAGGTTCTGATAGATGTAGTGTTTATTTATATTATGAAGAAGAACTTCACGATATTAAAATAAATGTTGCAAATCCAAGTTATCTTTTAGGGGGATATACAAAAAGCATAACTAATTGCAGTGGAACAAATGGTGCAGTATGGGATAATAAATTAAATGGTATAATTATATCTAATTGGTCTGATTTAGTAAAATGTGATTTATCTTTAACTCCAAAAACACCGTCAACTAGTGAGCTACTATCTACTATAGTAACAAATAATGCACAAAATAAAAATGATACAACAATAGCACCGACAACTTACGGATATAGATATCAGGGAGCTGACCCAGATAATTATGTATGGTATAATGATGAATTATGGAGAATAATAGGATACGTACCAGTAAGTGTAAATTCATCTACAGAAACAGGAGAATATAGAGTAAAAATAATAAGAAATGATTCTATTGGAGCACTTGTAAGAGAAACTAATACAGATATTACAACAGTATGGGAAGATAAAAGTTTATATACACTTTTAAATACATGTTATTTAGGAAAAAAAACATCATGCGCATCGGCATGTTATTCAGATTATAGTTATTCAAATAACCCAGTAACACAATGTAATTATAGCGTAAACGGAATAAATGAAAGTGAATATTATGGAAACATGGTAGAAAATGTATACTGGGGTATAGGAGCAAGTGAGTTATCAACAGCAACAACAATGTATGGTACAGAAAATAGTACAAAGACAAGTAAACAAGCAAAAATAGGATTAATGAGTGCAAGCGACTGGGGACTAGCAATAAGTGGATATACAGGCTCATTATCATATAGTAGTGCACAAGGATATACAAAAGATAATTATTTATTTACAAATGGCAATGAGTGGATAATGACATCAACTTCTTTGAACCCTCTTTACGTCAACGGCGCTGGTCTGTATGCGATCGTTTCGTACTTCGGTTATGCAGCTAGACCAGTTTTATATCTAAAATCTAATGTATATGTAGTAAGTGGAACAGGAAGTAAGGTAGATCCATATAGGATAGGAATGTAATATGAATCGTTCTTCGCTTTTGTGAAGAGCGATTTTTTCTTGCAATAAAATTTTTTTGTGAGTATAATAGTTCCTACAGGTGGGTTATATGAATAGTGAAAAAGAAATGCTAGAGCAAATGAAAAATGATTTAGATAAATTAAATGATATGTTAAAGAAAAGTGAAGGTAAGAATTATTATAGGAAAGAAAAAGCAAAAGTTATATGTAAAATAATTGCTCCTTTTGTGGGATTTACAGGAACAATTTCCTCTTTATATTTTTTAACTATTGGAGTTCCCTTTATGAAACATAATATAAAAGCATATTTAAATAAAGAAACAACTACTTATGATGATAATACTAAAAGTGTTTATGAATACTATCAAAAAAAGCAATCTATTAAACCAATGCTTTATATATATGGCACTTGGGTAAAAGAAAATGATTACTATGTAAGAGAGGTATCACTTTATACGGTGAGTGATGAAAATGAAGATATATTTGAAGAAGGCATTTTAGTTTCCTCAGGTAAAGAAAAAACTATGGAAATTACTGATAATCATAAATATAAATTAATGACTTATGATGCAGATAAAAATGAATTTAATTATGTTTTGGAAAGTAATGATGCTACTATAGTAAGAAACGTTTGTTATATACTTGCTGTATTTATTTCTTGTTTATGTGGATTTGCTTATAATGACTCTAAAATGAAAGGATATAAAATGGCTTTAAATAAATTAAAGGAAAATTATTATGAAGAATATGTAAAACTAGAAAAGATATTTAAAAGTAGAGTAGAAAACTATGAACTTCTTTCCGGAGAACATTATGAAAGATAAATTAAATAGTTTTATTCATTTAAATGAAAATGATATTTTGAGTAAATTTAATTCTAAAGATTTAAGACATTTATTTTTCTTACTCGAAGATTATTTAATAAGCTATAAAAAGAAATTAAATATAAATGATGATAATATTTCATTTGGACTTGAGATAGAAACAGAACATGCAAAAACAGGCTTAATAAAGGATTTTATACAAAGTAAATATCCTTCTTGGAGTTATTGTGGTGATAGTTCATTAGATAATGGCATTGAGGTATTATCACCAATACTTACTAATAATGAAAAGTCTTTTGAACAGTTAAAAAATGTTTGCAATTTTTTAAGAAAAAACTCTTTTATAGATGAAAGTGCTTCAGCACATATTCATGTTGGTGCTCAAATATATAATAATTGTGCGAGTGTTTATCTTTTATTTTTAATTTGGTTTGCTTACGAGAAAGTAATTTATAGATTTTCTTATGGCGAACATAATGCTGGAAGAAAAGAACTGTATTATTATGCTGATTCCATGTTATATAATGCTAAAGATTTGGTAGATATTTTTGAAAAAATATTTGAAAGTTCTGGCGATTATACAAAATATGAACTGGAGTTTTATAAGTATATACAGAAAATAGAAGGATATAAATCACTTAATTTTACAAATGTTAGTCAGTTTGGTAAAAAAGAAGAAGGAAATACTATAGAATTTAGATGCCCTAATGGGACTTTAAATGAAGTTATATGGCAAAATAATTTAAATTTCTTTTTATCCTTAATGAATTATGCTAAAGATGGCTACAATAATGTAGATTGTGAATATTATGTAAATAAGGCAAATGATAATATAGATAGTGATTATGATTATAGTGAACTTTATTTAAAAGATGCTTTAGAACTTGCAGATTTAATATTTAAAACTAATCAAGATAAAATAGATTTTTTAAAGCAATATGTTAAATCTATTAATGATATTAATTATTCATATGATAGAGTAATTAGACTCACTAAATAAATCTCATTTCGCAAACTATGTAATTTGCGAAATGTTTTTTAATTTGATGACAAATGTTTAAATTGATGATATTATATATTCAAAGGGAGAAATGCTTGGAAAGAATAATGTAAAAGTAACAAGTAAATCACTTTTGGAATTTTTAACTAATCATAAAACTAAAGACTAGTAAAAATGTGTTTAATTGTAATTA
>ULQF01050153.1_pt1 | contig 10798 bp, 9 predicted proteins | sample 1954211 | NCBI WGS metagenome assembly ULQF01 (sample SAMEA4835648, study PRJEB28245) | human gut metagenome | biome: gut microbiome; material: fecal sample | place: Denmark | collected 2008 | reverse complement strand
TATTTTATAATAAAATAGTTTATTTTGCAAGCAAAAAAACAACTTTTAAAGTTTTCACACAATTTAACTAAATAGCAAAATAAAGCTTATCACTTAACCCCCTTTATATATAAATATTTTTACTTAATTACATAACTTTAATTTTTTTAAACGTTTACTTCCAAACTTTTTTCTACTTCACTATATTTACTTTTTTCTATATTAATTAAACCGTTTAATTCAATTATTCTCTTTTTTATACCCTTTATTTCATTAATATCATTAGTTCTTTTCAAGCTCTTATTTAATAGTTGTTTTTCCCTAACTAACTCACTTATTTTGTTATCAATATCTTTTACATTCATAACTACTACTCCCTATTTCTCTTATCTTCACCAATTAAACTAATTGGTACAGTTAGTTCTTTTATTCTTTCTATTATTCTTCTTGCTTTAATTTTATCTGTACTTGAAGAAGTTTCACTAAGATGACTTTCTAATTCTTGAAGTGTAAAATTTGAAGTAAAGAATGTTATTTTTTTGTTATCCATTCTACTTTGTAATATACTACCTAATACTTCATCTCTTGCCCAAGGAGTATTGTTTTCTGCACCAATATCATCAATTAAAAGTAAATCAGAGTTAAGTAATTCGTTAAACATTTGCTCAAAACTTTCATTTTTATTATTAAACGAATCTTTTAACTTCTTTAAAAGTGTTGGATAGTAAATACTTACTGAAGTATATCCTTTTCTACTAAGTTCATTTAATACTGCATTTATTATATAACTTTTTCCACTACCAAAAGAACCACTTAAGTATATTCCCTTTTTATTAGGAAACTCTTTCATAAAACTTTTGATGTATTTTAACAGCTCTACTCTAGCATTATCATCTACATAAATATCTTTCATTCTCGCATTCATTAAACTAGTTGGCATTTCATAAAATACTGTATTACTTTTATATTTGTCATATTCTTTTTTAAACCTACATGGTGTGTAACTAAATATAAGCACCTCATCTTTTTTTGAGGGAAAGTTTACATACCCTTTTACTTCATTTTTGCAAAACTTCAATCCCTTACAATTTTTACAGTTTTTAAGTTCACAAACAGTATGCTCTAGTTTGCTAGTATACTTCATTAATGTGTCTTCATTTAGGTCTAACTTGTATGCAAGATTTGCAAAATCATTGTCTATCATAGACAATTTAAAATTTTTTCTATTAATTGCTGCTAAATCTTTTTTACTTGAAACTAAATTTTCTACATTTCTCATACATACTCCTTTAAAAAACTTTCAATTTCTTCTTTTGCTTCATCATTTACTTCTTCTTTTTGTAAATTTTTATTAAACCAGTCAGGTGTTGTTTCTTCTTTTTTCACTTTAGGTGAGGTTTTTGTTTCTTTAATTTTCTTTAATCTCTTATGTGCTTTTTCAGCATATTCCATTGCTTCTTTTGCTGTTTCAATATTTGCTCTTTTCCACTCACCAGCAATTGTTTCAACGTATGCTTTTACTAAACGATTATTTTGAGTTTTTAACACATAATCAATTAAAACGTTTACCACCGCCGGGTTAAGTTTTAAATCAACTACAAGCATCTCAAGAATTTTCATATCTCTTTCAGTTGGCCTAACACCTTTATATTTGCTCTTTAAAAAGTCATAAGGCTTTAATGTTTCAAATACTTTAATAATTCTACCTCTTAAAGTATTGTCCCCACTTGGACTTCTCAAATGATCAGGTTGACTTTTGAATATTAAGCTAGGTAACCTTCCATCATTATTAAATTGATAATATTTTCTTACATTTGTTTTTAATAGTTCTTTATCAATAAGCCCTTTTTCGTTTAGACTAATTTTAACAAGGTCTCCCATTGTAAGTGGGTCTAAATTATATAGAAAAGCTAAGTTCGTAATAAGTTCTTTAGAACTTTTCATAAGTGCTTTGTCATTTAAAAGATTTTTTGGCATTCCACTTAACATCGCATCAAAGTCAAACATCATTTCATATTCAAGTGGTCTTTTTTCTTTTTTGACAAGTTCTTTATCATAGTTAAGTTCAAAACTTGTGTAATTTTTGCTTTTAAAAGTCATATCAAAAGCACTAGTGATGTCGGTATAATTGCTTAAATTTACAGTAGGCAATTTAAAGTAAGATTTAATTCTTAGGTACTCTTCTTTCCCTACATTATTATATAGCACCATATTAAATATAGGATGATTAAAGAATTCACTTACTGATAAAGGACTATATAACTCATATACATATGAATTAACATTTCCTTCTTTTACGTAAGTCTTAATTAAGCCTACTCCTTCTAGTTTTATTCTTGCTTCTTTAATGTTTTCTAGAGTATCACCCAAATTAGTCATTAAGTGGTGATGCGTAAGTTCACTTGAGATATAATTGTTAGCTTTTAATTCATTATATAGAATATTATATAAAGTAACACTAGTATTTCCTATTATAGGCATATAAAGCATATTTAAAACAAGTTTATCCATTTCACTTAGTAAACTCTTATTTATAACTTGATATATATCTGCTGGTAAAAGTGTTACTTTATTCATAAGCTATTCCTCCTATAAATCTATTTTATATTAAATGAACAAATATTACAAGTGAAATTCTTTAATATTTTTAACTTTATTTTTAAGTGTATTTTTATAAATACAAAAGAGAAAAATTTAATTGATTTTTAAATCTTTCTCTTAAAATTAGTTATTCGTTTAACTCATTTAGCATTTTTTGTTTTAACGAGTCTATATCAGTGAAAAATAAGTCTGTTCCTCTTTTCTTTAAGCCTATCATGTTTTTAAAAAGACTTTTGATTTCACTTTGTAAATCTGTTGGAACTTTTAAAGGAACACCATCAATAGTATGCACATGATCAATATATTTTTCCAATGTGGGAAAAGAATTTTGAAGTAATATAGCGGTATCTTCATTCGCAATTTTTCTTATTATTATTGTATTACAAAAGCCATATCTTTCCACTTTCTTCTCTATTATCTTACTATACTTTTCTATTTTTGAGCTTACAGGAATAAACCATAATATATCTTTTTCTTTTATAGTAAAATAAGTTGGGTGTTTTTTACCTTTTTCATGATTTTGCATAAGTTTTTCGTCATTAACCAAATCAAAATACTCATCTTTAATATGATATAGATAGCCAGTTTTAACTTTCATATAAACCATCTCCATGAAAAGTATAACATAAATAAAAAGAAAACTCTACCTTATTGGTAAAGTTATTCCACATTTTCAACCAGGATCATTTATTAGTCGCACCACCTGGAAGCGAAAAACATTGTCGCCTGAAATCATTTATAACCCGCGCCATTCAGAAGCGGCAAACATTTACACACTTTTTTTAGTGCACTATAAGTATACTATATTTTTAAGAAAATGTCAAATAGAATACACTTATATTTTATTCAGAAATTATTTTTTTATTACAGTTAATTGCCTATAACTATTCACTTTTTAAAGCAGCTTGCGCAGCAGCGAGCCTTGCTATTGGAACACGGTATGGGCTACAAGAAACATAATCTAAGCCAACACGATGACAGAATTCTACGCTTGCTGGATCACCACCATGCTCTCCACATATCCCTAAATGTATATTAGGGTTAGCTTCTCTTCCTAAAGTACTAGCCATCTTAACAAGTTTTCCAACACCTTTTTGGTCTAACTTCGCAAACGGATCATTTTCATATATCTTTTTATCATAATAATCAGTTAAGAATTTACCTGCGTCATCTCTTGAAAAACCAAATGTCATTTGAGTTAAATCATTAGTACCAAAACTAAAGAAGTCAGCTTCTTTTGCTATCTCATCAGCTGTTAAAGCAGCACGTGGAATTTCTATCATTGTACCAACATGATAAGTCATATCTATGGCTTCATTCTTAATAATCTCATCTGCTGTTTTAGTTACTATATTTTTAACATATTTTAATTCCTTTACTTCTCCTACTAAAGGTATCATTATTTCAGGAGTTACCATTTTACCAGTTCTCTTACTAACTTCAATTGCAGCTTTTATAACAGCCTTAGTTTGCATTTCTGCTATTTCGGGGAACGTAACAGCAAGACGACAACCACGATGTCCCATCATTGGATTAAATTCATGAAGTGAAGCAATAATATTTTTAACTTGTTCAACACTTTTTCCTTGAGTATCAGCAAGAAGTTTAATGTCTTCTTCTGTAGTAGGAACAAATTCATGTAGTGGTGGGTCTAAGTATCTTATTGTAACACTATAGCCTTCCATCGCTTCATAAAGTGCTTCAAAGTCTTTTTGTTGCATTGGTTCAATTTTAGCTAAAGCAGATTTTCTTTCTTCTACAGTATCAGATACTATCATTTCTCTAATTGCAGCAATTCTATCTTTTTCAAAGAACATGTGTTCAGTACGGCATAGTCCTATACCTTCTGCTCCAAGTTCTCTTGCTTTTAATGCATCTTTTGGTGTATCAGCATTAGTTCTTACTCCAAGACGTCTATATTTATCAGCCCAAGCCATAATACGACCAAACTCTCCAGTAATAGTTGCATCTACCTTATTAATAAGTCCTTTATAAATCTTGCCAGTAGAACCATCTATTGAAATTTCATCTCCTTCATGGAAAGTATAACCACCTAATGTGAAGACTTTGTTTTCTTCATCCATCACAATACTAGAGCATCCACTTACACAGCATGAGCCCATTCCACGAGCAACTACAGCAGCGTGAGAAGTCATTCCACCTCTTACAGTTAAAATTCCTTCACTTGATTTCATTCCTTCTATATCTTCAGGGGATGTTTCTAGTCTTACAAGTACTACTTTTTCTCCACTTTCATGCATTTTTTTAGCGTCTCCTGCAGTAAATACAACTTTTCCACTAGCGGCCCCTGGTGATGCAGCTAAACCTTTTCCAATTTCTATAGAATTTTTTAACTCAGCTGGATCAAATGTTGGATGAAGTAAAGTATCTAAATTTCTTGGGTCTATCATTAAAACAGCTTCTTTGTCTGTAATTTTTCCTTCATCTACTAAGTCACACGCGATTTTTAATGCAGCCTTAGCAGTTCTTTTACCATTTCTAGTTTGTAACATATATAAATGTTTATCTTCTATAGTAAACTCCATATCTTGCATATCATGATAATGGTTTTCTAGTTTTTCACAAATACCAACAAACTCTTCATATACTTCTGGCATTACGTCTTTTAAATGACTAATAGGTTCAGGTGTACGAACTCCTGCTACTACGTCTTCTCCTTGAGCATTCATTAAGAATTCTCCCATTAAATGTTTTTCTCCAGTTGCTGGGTCTCTTGTGAATGCAACACCTGTACCAGAAGTTTCTCCCATATTACCAAATGCCATCATTTGAACATTTACAGCTGTTCCCCAAGAATATGGTATATCATTATCTCTTCTATAAATGTTTGCTCTTGGGTTATCCCAACTACGGAATACTGCTTTTACTGCACCCATTAATTGCTCTACTGGATCTGCTGGAAAATCACTTCCTACTTTGCTTTTATATTCAGCTTTAAACATATTAGCAAGTTCTTTTAAATCTTCACTAGTTAACTCAGTATCAAGTTTAACGCCTTTACTCTCTTTCATTTTATCAATTAATACTTCAAAGTATTTCTTTCCAACTTCCATTACAACGTCAGAATACATTTGAATAAATCTTCTATATGAGTCCCATGCCCATCTAGCGTTTCCGCTTTTTTCTGCTAGAGTTTCTACAACACTTTCATTTAGTCCTAAATTTAGTATTGTGTCCATCATACCAGGCATACTTGCTCTTGCACCACTTCTAACACTAACTAAAAGTGGGTTTGTTGTACTACCAAAACTTTTTCCAGTAATACTTTCCAATTTTTTAATGTTTTCTAGTATTTCACTTTCTATTTCTTTACTTATAACTTCTCCATCTTCATAATATTTTGTACAAGCTTCAGTTGTTATAGTAAAACCTTGTGGAACAGGTAAACCTAGTTTAGTCATTTCTGCTAAGTTCGCACCTTTTCCTCCAAGTAAATTTTTCATATCTTTATTTCCTTCACTAAACAAATAAACATATTTCATAAGTTAATTCCATCCTTTCATTTTTCTAACTTTAGTTAAATAGCATTTGCCACATAAACTTTCATATTCTACGTCTCCGTCAATTGCAACTTGATCTCCATCTAAAGTAAACTCTCCGTTTACAATTCTTGCATTAAATCTAGCTTTTCTACCACATCTACATATTGTATACAACTCTTCTATCTCATCAGCAAGTTCAAATAGTCTTTTACTTCCTGGAAATAGATTAGTTCTAAAGTCACACCTTAAGCCAAAACATATTACAGGTATATTTGTAAGTTTACTAAATACAAACAACTCTTCAACTTGACTTTCACTTAAGAACTGTGCTTCGTCTACTAGTACACAACTAGTGTTACCAACTAGTAAGTTTAAGTATCCTTTTAAGCTTTCTTCTGGACTTACTAAATGATCAACTTTTCTTTCTACACCAATTCTACTTGATACGCTATCATTTGCTTTAGTATCAATGCTAGGTTTAATTAAAACCACTTTCATTCCTCTTTCTTCATAATTGTGTGCAACTTGTAGTAAACTTGTTGTCTTCCCGCAGTTCATCGCACCATATCTAAAATACAATTTACTCATTATAACCTCCCTCTTGGATGACTTTTAAAATATACATCCTTTAACCTCTCACTTGTAACATGAGTATACACTTCTGTTGTATTGATATTCTTATGTCCAAGAAGTTCTTGTACACTTCTTAAATCACATCCATTATCAAGTAAATGTGTTGCAAAAGTATGTCTTAAAGTATGTGGACTAACTTTTACTTTAATAGAGGTTTCTTTTATAATATTATCTATTATCTTTGCTATACCTCTAGTAGTTATATTATCACCATTTTTGTTAAGTAACAAGTAGACATTTTGTTTACTACCTAGTAGTTCATTTCTTAAACCATTTACATAAATATCAAGTAATTCGCTTACATAGTCTCCATAAAAAACAGTTCTCTCATAACTTCCCTTTCCTAATATCCTAATGCTTTTATTATCATAATCAATATCGTTTAATTTAATACTCACAAGTTCACTAACTCTAGTACCTGTTGCATATAATAGTTCAATTATAAGGTTATTTCTTACTCCAAACTTTCCTTCTTTACTTACATTAATCATACTTTCTAGTTCATTATAAGGAATAAACTTTGGTAAAGTCTTTTCTTTTTTAGGATATTTTATATTTGATGCTGGGTTTATAGTGATAACTTCGTTTTCTTTTAAAAATTTGTAAAAGCTTTTTAAAGTGCTGATTTTTCTACTTACAGTTTTATTTTTGTCTTCTTTTATAAACAAGTAATTCAAATACTTTTTAATGTCTTCTTTAGTAACGCTAGTTATATTTTTTTTTATGTACTCACTAAATTCTCTTAAGTCAATGCTGTAACTTTTTATAGTTAAATCACTGTAGTTTTTATATTCTTTCAAATATCTTAAAAAGTTATCAATTACTAACATTAGTTACTACTTTCCCATTTTCATATTTAACACATATAACCAAGTTATTCATTGACTCATTATTTTTAGGATTAGTTACATAGAAGCCAGAATCGTCGTCTGATTTAACATATCCTAGTTTTAGTAAAGTACCAACTGTTACATCTAAGCATTCATTCGTTAAGTTGTCAATATTATCTGTTCCATACTTATAAGCACCTGCCAAAATTTCCGTCACTTTTGCATTATACATCTTTTCTTTGCTTTTCGTATCCATGTCTGTTAGTTTTGGCACTACTAGTAAAACCAAAGCTGCGATTAAAGTAATAACTGCAATTACTTCAACTAAAGTAAAACCACTCTTTTTCATATTTTCACCTACTTTACATACTTAATTTTACTATAGAGGAAAATTGATGTCAATCAAAATATCTTAAACTCACTTATTTTCTCCTAGCTACAACTAAATTTTAACATGAGTATATATGTTTGTCAATTCTTTGTTTGATACTTTACTAAATTAATTTTACTTTGTATTACATAAAATTTTCAAAAAATACTTGTATTTATATAGTGTTTTATTGTATAATAATTATTAGAATAGAGAGGGCTATATATGAAAGAATTTAATTTTGAAAAATTACCTATTGTTGAAATAGCAAATGAAATTATAATAGACGCAGTTAATAAGGGTGCGAGTGATATTCACTTTGACCCATCTAAAGAAGCTTTAAAAATTCGTTTTAGAATTGATGGTATTTTAAGTGATTACAGTATAGTCCCTAGTAAATATAAAAGAAATATGATAAGTCGTATCAAAATGATAGCCGGTATGAATATAATGGAAACAAGACTACCTCAAGATGGTGCGATTAAAAGTAAAATCGGAGATAGACTACTCGATTTGCGTGTAAGTACACTACCAACTAATAATGCAGAAAAAATAGTTATAAGAATACTTGACTACTCTATGAGTTTAGCAGGCCTTGATAACTTAGGTTTTAGTAAAGATGCAATGGAAAAGATTAATAAATTAATTAGAATACCTAATGGAATTATCTTAGTTACTGGTGCTACTGGAACTGGTAAAAGTACTACTTTATACTCTATTCTTCAAAAGCTTAATACTGAAGAAGTTAACATCATAACAGTTGAAGACCCAGTTGAAATGGATATTGCTGGTATTAACCAAGTTCAAACTCAAACTGAAATTGGTCTTACATTTGCTACTATTTTAAGAAGTATTTTAAGACAAGACCCTAATATAATAATGATCGGAGAAATTCGTGATGATGAAACAGCTAGAATTGCCGTACGTGCTTCAATTACTGGACACTTAGTTCTTAGTACACTACACACTAATAACTCACTTAATACTATTGAAAGACTTACTGATATGGATGTAGAAAGATACTTACTTGGTAGTTCACTTGAAGGAATAATAAGTCAAAGACTTGCTAGAAAATTATGTCCTAACTGTATGATTAAAAGACAAACTACAGAATATGAAAAACAAGTATTTAAAACAGTTATAGGAAAAGATATAAATGAAATGTATGTTGCAAATAAAGAAGGCTGTCCTAGATGTAACCATGGTTATAGAGGAAGACTTGCAATACTAGAAGTACTAATAATGAATGAAAAAATAAAAGACGCAATTACCAATAATGCTCCTAAACACGTTCTAAGAGATTTAGTTTATACTGGAGAAGTTGTTACACTATTACAAGATGGGTTAAACAAAGTTGTTGAAGGAGAAACATCATTTGAAGAAATACTAAAGATAGTTGACTTAGAAAACGATATGACAGCTTACAAAGACGATAACTTAGTTGCAAACTTAAAGATGGCACAAAAAGCCCACAGCATAAAAGAAGCACCACAACAACCTACTCCACAAGTAACACAGCAAGTACAACAAATAAATAATCAAATACCAAATAACGTAGAAACAGTAGAGTTTTAGTTCTACTGTTTTAATTTAGTATGCCATAAAAAAATACTTCAGCTTTTTTTGCTAAAGTATTTTATTTTTTTGTTGACTTTTTTACTCATATATCATATTATATAAACTATCATTTAACCCTTAGATTACTTATTAGTAATTATATAGTAAATTAATCATTAGACACAGTTAAGTTAATGGGATCTTTTTAACAGTTTAGCACCCACTTGTACTTTCCTCTATTGTATATGGTGCGCTTGCTGAGCCATCTCCACCACTTGTCTTGACACAAGATTTGAGAGAAACTGCCGGACGCACACCGAACGAGTCGAGGACGAAGTCGTTGTCCAAGTAGCCAGGGCCGGACGAACCGCCCACGTAGAACACGCGAGCGTAGTTGCCACTCCAGAAGTAAGGGGACAACAACCACCACCAATTTGAGCCTGTTGAGCTATAAGATGCATCTGTACTACTAGAACTTGTTGTTAATGTTCCTTCCTTCGCATTCCTAAAATACCATGCGTTTGCATTGTAATTTGCATATAATCCACCAGCATAACTTATTTCATCTGCTGTCATTAATGCTATTGGGTATGTTAGTTTCCCATTTCCTGCACTACTATCTACTGTGAATTTATCGTCAGTATTTGTACAAGTATATGTTGGTGTTTTATTTGTTTCTAGTCTTGTAAACGCTGCATAGTAGAAATTTGAGCCTGTCGCACTATATGTTCCACTTCCTACTTCTCTATCATTACAATATACTGCTGTTGTACTTATGTATTTTCCATAATTTGTATTCAAGTTAGTAGCATACCAGTTATCTATTGCTGTTTTTATTGTACTATTATTTGTGTTTGTTCTATTGCTTGCTTGTGAACCACTTGTTCCATACATATACCCTACATACATTGAGTTATTATATGTTGAGTTAAAGGCTGATATTCCTATATATGCGTCTGTTGCTGTTGTACTTGTTCCATGGTATAAAAGTCTAATACCACCATCTGAGTTTGTTCTTATTATTCTCCAGTACAAGTCTTGATTACTTGCATTCTTTCCAAACTTTACCCAGTTTGTTGCTACGTTTCCTGCAAAATAATATACTGTTTTATTATCTTCTTTAGCCGTATAAAGTACTTGATCTGTGCTATCAAATGCTGCACTGAATGTTGTTCTATTTGTTGTTGATATTCCCCTATCTGATAATAGGGTACTATAAAATGTTGGTTGTTCTGTTCCTTCAGTTATAAATAGTGTTCCACTTAGTTTCTTATTCATGTCTATACTTTGGTCTACACTTTCATCGTTTGCATACTTAAATTCAA
>ULQF01041171.1_pt1 | contig 10800 bp, 13 predicted proteins | sample 1954211 | NCBI WGS metagenome assembly ULQF01 (sample SAMEA4835648, study PRJEB28245) | human gut metagenome | biome: gut microbiome; material: fecal sample | place: Denmark | collected 2008 | reverse complement strand
GATTTCCATTAACCCATCCGTTCCTATGGACCTTCCGAAGTCGATTCAGGAGTATCGCTTCCTATCGCGTTTTATGTAGAACATTACGTACCACCGATATCCTGAACATGTATACGTCAACAACGGATACTGTACATGTTTATCGTCTTGTTAAGAGTAGCAACAGGTGGATGGTTATTCTCTGCAACTTTTGGTTCCCAACACTGCGGCATCCCTTCTTCCGGATGATCCAACGCAGCTGGAAACGATCCCCCTCATTGTTGTCTTTCATCAGTGCATTTACTCGTAGTTGGACGTGGATAAGATGGTGAAAGACATTTTATCTTTCAATCATATTGAATTATCGAGTCAGTGTCAATCCTCAACGGATGACATTACGATCTCCTTTAGTTGTCCTTCTTCAATTAGTGAAGTCGTTCTCGAGCAGCTGGAGAACATTGGTATGGATTCGTGGTATGGCAAGATATACGTCACTGCCTGCGATCTCTATCGTAGCAGCGAGGAAGACGCTTCCAGCGAGCTCAAGGAAACAATGACGTCGAGACTAATCCTGGTTCAGGAGATGATCAATCTGATTAACGACGGTGCCGCGTGCACATTCGATTACATCCTCCTCCTTATCTCCGCTGCCATGATGGCTGCGCTGGGCTTAGCCGGAAACAGCTCTGTCGTGGTCGTTGCCTCCATGTTGGTTTCGCCATTAATGGGCCCGATTCTTGGCATCGCCTTCGGTGTTCCCTCTCTCGCTCTCTAACCCATAGCCAGCGCCGTGCACGACCGGGAGCTCGTGAGGACCTCGCTGCGGTCGGAGCTCATCGGAATTCTCATTTGCGTACGCCGCACTCGTTCTCTCTCACCTAGTTCGTCACCGGATTCGTCGTCGGCGCTGTCTGCACGCCGCTCGCTCTCAGCACGAGCGGGGAAATCTGGCCCGGCTGGCCCACCACCGAAATGCTGAACCGCGGGAATCCATACAACCTGATTCTCGGGTTCTTCATCGCGCTACCGTCGGGCGTGGGCGTGGCGTTGGCGATCTCAGGCAGAAACACGTCGTCTCTCGTAGGCGTGGCGATTTCGGCGTCGCTGCTGCCTCCGTGCGTGAACGCCGGATTGCTATGGTGTGTCGTGGCCCGATTGTTTGATCATTAGGGCGTATTCGTTATTTGGGTCATGGTTCCACAAGATTCCCGAGGGTTTCTCTCCTTCGGACCTCGCGTGGAAGGGACTCATCAGCTTCCTTCTCTGCGTTGTGAACATTGTGTAGGAGATGTTGAGTACTGCGAAGTGTAGCACCATCGTGGTTGTCGGAATGGTGATGTTCAAGATCAAGGAGCTGGTGAAGTACTCTGACAAGTCTGAGATTTGGGCGGAAGATGTGAAGGAGATCCGCAAGACGTTCGATGCTCAGAATAAGGTAGGAGTCAACATCATATCTGATGTGAAGAAGAACCGTCAGAATCGCTCCAGTGGTAAAGCTAAGTCCGTTTACAACACCGCATCAAAGGTGTATCCCACGGAAGACACTGTGAAGAAGCATTACTCACACACGACACTGCAACGCGACATCCATCGCACATACGCTGTAGCAAATACTACAGTGACTAAGAAATAGAATACAAACTTGGATTCCACTCTATCCACATGTGCCTACAAGAAAACCTCCGTGAATCTACAGGACCTCTTTAAGACAAAGGTGGAATAAAGAGCAGCAGGAAAGCAGTGGGTAATCATTCCTGTTGAAGTCTGTTTCTTATTCACACTATGACAAATAAAGCAATCCCCACTCCAAAATATCCCCGCTATACCTCGAGTACAACAGCGTCTCACAGACGAACATTTCGCTGTACAACTCGCTACACACACTCAAACGACGAATCAAATATCGCTCAAATCTAAACAATCATCAACCACCACTACACACACGTCGTCGTCACGTCCAACATCGGAGCCACACTCACCACACTCACATTCATCTATTACAATCAATCAACAAACAACACACTAAACAACTATCACTTCACTTCCTTCGCTTCTAAACGAGACAACTCCTTCTCTTCCTCCTTCTTTCGCTTCTCCTCTTCGTCCGACACCGGGAAACACTCGCCCCATATACACAACGGCTGGTCCGTTATCATCGCGATGAACTCCTTTCGACTTATACCCTCGCTCACGTCCACCTTCGAGTTCTCAGCACGTAACCGCAACGCTCTACTACTCAACAACCACAACAACAATCACTTCGTCACCAACTCCTCAGGACTCGCTAAATGATAATCGTTCAACGGGAAGCCCTTGTCTTTACGAGTCAAGTAATCCACTGGCAAGTGGTAACTCCACAAACAGTACTCCACCAACTCCTCGAACTCGCTTCGACTCATCTTCTTCGACTCCTTACTAACATTCAACAACTACACACTACACTCACTCCTTGAACAATCGGTACAAACACTTCAAACGACTCTCACTGTCGCCCTGAACCATGTGCATCACACACACCAACAACAACTTCACGGGAATCTTCACGTCCTCCAACTCCTCCACACACACTTCTTCGCCTTCACCACTTCCATTCGCGTACACTGTGTTCATATCGCTCTCATACGATACACGCTTCTTGTCACAGTACGGAAGCGCAACACTCTCCAACAAACGACTCAACTCGTACTTACACTCAAACACCCCAACAATCACTCACCTCGTTCTCGATTCTCTCAATTCCTCCCGCTTTCAATATCTCCTTCATCACTTCGCGAAACTCGCGGATACTCAACTCTTCACCATACTCGCTTCGCAACACGTGACTGAAGTAGTTGAAGAATCCCACGCTTCACATCAACTCAATACATTCACAATACTTTATGTGGTTCGAACTCAACAACTCTTCACTCTCACTCGCTGTCAACGGACACTTCGATTCATATTCCTTACGAACACGGTCGTGACGCTTTCCCTCCTTACTTATCTTCACGAAATAACCAACCAAACCACACAAAACCAAAGTACTCGCTCCCACTACCATATCAACTACTCTCTCACACACTCACTTCCCACGTAATCGCCAAATCGCATCTACATCATCATTCTCATCACACACACAACACTTTCGTTCTCTTCTTCCTCTTATCGCCACCATTACTCTCATTCGATTTCTCTCCACTCCCAGATTCACTCACACTCCGAATCGAGACACAACCACACTTCCCAAACACTGACCAGCGCTTACACAATGCACGTCCATTTCTACTGCATTCAACTAACACAACTTCACCCACACACTCAATACGCGAAACATCTCCAATTACACGATTTCTTATCTTATCACTTTTACTCCCTATTTATGGATATCCCCTTTCCTATCGCCCTTTTCAAATCGATTCATTCCGCTTCTTTCAACACGCATTCACTCCCTCTCTCACTCATCTTTAGATTCAGTACACTTCCCATACTACTCTTTCATCGCTCCTTCTTCCCAACCATTTCATTTCATTTCATCACGTACGTATTTCTATCATCACTTCCCCACCGATCTGATCGTATTCGCTCTCGTCCTTCCTCTCACCTCGCTTCGTAGATAGCATATGAGCGATAAAGAGAACCGAATGAACAGCGAATCGGGAGAGAATGAGCGTGATCCGAGCAAGGGTGTTGTAAAAGAGTGGGTGTTTTGAGAGAGAGGGATTGTGACACACAGAATAGTTTTAAACGAAGTGAAGGAATGTGAGAACACAGAATCGCGCGAAGTGTCGACAGTTTGTCTCTCGCTCTCTCCTTTCCTCTAGATTCCCGCTCCAGTCCAGTCGGAAGTGGTTGAGCAGGAGTTGAGCGACATGGAGGATCTCCGCAGTTTGTTCCTTCCCGAAGTTCGCGCTCGCGGACGTGGTCGAGGTAGAGGTCGAGGCAGAGGAAGGGGGAAGGGACGAGGAAACGGATGGACGTCGCCGCTGATGATGGAGTCTGAGAACGAGAATGACTCTAGCGAGTCGTTGGATATGGAGTTGAATCGCTCGATTCGACGGTCACATCGACTGTCGTCCCAGAATCGCGTGGAAGTGGAAGTGGAGGAGAGTGATGAAGCGTCGTGGCGCCACTCGACTCACTCGTCCACTCGAGGTCGAGGTCGAGGTCGAGGACGCGGTCGGACATCGAGTCACGCGAACCAGAGTTCGAGCGAGGACTTCGAGGAGAAGGAGAGTCACAAGCGATCGTTGCGTCACGACTCGTCTCGCTCTTCCGACGAGAAGCGTCGTCACCGATCAGGCTACGAGTGGAAGGAGGAGAGTGCTCGTGTGGACCGTGTGGACCGCGTAGCGAGCGAGGAGGAGGCGGAGAGTCGTGGTGGTCACACACTGCATCAAATCAACGAGAGAGTGGGCGAGAGGGAGAACGAGTTCGAGTCGCAGGACGAGGACGAGTTGGAGGGTGGTTACGCGAACACCGTGGTGACGAAGGGTGGCGTTCTTCTGACGCTGCCCGAGATCAACCCGCCTCCAGAGATGGTGGTTCGCTCGATGCGCGTGACGATCGGTTGTGGGTTGTGTAGTCGTCGCAACACGAGCGACATGATAAGTTGTGTTCGCTGTGGCGCCGAGTTCCACGCGAAGTGTTTGTATGGCGACGAGTTGGACTACAACAGTTGGCTGTGTCGTGGTTGTGTGAGTGTGTTGAGTGCGCTGAGTGCGTCGTTTGGGTATTTGGAGGCGCAGTCGGAGTATGTTCCTGGCGATGGTTTGGCGCCGATGGGTTATCCTGAGAGGGTTGTGAGTGGAGTTGTGAGTGGAATTGAAGTGAAGAGTGAGAACGCGATTGAGGTGAAGAGAGAAGACTCACCTCAAATGAAAGAAGACTCACCTGACGCGAAGAAGGAAAACACACCCCAAACAAAAGAAAACACACCCCAAACAAATGAAAACACCCTCACCCAAAAGAAACGCCTCGCCTGGCTCCTCTCCTACGGCGAAGACATCATTGGAAGTCGCGTGTGGCTGAAGGAGCTGAACCTGTTCGGCTTCGTCCTGTACCGCATGACCGACCTGCTCCTGTTCTACGTGGTGTTCGAGGGCGACAACGACTACCGCAATGGTTGGTACGCGTTGGAGAAGGGCGAGGTGTGTGTGGTGAAGGAGTTTGTGTGGGTGCGACGAGGTGGCGTGTTGTCGTGTGGAGTGCGAGTGGAGTACGAGGATGGGAGGGCAGGCGAGGTGTACGACTTGGAGAAGAACTGTGTGGTGAGCGTGGAGGAGAGCGAGGTGAGCAGAGTCCGCGACTGGCGCGAGCACCGACTGGAGATGGAGTTCACAGCGCTGTACGACATCGTGAAGTGGGAGTACCACTTGCGGCAACAGCTGAGGAAGTTCGTGTCGAAGCCGTTCAAGGTGCCGAGTCACCGAAGCGAGATGAGTGGGAAGGAGTGGATGTACAAGTGGGTGTACGTGTGGAGTCGAAGCGTGGACTACCCGTTCGGTGGGTGGAGTCGTGGCGTGGTGCTGCACTACCGGTCGATAACAGGGAAGCACTTCGTGCTGTTCGAGAACGAGTCTGTGCACAGTGGGTGGATGTACCTGAACACGAGTTACGTGGTGTGCGAGGGCGTGTGCAACGAGTGGTGTAGTTGTGTTGGCATAATGAGTAGAGACCTGATGGCGCTACAGCCCGCGAGCGAGGAGCACTGTTGGTGCTGTTTGCGCGGCGCGTGTGAGCACCGTCCTCTGTACAAGTGCACGAAGTGTGGACTGTTCTGCCACCCTCAGTGTTGCGACCCCGTGATGTCAGTACCACTGAGCGAGGAGGAGTCGAAGCGATTCGTGTGTTTCAAGTGCACGAAGTGTCGTGGGTGTGGGACAGAGGTGTCGTTCTATGGTCGTTGGGAGCAGCGCGTGTTGTGTGGCGAGCGCGTGTTGTGTTGCGAGGAGTGCAACGAGAGCTACAACGAGGGTCTGTTCTGTAACGTGTGTCTGAAGACGATGAGTGTGGATGAGAGCAAGGAGTGTGTGAAGTGCAGTGCGTGTGGTGGGTTTGTGCACAGGGAGTGTGAGGTGAGGAAGAAGAAGAAGGAGGGTCGTCGTCGCGAGGACAGTGTGTTTGAGGAGGGTGGTAACGTGGAGAGTGAGGAGGAGAGTGTGGAGGTGGGCGCGTCGTACCGATGTCCGTGTTGTCGTCGCAAGCAGATGATGGAGGTGTTGGAGGCGTTGAAGAAGAACGACCCGATGGGGATCTTCCTGCACCCGATAAGCGAGGAGTTCGCGCCGAACTACTACGACGTGATTCCGAAGGAGAAGAGCGTGTGTTTGGATGTGATGGAGTCGCGCGTGAAGCACAAAGTGTACGCGAGCGTGCAGCAGGTGCGCGAGGACTTCGAGCTGATGTGTCACAACGCGTTCCTGTACAACGCGATGGGCGACGAGGTGTGGAAGTGGACAGCGACGTTCTACGAGAAGGGCGAGTCGTACTTGAATAGCGAGTGGAAGGAGACGCAGGAGAGCGAGTACGTGGAGAAGATCGGAGAGGTGAAGGCGATGAAGACGAAACTGAGCGTGCGACCCGAGGCGAGCACGAACGCGAAGCAGGCGAGCATGGAGGCGTCGAAGATGGTGCGTTACATCGAGAAGTGCAAGATGAATGGGAGCAAGTTGGAGGCGTGTTCGCCGCTGCCCGCGCCGTACTCCGTGATCGAGTTCCCGACCGTGACAGAGCGAATTCTGCCGCGCTACAGCAGCACGATCAGCTACGACGTGTGTCTGAGTTGTGGATCGTCGGGCGACCGCGACCGCATGCTGTTCTGTGGGGACTGTGGCGAGTGTTACCACATCTACTGTGTGAATCTGAGCGGGACGATAACGCCCGAGATGCGTTGTGGTTGGCGATGCTCGAACTGCAAGGTGTGCGAGGTGTGTGGGCTGTCGCTGGCGTCGCAGCTGGGGAACGTGGACGTGATTTGTTCGTGCAACCGCTGCGACCGGTCGTTCCACAAGGCGTGTTTGCACTACACGGATGAGGAGAACCTGAATCTGTTCGTGTGTGGGTACTGTTTCGAGTGCAAGAAGTGTGGCGTGAAGGGGAGTCCGACGACGTGGAGTTACCACAAGGACTACTGTCGCGAGTGTTACAACAAGGAGGAGCGCTTCCGTCAGTGCGCGATTTGCAACAAGCCGTGGAGTGGGAGCGACGTGGACATGGCGTTCTGCGAGAGTTGCGAGCAGTGGATCCACCGTCGATGCATCGCGAACGACATGCTGGAGTGGCAGAAGTGCGACCTGACGCGAAGTCCGTACCACTGCAAGCGATGTCGTCAGCAGGAGGTGGCGAGTGCAGGCGCGGCGATGGCGTCGCTGTCGAAGGGTTACGAGAGTCGCGTGTCGACGATGCAGCGCAGCGTGGTGAGCGAGATTCAGGAGCAGCGTCAGCAGTTCCGTCTGAAGGAGTTGTTACAGCAGGACACGCGAAGTCGCTCGCAGCGTGTGTCGGGTCTGGAGAGTTCGTGGCGCGAGTTGGTGCGCACGATCATTCGCGTAGGGGTGTTGGGTGTGAGTGAGAGTCAGGCGAACAGCATTCTGTTGGGGACGCTGTCGGCGAAGAGCGAGGAGCGGTCGCTGAACGAGAATGGCGAGAGTCGTCGTGGTCGTTTGCGCGGGAACAAGGTGGCTGAGGACATAACAGAGCGAAGTCGGACGTTCGTGTCGTCGCGTGTGGAGTCGCACGCGCTGTTGGGCGAGTCGATTCGATCGCTGGTGGTGAGCGAGTTGGAGGGGAAGGATGGATTGGAGTTGGACAGCGTGTCGAAGTTGTCTGACGGCGTGTTGGAGAAGGTGCGCGACCTGTACAGCTCGTTCCTGTTGTTGACCGAGGACGCGTGTAACGCGGCGGGGTACCTGTACACGATGCAGGGCGTGGTGCCGTCGCTGTTCGACCCCGTGGCGCCGTTCACACCGACCGAGTGGATGTTGATAAGTGGGAACGTGGCGCTTCCCTCCTTCCCGCTGACGCCGCCCGCCGAGGATGTGAGTGCGTCTCTCAGACAGAGTGAAGGAAATGACGCTGACGCCTCTCTCAAACCAGACGCCTCTCTCAAGCCGAGTGAAGGAAATGAAACGCCACAGCCACACGAAGTGGTGGGTCTGTTCGGTCTGGCGGGACACCGTCTGGAGGACCCGCGAAGCTGCGATCTGTGTGGACTGGTGGGCGACCACCCCGTGGCAGGTCGTCTGTTGTGCATCCCGACAGGCGAGTGGGTGCACCTGAACTGCGTGTACTACAGCAGCACGATCGCCGTGGACGAGAAGACGGGCGCGATCCAGAAGTACACGCTGTTGAAGAACCACTGTCGCAACACGCCGTGTTACCTGTGCAACCGTCCCGGCGCGTCGATCAAGTGTTGTTGTCAGGGCTGTCAGCACTACTTCCACTTCGTGTGTGGTCGCGAGAACAACTGTCTCATCCGCGTGAACAAGGAGGCCTTCTGTCATCGCCACCGTCCCGGCCTCCATCTGCCGCGTCCGCGTCCTGGCCTCCATCTCGACGACCGTTCGGGTGTGTGTGTGGCGTGGCGATGACGTGTAGAGTCCTTCTACTCGCTCTCCTCCAAGTCGCTCACGCCCTCGCTCTTCGTCAACCGCTCCACGCCACTGCTCGCCACCCAGCGCGCCTCGCCCTCCGCGCAGGACTACCGCGCGATGGTGAGCAACGCCGAGCTGTTCACGTGTCGCTTCAACTACCGCGTGGTGTTCCCGCCGCTGAAGCTGTGAGAGTGTGTGTGTGGCGTGAGGGATAGACGCATGATGGACAAGGACGCGATTCGCGTGGGCGCGCTGACCGTGACGCACTATGGCGTGGTGGACACGTCGCCCTTCACACACAACCGCAACTACATCTTCCCCAGCCAGTATCGCGCGTTCCGCGTGTACTGGAGCACAGTGCGTGTGGGCGAGGTGGTTGTGTGTGCGTGGCGTGAGGTGTAGCGCACGCTGTACTGTCTGGAGATCCGGTCGCAGGAGGGCGCGAGCTTGAAGAGTCGCCGACCGCTGTTCGTGATCACCGACCTGCAGTCGCCCGACGTGTCGTTCTCGGCGGCGACGATCCATGGTATGTGCGTGGTAGTGTTGTGAGGCGTAGAGGTGTACGAGGAGCTGCAGCGACGACTGGAGGAGCGAGGCCACCACGCGAGACTGCGTCTGCACAGTCGCGCGAAGGAGGTGTTCGAGTCGAAGTGTGTGGGTCTGGACGGGTACTCGTTCTTCGGTCTGAACCAGCCGTACGTGGTGAACGCGATCGAGAGTCAGGAGAACAGCGTGTACCACGCGATCCCGCCGCCAGGCTTCACAGCGTACAACTACCACATGGTGCAGCCGAAGTCGGAATTGGTGATTCGCGTGCGCGAGGAGCGTGTGGGTGGAGTTGAGTGGAGTTGAGTGTAGTTGGCAGAGGAGCGCATCAAGGTGGACGCGAGCGAGAGCGTGTTGAGTGTGTCGAGTGAGTCGAATGTGTTAAACACTTCAAGCGCAACGTGCAGTCGGTGTTTGGCGATCCGCACAGTGGTGGAGCCGTTCGCGTGGACGCTGTCGACGCTGCGTCAGACGGGTCACACGAGCGTGAAGCCGAGTCGTTCGCTGCGTTCCGAGTCGATCGACGCGCTGACGACGACGGAGCTGTTGCGTCAGTACCGGTTGTTACAGGTGTGTGGTGGCGTGTGGCGTGAGCGTTAGAGTCGGTCGTCGGAGGACCAGCCTGTGGTGATCGCGAGTCCGATTCAGGGGTGGGGTCTGTTCGCGAGCAGTCCGATCGCGAAGGGGATGATGGTGATGGAGTTCGTGGGCGAGGTGTTGAGTCAGCGCGTGGCGAACGATCGCGAGGCGATATACGAGGAGATGAGTGTGGGTGGGTGTTACTTCTTCCGTCTGGACAGCGAGCACATCGTGGACGCGACAGTGAAGGGGAACGAGAGTCGTTTCATAAACCACTGTTGCGACCCGAACTGCGAGGCTCGCGTGGTGAACATAAACAACGAGAACAAGATCGTGTTCTTCGCGAGTCGCGACATAAGTGGTGGCGAGGAGATAACGTATGACTACAAGTTCCAGTACGAGGACAAGGAGTTGGTGTGTTTGTGTGGGTCGAAGCACTGTACAGGTCGTATGAATTGGTGTGTTTGTGAAGAAACAGGTGAGGGGAAGGAGTAGTTGGGGAAGGTGACTTCGTTCTCGTTCTCGTTTAGGGAGGCGGTCAGTTCATTCAGAGAATTGTTCACTTCTTCCTTCGGAGAGTTGCTCACTTCTTCGTTCAGAGAGTTACTCACTTCATCACAACCACTCTGAACAACAAAGGGCGGCTTCACGCGACGCTCACGCATCGCCTCCCAATCCACACTCCCAAAGAACGGGTGACGCTTCACCTCTTCACTCCCACACGCGCCCAAACGACGCTTCGCGTCTCTCTCCATCAATCGGTAACACACATTGAACGCGCCCATCGACATGTACCACGGCTTCTCCAACACTCCATTCGTCGGCACGCCACCACTCAACATCTCCCACAACACCACGCCCAGCGACCACCAGTCCACGCTCGCGTCGTACTTCCCACTCTCAAACACCTCGGGACTCAGGTACTCCACGCTCCCGCCCGTGCTCCAGCGACGCACTCGCTTCTCCACGCGCTTGCACAGACCGAAGTCCACCAGGTGCGCGTGACCCTCCACGTCCAACATCACGTTCGACGGTTTCAGGTCGCGGTACACCCATCCGTGCTCGTGCAGGTACTCCAGACACAACACCAACTCTGCCGCGTAGAAACGCGCCGTCGCTTCGGGGA
>ULQF01022883.1_pt1 | contig 10821 bp, 6 predicted proteins | sample 1954211 | NCBI WGS metagenome assembly ULQF01 (sample SAMEA4835648, study PRJEB28245) | human gut metagenome | biome: gut microbiome; material: fecal sample | place: Denmark | collected 2008 | reverse complement strand
ATTCTCTAAAAAATAAAAACATGAAAAACTATCAACGTTTAAAAGGGCTAATTGCGGCATCTTTCACTCCTATGGATGCCCAAGGAAAGATTAATCTTTCCGTAATCGATAAGTATGCAGATCTGATGGCTAAATCTGATATGACAGGAGTGTTCGTGTGCGGTACGACCGGAGAGTCGCAATCCCTAACAACTCATGAACGAAAAAATATTCTAGAGCAATGGGTTAAATCATCCAATGGACGATTTAAAGTAATAGCCCATGTAGGCAGTAATTCACAAGTAGAAGCAATCGAATTAGCACGCCATGCGGCAGAGACAGGAGCCGATGCTATTGCCGCAATGGCACCTTGTTTCTTCAAGCCGGAAACTGTCAAAGATTTGATTGACTTTTTTACTCCGATTGCCAACAGTGCAGAAGAACTACCATTCTATTATTACAATATGCCATCTATGACTGGTGTATTTTTACCTGTTGCGACCTTTCTGACAGAGGGTAAAAAAGTGATGCCTAATTTAGTGGGAACAAAATTTACACACAATAATCTCATGGAAATGGGTGAATGTTTAACATTAAATAACGGTGAATTTGAAGTACTTCACGGGTATGATGAAATTCTAATCTCAGGATTAGCATTCGGAGCAGTTGCCGGCGTTGGAAGCACCTATAACTATCTTCCCGAAGTCTACCACGGTATTTTGAAAGCAGTTGAAGAAGGGGACTTCCAACATGCGAGAAAATTACAAATGAAATCAATAGAAATAGTAAAAATAATCATTAAATACGGAGGAGGTGTACGAGGAGGTAAAGCAATTATGAATTTGATCGGAATAGAGTGCGGCCCATGCAGACTACCCATTCCAGCTGTAAGCAAGGAAGAATATGATATGCTGAAAAACGATTTAATAAAAATCGGTTTCTTATCTAAATAAAAAGACACGGGGAATAAAACTTTGATCGGTACTTATTCCCTCGTGTCAATCTTAAAATAGCACTATTTTAAAACCAGTACAAAGATGAACAAATTAAATCATTTATGTTTACTGTTAGTTCTCTTATTATTCCCTTTTATTTCAATTTCTGCTCAAGAAATGAATATTTCGGGCGTTGTTATAGACAACGATGGACTAACTATGCCAGGTGTTTCTGTTTCTGTCAAGGGAACAACAACAGGTACTATTACCGATATTGACGGTAAATACAACCTCAATGTGCAAAAAGGGGCAACTCTTCTTTTCTCTTTTATCGGATATACGACAAAAGAGGTAAAAGTAGGAAACGAAAACATTTTAAACATTACACTAAACGCCTCTACTATAGGTTTGGATGAAGTAGTTGTTGTCGGTTATGGTACACAATCAAGAAGAACAATCACCTCTGCTATTACAAAAGTAAGTGGTGATGCATTAAAAAATGTTCCAGTAAATACTATTGGTGAAGGTTTAAAAGGAAAAATTGCCGGTGCACGCCTATACTCCAATAACAACACACCTGGGGCTGATGCTACAATCCGCATTCGTGGTGGTTCTTCTATCAATAAAAGCAACGACCCTCTGATCTTAGTTGATGGCGTAGAACGTGCATTCTCGGGTATTAACCCAAATGACATTGAATCTATTGAAGTTTTAAAAGATGCGGCATCCACTGCAATCTATGGTTCAAGAGCTTCTAATGGTGTAATTCTTATCACTACAAAAAAAGGATCAGCCAATCAAGCTCCCCGAATAACATTCGAGGCTAATTTGGCATTACAACAAGCAGAAACATTGTATAATTTCATGAATGCCGAAGATTATATCAATACTGTTCGTCCAGCTGTAGCCTTAGGTCCCAAATCTCACTACAACTTTATGGATGGTTATTCTGCAAGTTCAGGAAATACAGAATCTTCAATCTATTCAACTCGCTACCTCAAAGAAGGGGAAAGCATACCAGCTGGATACAAATCCATGCCAGATCCATTAGATCCAACTAAAACACTGATTTTCCAGGATAACAACTTTCAAGACGAAATCTACAAAAACGCACTATGGCAAAACTATTATGTAGGAATTGATGGAGGAAGTGAATCTGTCAGATACAGTGCTAGTGCAGGATACACAGATGACGGGGGAGTCGCTTTAGCTACAGGCTATTCCCGTTTAAGCATGCGGAATAATCTGGATGTAAAAATTAATAGCAAATTGTCTTTTGCAATGGGTTTTGATTATTCTAAAACCAATTCATCTGAATATCCTAACCAGATGAATGTTATATCAAGAGGTCTAGCAACTCCACCGACTCAAAAGAAATATAATGAAGACGGAACACCCACAAAAGGCTATAATGCAACATCTCCTAACCCATTATGGTATCAATATTATAATGACCAAAGCAAAGAGGAAAAACGAATGTCTGCATTTGGAAGACTAACATACCACATTATTGAAGGTCTGAAAGCAGATGTGCAAATGTCTACATATAATCATCATTGGAGAAGTGACAGTTTCGAAAAAGCCAACGAATTCAGTGGTTTACGTACAACCACTGCGCAATTCGGTGAATTAAACAGAAATAAATTGGAAGCCTATGGAACATATAACAAGACAATCAAAGATCATTCTTTCTCTGTTATGGCTGGTTACTCCTATCAGAAAGATAAAAATCAATCAATGGAAGCAACTGTTACAGGTGCCAGTTCCGACAAAGTTCCGACATTAACAGCTGGTCCCAATAAAAAAGACGCAAAAAGTGATTTCACAGAGGATGTCACAATTGGTTATTTCGGCCGATTATCCTATGATTTCCAAAAGAAATATTTGTTTTCTGCCACATTTAGAGAAGATGCATCTTCCCGTTTTGCGACCGGAAATCAATGGGGTTTTTTCCCTGGTGCTTCCGTGGGCTGGGTTATGTCTGACGAATCCTTTATGCAAAATATAAAACCCATTGATAACTTGAAATGGCGTATAAGCTATGGACAAACAGGAAACAATGCAATCGGGCTATATGACGCTTATGGCAAATATTCAACAAATGCCAAATACGATGAAGTTGCAGGAATTATCCCGTCTACTATGCCTAATTTAGGATTAACATGGGAGGTCTCTACACAGTTAGATGCAGGTTTCGATCTATCAATGTTTAACAATCGCCTAAACATCAGCGCAGACTATTTCGACAAAAGAACTGACAACCTATTATTTAGCAAAGAATTACCAAATACTTCTGGCTTTGACAATGTTCAAACTAACATTGGTAAAGTAAAATTCTATGGTTTCGATATCGAAATCAGTTCCACAAACATCGAAACAAAAGATTTCATATGGACATCCAAATTTACATGGAGTTATGTAAAAAATAAAGTTTTAAAACTCCCTGACAACGGACGAGACAAAAATCGTATAGGAGGTATTACTTTGGCAGATGGGACAGCCTTCGGGGGAACAGCAGAGGGGGAACCGTTATATCGTTATTATGGTTATGTAGTTGACCATATTATCGAAACACAAGAACAAGCAGACAATGCGATGTATGATAGTTCCGCAAAAGGTTATCGGCCTTCCGATGGAAAAAATATAGCCGGACGTAAAGAAATCGGTGATTACGAATGGAAAAACCGTGAAGGTAGCCAAACAAAAGACGGAAAAGATTATATTGACAGTCAAGATCAATTCTTGCTTGGTTATACAGTTCCACATTCAACCGGAGGTTTGAACAACAATTTCACCTATAAAAATTTCACTTTGAATATCTTTGTTGATTGGGCTTTAGGCCACTCCATCAATAACAATTCAGAAATGCGTTATTTCATGAATACATTTGCAAACAATTATACACTGATTGATGAAGTGAAACAATGTTGGAAACAGCCGGGCGACAATACAAAATACGCACGTTTTACAGCCAATGATCCGGATGATGGAAATGCTAATTTTAGCCGTACATCGAATGTATTCAACTACAAAGGTGATTACCTCTGCATCCGTGAAATAAGTCTACAATACAATGTTCCAACAAATAAGTTGACAAAACTGGGTATTCAAAATTTGGCTATTACATTAGCAGGAAACAATCTGCATTACTTTACAGCTGTAAAGGGTGTCTCTCCTGAAGTGGGTGCTTCTACGACCTATAATAAGGATTATTACAATTATCCTCCTATCCGTAAATATTCCGTAGGAGTAAAAGTTACTTTCTAATCAAACGATTTCTTAAGTTATAAAAACATTTATATCATGAAAATCAAAACAATATTAGTAATATTATTGGCTGGAACTCTACTTGCTTCATGCCATGGTGATCTGAATATCATCCAGAAAAGTGAAGTATCAGCCAACTCCATGTGGCAAGATGAAGGAGATGCAACTTCTGCCATGTATGGTATGTTTAATAAATTCAGAGCTACATTCAGCACTGGTTACATTTACTGGGGAGAATATAGAACCGGTCTTTGGGCAGACGGTTTAGCCGGACAAACAGCACGTGACCAAGTATATCAAAATCAGATACCAACAAACCACGGTTATGCAAATTGGGCTGATTTATATACAACAATCAACAATGCTAATTTGATTTTAAAATACACACCGGATATTGCGTTCAATAGTGAAGATGCTAAAAATAAGATTTTAGCAAACGCATATTATGTAAGAGCATTTTGCTACTATTGGATTGGGCGTATTTGGGGAGATGCTCCCATATTGCTGGACGGCTTTGAATCGGATCAGCAAGAAGGACTTTTTCCGACGCGTCAACCAGCCGAAGATGTATTCAAACAGGTAGGCGAAGACATCGACAATGCTTTAACTTTGATGCCTACATCTGTAGCAGACAGGAATCTGGCATCATTGGGAGCCATTAATATGTTGAAAGCAGACTACTCTTTATGGATGTATAAAGTACGAAACGCAGGAGAGGTGGCACTCGACAATGCAAACACTGCTGTCCAAGCTGTTTTGAACAACTCAAATTACTCGCTTGAAGAAGATTTCGGCAACATTTTTTACAACGAATTAGGTAACGAGATTATATTTGCGTGGAGTTACATTCAAGATGAATATACAGGTGGATATCCTGGAGATTATCTGGTTCCTTCTCAATATGTTTCTGTCGAAGCAATAGAAAATCCGGTAAAAGTAGGTAGCCATCAACAATGGTGCTTCTATACAGAAGATTACAAAGCTTTACTTTCTGAAAATAAAGAAGATCAAAGAACAATTGTAAGTTTCGAAACTTATTTCGACGAACCGAAAAATGCAACATTTCAATGGATCAATAAATTTGCCGGAACATGGACAAACGGAACACGTATCTTTGATTCAGATATAATCGTATACCGTTATGCTGACGCCATCCTATTTGATGCAGAAATCAAATTAGCAAAAAATGATTTGCCCGGTGCGATTGCTTCACTTAACAAAATTGCTGAACGGGCATACAGTAAAAAGAATTTCTATCCATCTTCCATGGCTGCCAATGACTTGAATGAAGCCATTGTAACAGAAAGAATGAAAGAATTCGCTGCCGAAGGCAAATTATGGTGGGATTTCATCCGTTTAGGAGTTGTATTCAAAAAGGCCCCTTATTTGATTGGACGTGAAAACGAGTTAAATATTTTATTATGGCCCGTAGCTCAAACGTCAATTAATAAGAACCCGAATATCATACAAACTCCGGGATATGATGAATAATTGATACTTATGCATCCGTTAACACATACAACTCTTGTCGGCAACTGGGCAACTCTTGTCGGCAACTGGGCAACACTTTTGCTGGCAACAAATAAAAACGGAGAAATAGATTATAAACGCATGGGAGATGAAATAGATATCTTGATAGCATCATCTCCCTGCGGAATCTATTCGAATGGGACAGCAGGAGAGTTTTATACTCAAAATGAAGAAGAATTTATAAAAACAAGCGAATTATTGGCAGAGAAATGTTCTGCTGCCAGTATTCCCTTTCAAATCGGTGTCAGCCACATGAGCCCGCAAATATCTCTAAATCGATTACAAGCTGTCAAGTCTCTAAATCCTGGCGCAGTCCAAGTAATCTTACCAGACTGGTTTCCGGTCACATTGGAAGAGGCTGTCATTTTTTTGCAAAGGATGGAAGAAGCGGTAAACGGAATTCCTATCGTCCTTTACAATCCTCCTCATGCAAAAAAGATACTTTCTCCCCATGATTGGATGTACCTAAAACAACATATACCATCTTTGATCGGCATCAAAGTTTTTGACGGAAACCGGAATCCCGAATGGTATAAACAAATCAGAGAAAAGGTACAAGGATTATCCGTTTTTATTCCAGGCCATAATCTGGCAAGCGGCATACTCTCCGGAGCTCACGGAGCGTATTCCAATATAGCTTGCCTGAATCCTTTTGCTGCTCAAAAATGGTATGAGCAAATAACAGCAAATAAGGATATGGCACTCGAATTGGAAGAGCGTATTCATCTGTTTATGGATAAACTGATAACTCCTTTTATCGTAAAAGAACATTTTCCAAACCATGCCTGTGATCGCTTCATGGCATTAGTAGGAAAATGGGCTGATATAGGTAGTCATTTGAGATGGCCTTATCGTTCGATACCGGAAGAATACGTTATTAAAGTAAGAGAAGAAGGCTATCGTATCATTCCGGAATTTTTCAATCAATAATCTCAAATCAGCTAATAAATCATGAAGAATATAATAGTAACATGCTTTTTCGTTTTGATGCAATTGGGGATTTTAGTCCATGCACAAACAAATACAACAACAGACATTTACCAAAAAAGTCAGGACGGATATGCTTGCTTCCGTATTCCTGCTATCGTCAAAAGCAAAGCGGGAACCCTGCTTGCCTTTGCTGAAGCGCGAAAAAACAGTTGTTCCGATACCGGTAATATTGATTTAGTAGTGAAACGTTCCGAAGACGGAGGTAAGACTTGGAGCCGCATCATTACAGTATGGGACGATGGTGATAATGTATGTGGCAACCCGTCTCCTATCGTAGACCAAGAAACAGGTCGTATCATCTTGGTCAGTTGTTGGAATTTAGGAGAGGATCACGAAAAACAAATCATCGATAAAACAAGTAAAGACAGTCGGAGAGTATATGTTCTTTATTCCGATAACGATGGCAAAAGTTGGTCTACCCCCAAAGAAATCACATCATCTGTCAAACACCCTGATTGGACTTGGTACGCAACAGGCCCCTGTCATGGGATCCAATTACAAGGTAAAAAGAATAAAGGACGGTTAGTAGTTGCCGCCAACCATATGGTGGCAGGGACAAAGACTTATCATTCCCAACTGATTTATTCCGATGATAAAGGCGAGACTTGGAAACTAGGAGGAATCGTCAACGAACATGGAGGAAATGAAAGTAGTGTTGTGGAATTAAAAAATGGATACTTAATGCTAAACATGCGTAATTACAACCGGGAAGAAAGTAAAACCCGTTCGTATGCAATCAGTAAAGATGGTGGAGAAACTGTCTCTCAAATGTCATATCTTCCTGAACTGATCGAGCCTATTTGTCAAGGGAGCACGCTAAATTATATGAAAAAGGGAAAGATCAGCAACAACATTTTATTCTCCAATCCAGCCTCCACGGATAAAAGAGAAAAGATGACAATCAAACTGAGTGAAAATAATGGTAAAACCTGGCCCTATGCCTATCAAGTCTATTCAGGTCCAAGCGCTTATTCAGACCTGACCAATCTGAGAAACGGGAATATCGGACTGTTATATGAATATGGCATAAACAATCCGTATGAAAAAATCGGCTTTATAATAATACCATTCGAACAACTAAAAAAATAAAACAAATGGTATGATTCCACGTACGCAAATTATTGCTTAACCCTAAAAGCACATGAAACAAAAGACTACTTTGACAGCCATTGGGGCATTATTACCTTTTTGCATACAAGCAGAAAATGATGTTAGAAACGTGCTTTTCATAGCCATAGATGACTTGCGCCCGACATTGGGATGTTACGGTGATCCATACGCCGTAACTCCCAATATCGATACATTTGCGACTAAAAGTTTCCTCTTTGAAAACACATACTGCCAGCAATCCGTCAGTGGCCCTTCACGGGCATCCCTACTGACAGGATTGCGTCCGGATGAAATCGGAGTTACCGATCTAAACACCCATTTCAGAGAAAAATGTCCGTATATTACCACTCTGCCGCAACTTTTCAAAAATAACGGATATGAAACTATCGGTATCGGTAAAATCTATCATGGCAGTACCCGGACACAAGATACGATTTCCTGGACCCGCCCCCCCATATACAACTTATCTATTAAGAAAGAAGAATATACGTTGATGCAAAACAGACAAGGGAATAAAGCGGCAACAATTGAAATTGCCGATCAACCGGACACTTCTTTTCTGGATGGCAAAGTTACCGCAGAAGCTCTAAAGAGATTGGATAAATTATCCAAATCCAAGCAGCCTTTCTTTTTGGCAGTCGGGTATATCAAACCTCACCTGCCATTTAGTATGCCGAAAAAATACTGGGATATATACCGGAATAAATCCTTCATCCGAAAAGAGGCAGAAGATAAACAGCCAATACACGCTCCTGTTATTTCCTTCCACAATTGGGAAGAGTTGAGAGGATATACCGACATACCCAAACACGGAAACCTTTCAATAGAAAAGCAGGAAGAACTTTGTAAAGCTTATTATGCATGTGTCAGTTTTATCGACTCACAAGTCGGGAAATTATTGGGTAAGCTCAAAGAACTGGGATTGGAGAAAAATACAATCATTGTCATTTGGGGTGACAACGGCTTCCATCTCGGAGAACAGCACCTATGGGGGAAATCCACAAATTTTGAATTGGATTGCAAAGTTCCTCTACTTATATACAGCCCAGAATATAAAGATGCCCCGAAAAGAATAAACGATATTGTAGAGTTGATTGACATCTATCCGACATTGACCGATTTCTGCGGACTAAAACCTGCACATACATTATCCGGGCAATCCCTTCGTTTTCTGATAGAGAATAAAGTTAACTGGAAGAATCGTGCTTTCAGCCAATTCCCAAGGCCCTATAAAGCGGTAAATTCTTATAAAAACCAGACACACATGGGATACACTGTCCGGACTAAAAACTGGCGTTACACGCTATGGTACGACAATGCGACAAATCATATTACAGACCGAGAACTTTATTGCATGAACGGCAATAAAGCAGAAAAAGAAAATCTAAGCGGAAAAAGAGAATATGTTGACATTGAAAATGAACTACAGCAAATGATTGAAGAGTATAAAAACACTCATAATAAATAAAATTCCATGAATAGAGCATTATTATTTACAATCCTTTCAGGTCTGTCATTATCCTGTACGAACTATACAGACAACATATCCATGACAGCAGAACATCCGGTACTTCCCATTCTTACCATGAAGGAAGCCAACCCTGTCTTCAAAATTGAACTGATAAGACATCAAACTGGCGATAATTATTCATTACAAAAATTAGAAGTGGACCTTCATGGCACAACAGATATCGACGATATTGAAAGTGTCGGTCTTTATCATACCGATTCCAAAGGAATGATCGATACCAACAAGCCGGTTCTCCAAACAGTATCCGCATCTGAAAAAGTTGTTTTCAATACAGATATTTCAATTGATACGGACACCTTCCCTTTTTGGGTATCCTTTAAGTTAAAAGACAAAGTCGATCTCAGCCATCGCTTTAAAGCAAGCTGTACTAAGATAGAGACAAATGAAGGAGAGATAAAAGTGCCTGTAACAGCTTCATCTGAACTTCGTGCAGGAGTGGCCGTACGCCAGCACAAGCAAGACGGCGTTCACACGTCTCGTATCCCAGGGTTAGCAACATCTACAAAAGGAACATTGTTAGCAATCTATGACGCCCGCTACGAAAGTCCACGCGATTTACAAGGGCATATGGATATTTGTCTGAATCGCAGTACAGACGGAGGGCAAACCTGGCAACCTATGCAAGTAGTCCTGGACATGAAAGATTGGGGAGGATTACCTGAAAAATACAATGGAGTCAGTGATGCCAACATCCTGGTAGATGAAAACACAGGGGATATTTATGTAGCCGGCCTTTGGATGCATGGAGTATTAGATGGAAAAACAGGGGAATGGGTGTCTGGAATGACAAAAGACAGTACCCGCTGGATACACCAATGGCGTGAAAAAGGCTCTCAGCCTGGGTTTGGAGTAAAAGAGACCAGTCAGTTCCTAATTGCAAAAAGTACCGATGACGGTCAAACCTGGAATCCCCCTGTAAACATAACGGAACAAACCAAACGAAAGGAATGGTGGCTATATGCCCCTGCACCGGGACATGGGATTACACTACAAGACGGAACTCTCGTTTTTCCGACACAAGGACGAGATAAAGACGGACATCCATTTTCCAATATCACTTGGAGCAAAGACGGTGGTAAAACCTGGAGCGCCAGCAATCCGGCTTTTACAAATGTAACAGAATGTATGGCCGTACAACTATCCGACGGAAACATCATGCTAAATATGCGTGACAACCGTAACCGGGGAAACAAAGAGGAGAACGGACGGCGTGTCTGCATCACCTCTGACTTAGGGAAAACTTGGACAGAACATCCCACCTCACGAAAAGCATTAATCGAACCGACTTGTATGGGTAGCATACACAAACACACTTATCACAAAGACGGACAAAATAAATCAATCCTGCTTTTCGTCAACCCGGAATCCTATTCGGAGCGTAATCATATCACACTGAAGATTAGCTATGACGATGGAAAGACCTGGCCTGAAAACAAGAAAATCCTATTGGATGAATATAACGGACGCGGCTATTCCTGC
>ULQF01089503.1_pt1 | contig 10875 bp, 7 predicted proteins | sample 1954211 | NCBI WGS metagenome assembly ULQF01 (sample SAMEA4835648, study PRJEB28245) | human gut metagenome | biome: gut microbiome; material: fecal sample | place: Denmark | collected 2008 | reverse complement strand
GGCTGCCGAAATACAGCGTGTAACCGCCTTCCGTGCCGTTTACCATCAGGTTTTTAATGCGGACATTGGCGAAGGTGCCGCGGGTCATCACGCGGTCGTTTCCGCGGCGGGAGCCGAAGGAGTTGAAATCTTTTCTGTCCACTCCCATGCCCTGCAGGTACAGCCCTGCGGGCCCTGTTTCCCGGATGGCTCCGGCAGGGGAGATGTGGTCCGTGGTTACGGAATCGCCGAAAATGCCCAGGGGGCGGGCATCCGTGATATCCGCCAGTGTGCGGGGCTGGCCGTTGAAGCCGCTGAAGAAAGGAGGGTCCTGAATGTAGGTGGATTGTTCATTCCACTGGAAGACAGAGCCTTCCGGCGCGTATACGGCCGCCCAGCGGGGATTCTTGTCCGGCGTGATGGTGTAAAGCTCCCGGTATGCTTCCGGGTTGCGGGATTTGGCAACGGCTTCCGCAATTTCCCCGGAGCTGGGCCAGATGTCCTTCAGAAATACGGGGTTCCCGCTGCGGTCCGTGCCCAGCGGTTCCGTCTGGAAGTCGATGTCCACGCGGCCGGCCAGCGCAAAGGCGACGACCAGGGGAGGGGACATCAGGAAGTTGGTCTTGATGGAGGCATGGATGCGGGCTTCAAAGTTGCGGTTGCCGGACAGGACGGAAGCCGCTACAATGTCATTGTCCCGGACGGCCTGTTCCAGTTCCGGATTTAACGGCCCGGAGTTGCCGATGCAGGTGGTGCAGCCGTAGCCGACGGTTTCAAAGCCCAGAGCGTCCAGGGATTCCTGGAGGCTGTTGGTTGCAAAGTAATCGGAGGCGATACGGGAACCCGGAGCAATGGACGTTTTCACGTGCGGAGGCACGTTCAGCCCCCGTTCAACCGCTTTTTTGGCGAGCAGCCCGGCGGCAAGCATCAGCCCCGGGTTGGACGTGTTGGTGCAGGAGGTGATGGCGGCGATGAGGATGCTGCCGTCTTTCAGCTTCGCTTCCTGGCTGAAGCCGTCCACCGGAACGGGGACGCCCGCCGGGGAGTGCATGGAAACCGTGACCTCCGGAGATTCCTTCTTGCCGTAACCTCCTTCCGCCACGGGCATGCTGACAAGCTTGCGGAAGCTGTCCCTGATGGAGTTCAGGCGAATGTGGTCCTGCGGGCGTCTGGGGCCGGAGACGGCTGGTTCCACGGCAGACAGATCCAGTTCCAGCTGGTCCGTGTAGTCCAGATCTCCGTTACGGGGCATTCCCCACAGGTTCTGTGCCTTGAAGTAGTTTTCGTACGTAGTGATGGCTTCTTCGCTCCTGCCTGTCTGGCGCAGATAGTCGGAGCAGCGTTCATCCATGGGGAAAAAGCCCATGGTGGCACCGTATTCCGGGGCCATGTTTGCTACGGTAGCCCGGTCTGCCAGAGGCAGGGCCGCCGCCCCGTCTCCGAAGAATTCCACAAATTTGCCTACGACGCCGTGGCTGCGCAGCATCTGGGTGACATGCAGCGCCAGGTCCGTGGCGGTCACTCCTTCGCGGAGTTCTCCCGTCATATGGACGCCTACTACTTCCGGCACCAGGAACGTGACGGGCTGGCCGAGCATCCCGGCTTCCGCCTCAATGCCGCCAACACCCCAACCCACAACGCCTATGCCGTTAATCATCGTGGTATGGGAATCCGTTCCCACCAGGGTATCCGGGAAGTAAACGCCATCCTTTTCCATCACGCCCTGCGCCAGGTATTCCAGATTGACCTGGTGGACAATGCCCACGGACGGAGGAACCACGGAAAAAGTCTGAAAGGCCTGCTGGCCCCATTTGAGGAATTCGTAGCGTTCCGCATTGCGCTGGAATTCAATGTACAGGTTCTTTTCCAGAGCATCCGTGCATCCTGCCCAGTCCACCTGGACGGAGTGGTCCACCACCAGGTCCACGGGGACCAGAGGTTCAATGACGGAGGCGTCTTTTCCCAATCCTGCTACGGCGGAGCGCATGGCCGCCAGGTCCACCAGAAGAGGGACGCCTGTCAGGTCCTGCAGGACAATGCGGGCTACCGTAAACGGAATTTCATAGGAACCGGGATTGTTGGCATTCCAGGAGGCCAGGTTGTCCACGTCCTTTTCAGTCACTTTCAGGCCGTCGCAATTGCGGAGCAGGGATTCCAGAACGATCCGGATGGAAACGGGAAGGCGGTTCAGGCGGGGATAGCCGTTTTCCGCCAAGGCTGGCAGTGAATAAAACTGTCCCGGGGTTCCGGCTCCCGTGATGAACGTACTCTTGGCAATCTTGGTCATGATGCGGAATAGAGGGTTAACTGTAAACAGGCGGCTGCCCTCCTGGCAGTCGCGGGTACTATACAGGCCAAATGTGATAAGGCAAGGACTCTGTGTGACGGAGGGCGGATTTCCCCCCCCTTCCGGAGCCGGGGAAATTTTTCTCTGAACCGGGGCTGCCGCTTTTTCCGGCATTTTTTCTCCATGCACGCCGCAGGAATCATGGAGTGCGTCATGGAACATTGAAAATGAGTTCGCAGTATTGTCCAACCCTGTGAAAGGTTTCAAGATGATGAACGCAAAAAACATCTTATCAATCATAGCGGGTGCGTTGGCGCTGGCTGCCTGTTCTGGCCCGCAGGAAGAGAATTTGCGCATAGTTCCCCTGACCGTGCCTGCAACCGTACCCATGACCTCCTACGGACCGCACGCGAGGGTGGTCGTAGCAGGAATTGATTATACGGAGGTGCACGACGAATGGATGAATCCCGATATCATGAAAAAGGCCACCCCGGGCAATACGCGCGTGGTGATCAGCCGCGGACGCCAAAGGGGCCAGTTGATGGTGGGGGATGAGGTAGCCATGGATTTTCCCGTTTGCGTGGGTAAGGCTTCCCACCGCACGCCCGTGGGCCATTTCCGCATTACGGAAAAGGCAGTGCATCATGTTTCCAATTTGTATGATGCCTCCATGCCTTACTTCATGCGGCTGACGGACAGCGGCATTGGGATGCACGTAGGCCCTGTTTTCCAGACGCCGCAGTCCCATGGGTGCATCCGCATGACCCGTTCTTCCTGCGTGCCGCTTTTCAAAACCGTTAAGGTAGGCACGCCCGTTACGATTGTACAGTAATGCCCGGAAAATTTCCGGGCGCTTTTCCGGAAGAAAAATTCCCCGCGTTTTTTAAAAACTCATTTTTTTAAACAAAAAAACGCCGCCCGCCGCTATTTTAATAAACGGCATGTAGATAAACGGTACTTGCCGCAAGTCGCATTGCCTCAGCAACCCGAACCCTCCATGCCGCTGCCGACTGTATCGTATTCATTCATCGGCAGCGGCATGGAGGGAAGCCGTCTGCTTGACCGCAGAACTTGGGGAATGAACGGGCTGCCCGTATTTCGTGAAGAGGACATGGTGCTTGTTCTCCCGGGGGAGCATTTGTCCCTCCGTGTTGTAAAAGATTAATGGAGAAGAAGGATTGGCCTCCCCTGCTTTTTCTCCGGATTATTTTTCCGCAGCTTTCCTGTCTGTTCCTTCCCGGTGCAGCAGGGGAAGGTATTTTCCATAACCCTGTGCTTCCATGTCCTGTTCAGGAATGAATTTCAGGGAGGCGCTGTTGATGCAGTAGCGCAGTCCGCCCTGTTCCTTCGGGCCGTCTGTGAAAACGTGGCCCAGGTGGGCGTCTCCCGTTTTGCTGCGGACTTCCGTGCGCCTCATGCCGTGGGAGAAATCCTGTTTTTCCTGAATCAGTTCTTCTTTGATGGGGCGGGAGAAGCTGGGCCAGCCGCAGCCTGAATCAAACTTGTCTGTGGACAGGAATAAAGGTTCGCCTGTCGTGACGTCCACATAAATGCCAGGTCTGTCGTTATTGAAATATTCATTGCGGAAGGGAGGTTCCGTCGCATTATTCCGCGTGACGGCAAATTGCTCGCGTGTCAGGACGCGGCGCAGCTCTTCGTCCGATTTTTTCCGGTAAACAGGTTCGTTTTCGCGGGCCTGGGACGCTTCCCGGAATTTGGCGGGTGGAATATGGCAGTATCCGCCAGGGTTTTTATCCAGATAGCGCTGATGATATTTTTCCGCCCGTGAAAATTGGCGGAGGGGCTGAACTTCAATTGCCAGAGGCTGCCTGAAGTGCTGCTGGAGCCTTTTCAGGGACGTTTCTATAACAGGTTTGTCCTTCTCATCCGCGTAATAGATGCCCGTGCGGTATTGAATTCCCCTGTCGTTTCCCTGTTTGTTGACGGAAACAGGATCAATAATGGAGTAATACCGTTCCAGAAGAAAGGGCAGACTGAGTTCTTCCGGGTCAAATACTACTTTTACCGTTTCCGCATGGCCCGTTTTCCCGCTGCATACTTCTTCATACGTGGGAGAAGCCGTGGAGCCGTTGGCATATCCCGCTTCCGTTTCCTTAACGCCGGGCATCAGGGAGAAGTACTTTTCCACTCCCCAGAAACAGCCTCCCGCCAGGTAAATCGTTTTTAGATCCTTGTTGTCCATATGAGGTTTGTCATTACTGCTTGCCTGGCCTTTTTCCCCGCAGGAAAAAAAGGAGAGCATGGCGACTGCGGCCAAAATGGCGCATGCCAGTCCGGCCAGTGTCCATGGTCCGTGGTAAATACGCTTCATAAACGCTGTATGGAGTCGCCTTCCGGGGCGGGAGCAGCGGCTCCCTGGGCCGGGGAACTGCTGTCCCCCGGCTTTTCCGGAAAGGTAAATGATTAGACAACAGCGGGTTCATTCCGTTCGATACCTGTGTCCATATTTCCTTATTTCTCCCGTTTTTCCGCCTTCATCCTGTTTTTCAGCCACTGGTAAATAGCCCGGTCGGAGGCGTCCGGTTTTCTGCTTGTCTGCATGCTGAATCCGTATTTGGTTCGGAAGTTGAAAACGGCCAGAGAAGGGCTCAGGCCGATGGAAAGCCCCTCCATCCGTATTTCCACCTCTTGCGGGACATGGCTGGAGAAGTCGAGGCGTCCGGCATTGGTGACGGTTTCCACATAGTGTTTCAGGAAAGGCTGGATGCTGGCCAGGAAGGAGGGTTCCAGAGCCATGCGGCAGCGTTCCGGGGAAGAATTTTCCCTGACAAGAATGGCGGAAGGAGCTGCGATGGCGTGGGCGGGCCTTAACGTATTCAGCGGAACATTCCATAAAAAGGAAAACAGCCCCGTGCCCAGGAGAAAAAGAAGGACGGCCAGAGCGCCAAGCCATTTGACCCGTTTGTTTACTGATTGATGACAGGGCCGGCCTTCGTTCATGGAGAGAAGCATGGCATAATATTCCATGGTGATCCATGAAAGAATTTGCCAGGAAGCAGATGGGAATTCCCGTCCCCGCATGAGGGAATTTTTGTACTATAACATGAAAAGCATGAAAAAAAACGCTGGAAATCATGTATAGTATCATTAAATATTAATGTAGTGTATGAGAAAAGATTCCATTTTTCTTTCCATTTTTTTATTTTTCCTTTTTCTGACAATCTCCGTAAATAAATCCCTCGCGGCAAAATATCCTTCGCTGGATGTTCCGGAAGACATTTTGCTCCACGTGAAAGAAGCTGCTTCCTCCCAGTCCCCCTATTCCGGCAATCATTCCGTAAAGCAGGCTGTGGACGGCTCTATGGAATCCGCCAACTGGCATGTTCCCGGAGTGCATCATGTGGAGGGGGAATTTGTGTTTGAAGTGCCGGAGACCATTCATTACATCATTTTTTCCGGAGCCGATTTCAATGAAATTGCCGTGTCCGCCATGTCCGGCTCGTCTTGGAAGGACCTTGGAAAATTCGATATCGGCGGCTCCAGGATGATCAGATTTAAAAAGCCTCTTCAAAAGGTTCGGAAAATCAGGTTGACGGTTGATTATCCCGAAGGTTCCTCTCCGTCTTTTACCGTACGGGAAATCAGCTTTTACAAAAGGGTGGAGTCCGCACTTAACCGGAAATTGCTGAAAGTATTTAAGGACACGAGCTGCTCCTCCATCAATCCCAGGTGTACCCTGACGGACCTCAAGGCTCTTCCGGAGTTTTTGCAGATGATTGCGAAGAAAATAAAATCCGGCGATTATGAAGACAAAGAATTCCGCATTGCTTCCTATAAGGCTTACAGCCATCCGGAGTTTGCTGCGAAGGTGAGAAATATCAACGCCCTGAACAAATTTGACAATCCTACCGGAATTGTCGCGGAGAAAGGAGATGAAATTCTTGTGTTCGTAGGACCTACCCATGGAGAAGATATTGGGCTGGCCTCCGTTTCTCCAGCGGGAATAGAGTCTTCCTCCTATCCTTTGAATGAAGGGGTAAACAAAATTAGAATCAACCGTTCGGGATTGCTTTACGTGATGTATCACACCGATATCAGCCCGCCCAAGAAGCCGATAACGGTGCATATTCCTGTGGGAAGCGGCATAGTGAATGGATATTTTGACGTGACGAGGCACACGGATAAGGACTGGAAGCGTATGATCAGCAACGCCCCGCATAGCATGTTCGATATCGTTGGGCGGAATTCCATGATGATTCTTCACACAAAGTACCTGAAAGATTACAGTCCGGATTCCATTACGAAATCCGTCAGGGTATGGGATGAAAGCGTCAAGGCCATGTGGAAAATCATGGGATTTGACAAGTATCCCCAGCCGCACAATAACCGGCAGCTTGGCGTTTCCGTAGAAGGAGGAGCCCATATGTTTGCAACCTGGTATTACTGCGGCTACAGTATTGGAGATCAGGGAAATACGCTGAAAAATGAAGTGCTCGCTCCTGGAGTTCTTCAGGGAAACCGCCTTTGGGGAATCGGGCATGAAATCGGTCATTGCTACCAGCATCCGTTCAACTGGCGCAGCATGTCGGAAAGTTCCAACAATTTTTTTGCCCAGCTGATTCTGGACCAGGTGACCAATGCCATTAATGGCAATGAGCAGGCCTCCGATATGGAAAACCCGTGCAAATACCTGCTTTCAGAAGCGGTAAAGGGCATGCCGTTCCATGATTTGAACGGCTGGGCCAAATGGGGTTTTGCTCAATATTCCTTCTATCTGTATTTCCATAAGCTGGGAATCAATCCCGAATTTTATCCTAGGCTGTTTGAATCATTGCGGCGCAAGCCGCTTTCCAGGCAGGCGTATGAGGTTTCCGAAGCCCATTTGGCCTTGTATGAACGCATTTGCAATATCAGCAGGACGGACTTTACCGATGACTTTGAAATTTTTAATTGGTTTGTCCCGATTGACCGCAAGGGGCATCAATATGGGGATTACAGTTTTAAAATGACAGAGGAAATGGCCCGGGCATCCAAGGCCCGCATTGCCGCCAAACGGTACCCCAAACCGAAATTCCGCATTGCCTTCCTGCATCAGCATGGAAAGACGGTCAATTTGTGGGGGCAGAATCTGCATGGGTCCCAGCTCAACGGCTATTGGACCAAATACAAGCAGAACGCAAAACTCAGCCCGTCTGTAAGCGCCTCCAAAAAGGATAACATGATTATTGTGCGGAATGGGGAAAATGCAGCCGCTTTCTGTGTAGTGACCAATGGAAAGGTGGTAGGTTATTATGACCGTCAGAAGTTTGACGTTTCCGGCGTGGAATGGAATGATACCTCTAAAGTGTACGCCATCCCGATTCAGACGGCGGAACCTTATAAGTTGATTTATGCTGCCGGGCGTTCCTGACCGTGTTTTGGAGGTTTGGGAAAAGCCTCCCGGAAAATCATATTCCGGGAGGGGCGGGTATTGGGACGCCTGCTATTCGGGTGCCTTGAAGTTATATACGGGCCTGATGCGTTCCACGATTTCCGCCGTTTCATGGATGTTGTCCAGCACGCTCTCGCCATCCTTGTAGGCCATTGGCGCTTCATCCAGCGTAGCGCGGGAAACGCAGGTGGAGAAAATACCCTGCATGGAAGCCTCGAATTCCTCTAGGGAAAGATTGGCTTTAGCCTTTTTGCGGGACATGCTGCGGCCTGCGCCGTGCGGAGATGAGGAATTGAATTCTTCATTTCCTTTGCCGATGCAGATGACGGAGCCGTCACGCATATTCAGGGGAACGATGAGTTTTTCTCCGCGTCCGGCCCGGACGGCTCCCTTGCGGATGATTTGGTCTTCCGCAATGTAGTTGTGCACGGTGTCGAAACTTTCCAGATCAGCTGCATCATCCAGCAGTTCATGCAGTATCACGCGGCGGTTCAGGGCTGCGAAGCGCTGAGCCACCTTCATATCCCGCATGTAGTTCAGCGTATTTTCTCCCTGAAGGTAGCAGAGTCCTTTCTTGCGTTCTTTAAGATAGGCGTCCGGACAAGTATCCACGGCGATTTTCTGGTAGCGTTCCGCAATCTTCAGACCGAAATTGCGGGAACCGGAGTGGATGCACAGGAAAGCGTGCTCTTTCCCTTGCGCTATTTCAATGAAGTGGTTGCCTCCTCCCAGAGACCCTACGGAGCGGCGGTGCCTGTCTTTGTCCGTTCTCAGCACGTCCATGCAGATGCGGGAGATTTCTTCATCCAGTTCCGGGTCGTCCAGCAAGGCTTGATGAACGGAGGGACGGGCATGCATCCCGGACGGGACGCGCTCGCGCAGGCGTGCGTCAAAGCTGGAAAAATCCGGCAGTCCGGACAGTCTGGCGGTAAGCACTCCGCAGCCGATATCCACGCCGATCAGGTTGGGAATTACCTTATCCGTTTTCAATTCCGCCGTGAACCCGATGACGCAGCCGGCTCCGGCGTGCACGTCCGGCATGATGCGCACCCGGCTTCCTTCAAAGGCGGGGTGGTTGCAGACGTCCCTGATCTGGGTGCGGGCCAGGTCTTCCAGTTCATCCGTGAACACGCGGGCTTCCGTGTATTTTCCGTCAATGGTGATCATGGTTTTATTCTTTTGGTTGAGGGGCGCGGAGATATGCGGAAAGCGCCTTCGCGCCCTGTGACCTTGTCACCATAACGCATTTGTTGACTCTTGCATTATATAAGTATTCATATTATATAACTATAAAGTTATGTTTGAGCATCTTTTCGCAGAACGGGGACTGTCCCTGGACCGATTGAAAACCTTGATAGAAGTGGCCAAGGCTGGGAGCATTGCCGCTGCCGCCCGGGGGGATAGTGCGCGGCAGAGCCTGTATTCCCGGCAGATTAAGGAATTGGAGGAATTCTTCGGTGTGGAACTGGCGAGCCGCCGCGGGAAAGTGCTGGCTCTTACCGGAGCCGGGTGGGAGCTGGTGAGGCTGGCCAGTGAAAGCCTGTGCCTGCTGGATGATTTTAAAAGCCGGAGCCGGAATCTGCCCTACCGGTTCACTATCGGAGCCGGGGACAGCCTGCATGCTTGGGTGGTGGCTCCCGTGCTGGCGAGTATCCAGAAACGGGGGCTGCCGTGGCTTTTCGCGCTGGAGAACCTCCGCAACAGTGAGATTCCCTCTAAGCTCCAGAATATGGATATAGACTTCGGCATTGTGCGTACCAGCGCGCTGGAGGCGGAAGGGTTGGAAAGCCGGGTCATTTGCTCCATGGATTATGCGCTGTACGTTCCTGCAGCCCTGGCCGGGAAAAAGGCGCGGGGGAAGAAGGAGGATTTTCTCCGCCTGCTGGAAATGTTCCCCCTGGCAACGCTGGGGAGCGGTTCCGGGTTTCATGCGTTGCTGAAAAGGAATTGCGCTGAGTTCGGCATCAGGCTGCGGGTGCAGTGTGAAACGCAATCTTTTCCTTTTGCGGCCCGCATGTTGAAGAGCGGAGCGTTCATGGCAATCCTGCCCTGCATGGCGGAAAAAGAACTGGGGGAAGGATTTGTCAAGGTTACTCATCCGGCGCTGGACGGGCTGTCCCGCAGTATTTCCCTGGCCTGGAATCCGCGGTTGCTGCGCGTGAGGCCTTCAGCCAAACGGGTAATTGATGTTTTTTCCATCCCGGAACGGGAGTGATGGAAGGAAAATCAATCAGAATCCACGCCCAATTTATTTTTACGGTAGTGGTCCAGGGAGATGCGGTAAAAATATACGATCGCCAGCAAATTCAGCAGGGCTCCCGTTCCGAAGGCCCAGTTCAGGTTCAGGTACGCGTAAATTTTGCCTCCCAGGAACATGCCTGTTCCCACCCCGATGTCAAAAGCGGTGAAAAATGTGGAATTGACGGCTCCCCGGTGGCCGCGGTCCGCCATGTTCAGTTTCATGGTTTGGAACGTGGGGATGAAAATGCCGAAGCCAAAGCCGATGAGGATGGCGGAAGCGTAATAGATCCATTCCAGCGGCGCCAGCGCCAGCGCGCCGAAACTGACGGTCAGGATGCTCAGGGAGATGACGGAAAGCTCCGCCACGCGTCCGCGGTCGATTTGCCTGCCTACCATGAACCTGGAGACCAGCATGCCCAGCCCCATCAGCGCGTAAAACAGCCCGGCGTATTTGAACCCGTGCATTTCCCCGTACAGGGCGGAATACACGGCCACCACGCCATAAGAGAAGGTGGCGATCATCACGTTCACCGCCAGCGGAATGCCCACGCGCAGCACAAGACGGTCCAGTACCTTTTTAGGCGTTTCATACACGGGCTCCTGAACAGGGCTCCTGGGAACGCGGATGAGAGATGCAATGCCCGCTCCGGCCAGGCACAGGAGCAGGGAGCTCCAGGTAATCACGTAAAAGCCGTACTGCTGGTATACCTGAAGGCCGATGACGGGGCCCAGGCACATGCCCAGCGTCATTGTCATGCCGAAGAAGCCCAGGCCTTCCCCGCGGCGGGCAGGGGGGATGATATCCACCGCCATTGTCGGGCCGGAGGTGGTCATGCCTCCCCAGATCAGGCCCTGTATGAAGCGCGTCAGGAAAAACGCCAGGGCGGTGGCGGCCGCAGCATACCCTGAAAAGGACAGGGCCAGCATAATGTAAACCGTGATGTAAATCTTCTTGCGGTCTCCGGTATCCACCCGG